>ENA-OPCW01001780-OPCW01001780.1-human-gut-metagenome-genome-assembly--contig:-NODE-1780-length-10296-cov-3.960160_pt1 | contig 10296 bp, 9 predicted proteins | sample MGYA00241258_ERZ501496 | MGnify/ENA primary metagenome ERZ501496 (study PRJEB25962, sample SAMEA2042660) | human gut metagenome | biome: human gut; feature: human-associated habitat; material: faeces...
TTCAAGCTCTTTACTGCAATTGAGATTGCCATTGAGATTGCTTGCGGATTTTAGGTAAAACTATTATATGTTAATAATGGTTTATTAGCAGTTCCTTGATTTATAGGTGTTTAAATCAAATCTGTCTAAACCTATCTTATCTCATAGATAAGATAGGTCAGGCTATTGAAAAACTATTTCGCTACTCCTTGCTTGGTCTGTATTACAGTCTGCATGGTACCGTCCGGATTATACTTTAATTCATCCACACATACGCTGCGTCGTCCTATTGCTCCGGCATGACCATCAAGTGTTAACGTTGCATTGTGGTAGAACAGATACCACTTGCCTTGGAATTCGGCAATTCCCGGATGGATTGTAAAACTGTTTTCTGCCATGCCGGTCAACTCCCCTTGTGGTGTCCATGGACCTTCCATGCCAGGAGCGGTGGCATAAGATATGGTTTCACGCCCTTGTCCGAATGATGCATATGTGAGGTAATACAAATTGCCATGTTTATGTAACCATGGACCTTCTACATAACGGGGCAGGTCTACTACTTGGATATCCCCGTCAATTTCGGTGAGATTGGGCTTTAATTTGGCAAGGAAACAAGTCCCATTTCCCCAACAAAGCCATGCTTGTCCATTGTCATCGATTAAGGCAGTAGGATCTATGTCATTCCACCAGCCACGTGGACCGTTGGAGGTCATATCATCGGTTACAAGAGGCTGGCCGATTGCGTCAGTAAAAGGTCCGGTGGGAGTATCTCCGACGGCTACACCGATTGCTTTGCTATTGTAGGGTTCACCGGCTTGTACAGTAGTATAGTAATAGAATTTGCCATTGTGCTCTATAACTTGTGAGGCCCATGCTTCACCAATCCCCCATTTGAAGTCTGTGGGCTTCAATACAACACCATGATCAGTCCATGTTTGCATGTCCTGTGTAGAGTAACATAACCATTCGGTAATGTTGAATTCTTTGCCGCCATGAGCAGTGTCCTGACCTTCATAGAACTCGTCGTGCCCTACGTAAAGATAGAGAGTTCCGTCGTATACAAGCGGAGCCGGATCTGCTGTAAATTTGTCTTTAACTAAGGGGTTGCCTGTGTTTTGAAAAGTGGGTAATTGTGGGCGTTGTACACATCCTGCCAGCAGGACAATGGCACAAAAAATAAAAAGCAAATTCTTTTTCATACGTAATATGTTATTAGATAGCATTAATTAATCAAGGTTGAGTAAGGCATGAACCTCAATACAAAAATAGGCCTGTAATGCATTTGTAGGCTTGTGCTTTTAGATATTCAGTTTATATTTTTAGATAAAAATAAGTCCTACATACTTTTCCCAAAGTAGTAGGACCCGTTTCTAAGTATGACTAACTTATGTATAACTGATGATTTGTGTCTGTTTAAGTTTGTTATATTCGGTTTTGAAAGAATTATTCAAAGCTGATCCAGTCTACTGCTACCGGGTTTTCTCCGGTCTGAGTTATAATCAGGTCTTGCATGCTTGTAGGTGCATTGGATACATTTGTACTGATTTCGGTCCATTTCCCGGTTGGTTTTATGGGCAATTCGGCAATTGTCATTCCTTTTTCACCGGGAGTCCGCAGGGTTATTGCTCCGCCTTTTTCCGAGCGCACACGTGCTTTGAGCCGCTTTACGGGAGTGGTGCCGAAATCTACTTTATTATATGTCACCCATGTACCAGCTCTGTTGAATAAGGTCTGCCAGCCTTCAAATGTATTGGAAGGCTCCAGATAATCAATAGTCACTCCGTAGGGGCTTATGGTAGAATAGCGGTCAATCTGTATTTTGCTTCGTGCATCGGTTATTCCTACACCGCGCAGTGTCGGTTTGACTTTTTTGATAGTGCCGTCTGTATTGAAGAATAGCGAGTCGATACGCGCCGAACGGTTCTTGTCGAAATTGGGAGAATAGTCATTATGGTGATAGAAGAGATACCACTGCCCATTGTACTCTGTAATGGAGTGGTGGTTTGTCCAGCAGCCGGAAGGTGATTCATCCATAATTATTCCCGTAAAGGTGAACGGACCCATTGGGCTGTCTGCCATGGCATACGCCAGAGTTTCAGTCTTGTCTTGCACCCAGGGGAAAGTGAGGTAATATTTATTATTGTGCTTGAAGGCATACGGCCCTTCCTTAAATCCGTCAGGCAATCCTTGAATCTGCATGGGTTCTGAAGCGAGTTCTTTCATGTTCGGTTTCAATTTGGCAACTGAAATTCCGCGTCCGGACCAGTAAATATATGCTTCTCCATCTGTATCGATGAGGACGCAGGGGTCAATGCCGCCTACTCCTTTTATAGGTTCGGCTTCCGGAGTGAAAGGTCCTTCCGGACTGTCAGCGATGGCTACACCGATGCTGAATCCGCGTCTGCCTTCACCTTGGGGAGTACTGGGAAAATAGAAATAATATTTTCCGTCTTTGTACACACAGTCGGGCGCCCACATGGAGTAGGAGTCGGGCTGTACCCAGGGTACTTTGTTCTGAGTAAGGATTACACCATGGTCTGTCCAGTCGGTCAGGTTGGTCGAGGAAAATACATGGTAGTCTGCCATGCAGAACCATTCTTTCAAACGGTCAATAGGACTGGGTATGTCATGCGAAGGGTAAATATATACCTTGCCGTTGAACACTCGCGCCGTAGGGTCGGCGGTAAATTGGTCTCTGATGACCGGGTTCTGCGCCTGAAGGGTACTTGCAATAGTAATTGCCGCAGAGAATAAAAGGAAAAGTTTTCTCATGATATTATAATGTGTTACATGTTATGATGTTACAAATGTAACAAGTTCTTTCCTTTTTTCCTTATACTTTTAAATACACCTCTTGTGTTTTTAAGTAAAAAGTGCCCTATAACATAAAAAGACTTGTAATGAATAGAATACAGGGGTATTTGTGGAAATTATAAATCCCCCTTATCTACTTGATAAGAGGGGAGAAGTCCTGTTTATATACTTTTACCCATTTCGTAGGCCTCTTGCATGGCAGGATTTCCTTTGATTTCTCCAGTGTGCCATACTCCCAGTCCATACACTATTCCCTTAACCGTAGGATTCTCCAGACAGTCGAGGAATCCTTGGAAAGTATCGATTGTGCGTAACATCTTTTTCCGGTCGTCTTCGGCCGCGGTTACGATAAAGTAAAACTCTTTGTCTGCCATCTTTGTGTATTGGCTGCAACAACGGTCTATTAAGGTTTTCATCTGTGCCGACATGGTGTAGAAGTAAACGGGTGTACTCATGACGATTACATCTGCGGCAAGCATCTTTCCGATTACTTCGGTTGCATCGTCTTTTTGAGGACAGGGCTTGCCATACAGACTACACATGCTGCATCCTGTGCAGTAGTGAATGGCTTTATCACGAAGGAAAATTTTTTCTGCATTATTGCCAGCCTTGATCGCTCCGCGCAGGAATTCATCGCAGAGTGTATCGGAGTTACCGCCGCGACGCGGACTTGATGAGAGAATCAGTACTTTTTTCATGTTTGTTTCAATGTTTTTGTTTACTGCAAAAGTAGAAAGATTTTATCAAACGGTTTGTATCTGAATCTTCGGAAGTTGTATCTTTATTACGGTTTTTGCATATGTATGCTTGAAGAAAGTTGACTGTTCAGGATACCTTTCAACTTGTATTTTCCTAAATATCGAATAACTCCTGTCATGCGATGGGAGGAGGAGGAATCAAAGGACGGAGGAAGAATAAGATAAATTAATATCCCCCGTTACCCTACATATAAGATAAATCCCTATCTTTGTGGCGCTTTTTATCTAAACAAAGATTTCAAATTAATTAAGATACAACAAAAAATGGCACAAGAAGACGTTTTTAAGAAACTCGTATCACACTGCAAGGAATACGGATTTGTGTTCCCTTCCAGCGACATCTATGACGGTTTGGGAGCCGTATATGATTATGGTCAGATGGGTGTGGAACTGAAAAATAACATCAAACAGTACTGGTGGCAAAGTATGGTGCTGCTGCACGAGAATATAGTAGGCATTGACTCGGCTATCTTTATGCATCCCACAATCTGGAAGGCAAGCGGACACGTAGATGCGTTCAATGATCCTTTGATTGATAACCGCGATTCCAAGAAACGTTATCGTGCCGATGTGTTGATTGAAGATCAACTCGCCAAATATGACGACAAAATAAACAAAGAAGTTGCCAAAGCTGCCAAACGTTTCGGTGAAGCTTTTGATGAAGCACAGTTTCGCAGTACAAATACCCGCGTGCTGGAGCATCAGGCTAAACGTGACGCTTTGCACGAACGTTTTGCCAAAGCATTGAATGATAATAACCTTGATGAATTGCGCCAGATTATATTGGATGAGGAAATTGTTTGCCCTATCAGCGGTACGAAGAACTGGACGGAAGTTCGCCAGTTCAATCTGATGTTTACCACTGAAATGGGTTCTACTTCTGAAGGTGCAATGAAGATTTACCTTCGTCCGGAAACAGCTCAAGGTATCTTCGTGAACTATCTGAATGTACAGAAGACCGGTCGTATGAAGATTCCTTTCGGTATCGCACAGATCGGTAAGGCTTTCCGTAACGAAATCGTTGCACGCCAGTTCATCTTCCGTATGCGTGAGTTTGAGCAAATGGAGATGCAGTTCTTTGTAAAACCGGGTACTGAACTCGACTGGTTCAAGACTTGGAAAGAAACCCGTTTGAAATGGCATAAGGCATTGGGCTTCGGCGATGACCATTATCGCTATCACGACCATGACAAGTTGGCTCACTATGCCAATGCTGCTACGGATATCGAATTCCTGATGCCTTTCGGCTTCAAGGAAGTGGAAGGTATTCACAGTCGTACGAACTTCGACTTGTCTCAACATGAGAAATTCTCCGGTAAGAACATTAAATACTTTGATCCGGAAACCAACGAAAGTTATACTCCGTATGTTATCGAGACCTCTATTGGCGTAGACCGTATGTTTCTTAGCATTATGTCGGCTTCTTACTGTGAGGAGCAGTTGGAGAATGGCGAGACTCGTGTTGTCCTGAAGTTACCTGCTGCATTGGCTCCGGTGAAACTGGCTGTTATGCCGCTGGTGAAGAAAGACGGCCTTCCTGAGAAAGCTCGTGAGATTATTGATAACTTGAAGTTCCATTTCCATTGCCAGTATGACGAGAAAGACAGCATCGGTAAGCGTTATCGCCGTCAGGATGCCATCGGTACTCCGTACTGTGTAACTGTGGATCACCAGACGCTGGAAGACAATTGCGTAACGTTACGTAATCGCGATACAATGCAACAGGAACGTGTAGCTATCTCTGAACTGAACAATATCATTGCAGATCGCGTAAGCATCACGTCTTTGCTGAAAACGCTGCAATAAGAAAATATTTAGCTGTCCGCCATTCGGGGTGTTACAAAGATCGGCGGATAGTGAATATAAAATAATAGTAATTCTATAATTTTTTAATTAGATGAAGAGACCGTTCTTTTTGTTTTTGCCTTTCTTGCTCTTCGTGGCAGGTGCATTCGTAGCTTGCGAAGAAGTGGAGGAGGCTGGAAAATATGATAACTGGGTGCCACGTAATGAAGCTTTTATTGATTCTATAAAAGCCGAGACCGGTAATAGCATTGTAGCTTCGTTGGAAGATGCAAAGAATATGGAAATTGGAAAACTGTATGCTATAAAAGTCGAAACTGGGGGTGTCAGTGTTGATGGTAATTCCAAGCCCCAATATGTCTATTGCAAGAAGCTATGGAAAGAAGATGGAGGAGCATACCCGCTATTTACAGACGAGGTAAGCACTTACTATTACGGTACTTTCATCACAGGGGAGGAATTTGACGGTAATTTTGACGGCTTTGGAGCAACAGACAGTAAGCTACCATTGCCTTTGTCGTCGCCCTCGTCCGAGTCATCCGAATTACTTGCCGAATCCAAGTGGCCTACGGATTTTAATTCTCCTTCTGAATTTTTTGTTTCGAAAGTAATTTCCGGATGGACATGGCCTTTGCAGTATATGCAGGTAGGCGAACGTTGGCTACTGTATATCCCTTGGCAAAGCGGATATGGTTCGAGTGGTAATTCATCCATTCCCGGTTATTCATCATTGACATTTGATGTATATTTGAAAGGAATTGTGTAGGAAAAACGAATTGATATGAATGAGAAAGGTGATAAAGTTTGCTCTTTATCACCTTTTCTGTTTATAATCAGGGACTTATCAGATGCCTTTTGTTATATCTTCTTTTTAATGGCTTTTACCCAGATTTTATAGCCTTCTTCCTTTAGATGCAGTCCGTCGGTTGTCAGATCTGCTCGTAACACATTGCTTCCTTTTTCTGTGAACAGAGGAAAGAGATTGATGTATGTCAGGCCTTTTTCTTTGGCAAGAGCTTCTAACTGTTTATTGATTTCGGGTATCATACTTGTTTTTCCCGTCAGCCTTTTATAGCGGCCGAAACTCTCGTTGATGGGAAGCAGGCTTTGCAGGTAGAGTCTGGTGTCGGGAGATTCCTTCCGAATGCGTTCTACCGTTGTGTGAATCATGCTGACAATACTGTCACTTGTCAGGCCATGGGAGATGTCGTTCACACCGATAAGGAGGAATAACTTGGCAGGATGTCCCGGCAATATTTGGTGGAGACGGTCGTATACACCCATCACTTCATCGCCGATGATGCCGCGGTTGCGTACATGCTTGTTACCGAGGCGGGCAGCCCAATTACCACCGTTTTCTGTCAGGCTGTTGCCTAACATTACGATGTCCTTGTTGCTGATAGGAGCTTCGTCCATGAACTGAATGAACCGTTTGTAGTAATGTTCTGTATATATACGCGGAGTAGGGTGCGCTTGTTCGGGGACTACATGTTGCAATGGCTGCGCAATGGTTATTTGTAGTCCGCAGAAAAGGAAAAGAAAACTTAGATATGTTCTCATAATGGTAGCAGGATTAGAGGTAAAAGATTATAGATCGTCACTCCTTAATCCGATAAGCATCTGCGGCTTTTTTCACAGAGCCATGCATGAGTAAGAGAGCTTTGGCTTTTCCATAATCAAGTCCTAATTCTTCGACCAACATACGTGTTCCGCGATCTACTAGTTTCTTGTTGCTAAGTTGCATGTTTACCATTTTGTTACCTTTTACACGCCCCAATTGTATCATTACGGAAGTGGTAATCATATTGAGAATCATCTTCTGCCCTGTACCCGATTTCATTCGGGAGCTTCCCGTAACATATTCCGGGCCTACAATCATTTCAATGGCTACGTCTGATTCCGCTGCCATTGGAGAGTCGGGGTTACTGGTGATGCAGGCTGTCAGAATCCCATGTTCGCGTGCTTCATGCAGTGCGCCGATTACGTAGGGGGTAGTACCGGATGCAGCTATGCCGATGACCGTATCTTTATCCGTAATATTGCGTTCTACGAGTTCCTCCCAACCACGTTGCATGTCATCTTCCGCATTCTCCACCGGGTTGCGTAGGGCTGTGTCACCACCGGCTATCAGGCCGATAACCAATGTTGGAGGCATGCCGAATGTCGGTGGAATTTCGGAAGCGTCGAGCACGCCAAGGCGTCCGCTTGTACCGGCACCCATGTAGAAAATACGTCCGCCCTGTTTCATGCGGGGAACTATCTGCGTCACTAACTTCTCTATTTGAGGTATTGTTTTTTGTATGGCAAGCGCCACTTTTTGATCTTCTCTGTTGATGTCTACCAGTATTTCATGGACGGACTTTTTTTCCAGGTCGTTGTAGAGCGAGGGTTGCTCTGAAATTTTTATAAACATAGGTCTATTTACTTTATGGGGGTTGTTGTTTACTATTTTATCACCTTATAGGTTACTTTCCGCTATGATATTTAATCAGTCCTTCCATTGGACTCTTAATGATAGTGCCCAACTGGATATTCATTTCCTGTGCAGCTTCTGCTAATATTGTTTTATAATAGAAAGCTACCGAACCGATAAAGTGTACTTTGCTATTACGGAAGTTCTCATATTGCATGACATTGCGTTTGAGGAATGATTTGAAACTTCCCAGTACCAGCGCATGTATGCAAGGTTCATCTATGTTCTGTGCGAGGAAAGGCGAAAGGCTCGCAAGAAAACGGTTAGGAAATGGTTTGCGATAAACGTGGTCTATAATGTCGGCAGGTGTCAGGCCGAACTGTTTGAGAAATTTCTCCTTCAATTCGGGAGTCATCTGGTTTTTCAGTATATCACCTACCAATAACTTGCCCAGTACGGCACCGCTGCCTTCGTCTCCAAGTATGAATCCCAACGGGGACACATTGGAAACAATCTGCTTTCCATCATAATAGCAAGAATTGGAGCCTGTACCCATAATACAGGCAATGCCGGCCTCGTGTTGGCAGAGTCCATGAGCAACAGCAAGCATATCTGTATTGACTTCTACCTCTCTCTTTATTTGGAGATGCTTGGTAATGGCGCGGTGGACCATAGCTATTTTATCGGGAAATCCGCATCCTGCACCATAGAAATATACGGCATCCAATGCATTTGTTTTTAACTGAGGCAACAGTGATGTTGCGATCTCATTGCTGATTTCCTCTTCCGACTGAAAGAAAGGGTTAATTCCTTTCGTGGATATCTGTTGGATGGGTTGTCCGTTTTCTACAACACACCAATCGGTTTTTGTAGAGCCACTGTCTGCTATTAGAATCATATCTTTATAGTTGTTTGGTTATTAGTGATTGATGATTAATGATGGGTGGTTAGTGGCTGATAGCCAATTGCTGATCACACATCACCAATTGTTATATTTTTATATAAATCTTCCGTTTGTAGAGCTGGTAGCCGATGCACCAGTTTATGCCGACGAACAACAGCGCATAGGCCAGTGAACCGCCGGTTTCACCGAATATCGGCATCAGCAATATCTTATATAGGAATGTGTGTATACTGATGCTGCTTTCTCCCCATGGGAAACAGATGCTGCCGAAGAGAATACTAAGCACGCCTCCCAATACATACATGAACAGGGGATTGACGCCGAATGATTCGAAGAACAGGCTCCATTTCTTATAGCCTTTTACATCGATAATCCAGATGAGCAGTGCCAGAAAGCTGGAAGCCAACCCGCATGTTGTGAGAACGAAGGTAGGCGACCAAATCTTTTTGTTGATTGGGCATCCGTAACTCAACAAGAAACCGGAGAATGTAAGGATAGTGCCTACTAAAAACAATTTGATGAGATGTGAGTTGAGCATGCTTTCACGATCTTCATTGGCTTTGCCCCCTTCGAGCATCATGCGTCCCACACAGAAGCCCAGCAGTACATGGGCTATGGCGGGAATGGTACTTAAGAGGCCTTCCGGATCGATGCCGTTGTCCTTGTACATGTGTGCTGGGGTCAGGATAGTGCGGTCTACGATAGAAAGTATGTTCGTATCGTTATAGGCAAATCCATTGCCACATAGCAATAGGATGAAATATCCTGTCAGAAGAGTGGCGATAAGATACGGGATGTTTTTGTGCTTCATGGTCAGGGCAATGATAGCGGTAGCGCCATAGCAGAGAGCCAGACGTTGCATGACACCCAGAATACGGATACGGTCGAACGTCCATACGGATTCCCATAGTTGCGTGCCGAAACTGATGCCTTCGGTGGGAGAGGTCCAATAATAGCAGAACTTCGAGAACCAGCCGATAGCCATACCAATGAGGAAGATAAGTATGGTGCGTTTTAAGATTTTTATGCCGGCGGCATGACTGAATTCAAAATTATATTTCTTCAAAGAAATGTACGTGGAAATCCCCATGATGAACATAAAGAAAGGGAACACAAGGTCGGTGGGGGTAAGGCCGTTCCATTCCGCATGGCGCAAGGGGGCGTAAATATGTGCCCATGTGCCCGGATTGTTGACCATGATCATTCCCGCAATGGTGACTCCCCGGAGGATGTCAAGGGCAAGAATACGTTTGTTTGTTTTTACTGCATTACTCATAATTTCAGGTGTGTTAAGTTAGTCTTGGGTTGTTGTCAAAGGTTGTGTGCATTGATCTACGAGGTAGGCAATGGACACATATGGGATACCGGAGTTGGTTGTCAGTCCGATTTCACAGGTGCGGCTGTTGGAGTAACCGATGCCGATGCCGGCAGCCTCTATCTGTGGACGGAGCTTACGCAGGGCGTAGGTATTCAGTTCGGGATACGTGAAGCCTCGGTCGCCGGCAAAGCCGCAGCAACCTACCTCTTCCGGCACGATGACCTTTGTGGAGCAGAGCTGTGCCAGGGCTATGATTGTATCGGCCAGTCCCATTTTACGCATGGAGCAGGTTATGTGGACTGCTATG
>ENA-OPCW01001783-OPCW01001783.1-human-gut-metagenome-genome-assembly--contig:-NODE-1783-length-10293-cov-3.525591_pt1 | contig 10293 bp, 3 predicted proteins | sample MGYA00241258_ERZ501496 | MGnify/ENA primary metagenome ERZ501496 (study PRJEB25962, sample SAMEA2042660) | human gut metagenome | biome: human gut; feature: human-associated habitat; material: faeces...
GAAAGTCTCGTCCATCACGATGAAGCCCATACGGTCGCAAAGGTCGAGCAGCTCCGGTGCAGGAGGGTTATGGGAACAACGGATTCCGTTGCAACCCATTTCTTTCAGAATCTCCAACTGGCGCTCGATGGCGCGCGTATTCACCGCAGCTCCCAGGCAACCCAAGTCATGATGCATGCAGACACCATTTATCTTCACTTGTTCACCATTCAGGATAAATCCTTTTTGTGCATCGAAGCGGAAAGTACGGATGCCGGTAGGAGTATAGTAACGGTCGAGTACCTCGCCGGTCTGCTTATCCTTGAGGATGCTTTCTACCCTATACATATAGGGCGTATCAATACTCCAAAGACGGGGATTCTTCAAGTGTATCTCCTGCTCCACTTCTGCCGGAGTAAGAGGCATCAACTGCGCTTCCGACACAGCCTCACCCACCGCATTGCCGTCAGCATCCACTAACCGGGATTGCAGGACGACATCGGCCATCTGTGCTTCTGCATCGTACTGTAGTTTGGTGCGTATCTTCAACTGGGCACTGTTCTTCGACACATCTTCTGCCGTAACATAGGTACCCCATTGCGCTATATGAGCTGGATTCAGCTTTGTCAGCCATACATTACGGTAGATGCCGCAACCGGAATACCAGCGCGAATTGGGCTGTTCGGCATTGTCCACACGAACCGCCAACACATTCTCCACTCCCCACTTGATATAGGGAGTCAGGTCATAACTGAACGAGATGTACCCGTAGGGACGTGTCCCCAATTCATGGCCATTGATATAAACGGTGGAGTTCATATAGGCACCATCGAAATCTATGCGATAGCGTTTGCCCTCATCGGCCTTATCGGCAGTAAAAGTCTTGCGATACCAGCCTATACCACCAGGCAGTGCACCTCCACCCGTTCCCGAAGGATTGTCTTTACTGAATTCTCCTTCAATGGCCCAATCGTGGGGTAAGTTCAGTTTCCGCCAGTCTGCGTCATTATAATCCGGACGGGCTGCCGCCGTATCGTCTCCCAAGCGAAAGGCCCAGTCGGCAGTAAAATCCAAGCTACGGTCATCGCCAGCTACCTCTTTAGGAGCATTGCAACCGGCCAGCAGGGACAGCCCGATGGCCAAAGACAATATGATTTTATTCATAGTAATAAATATCTAAAAGATTATCGAGTGCCTACTCCTCTCTCACAGCTATTCAGAAGTAGGGAAGTTCCTGGCACCGGGGAAGGCATCGTTCGGCACCGAGGAACGACGAGAACGGTACCGGGAAGATTTCTCTCCCTGGCACCGTCGTCTATCATTCTGATTATAATTTTACGGTTTGTGCTTTTCCGTCATACTTCACCGTTGTGCCTTTCGCCTTCAAATCGAACGGTTGCGGCTGGTCTTTGCTTACCTTCACCACATTGAAAGTACGTTCCTTCAGCATACCGGGGAAGTCACCCGTACGGTCGCCGATAACCAGTGTACCCTCAGCATCGTTATAGGCAAACGGTATAGTGGCATATTGTCCCTTCTCGTAGTTATAGTTCACACCTTCATCCTCATAGAGCGTAAACGCGCCGTCCTTACCCGTATAAACATAGAGAGTGATTTCCGAAGCCGGTTTTTCATCACTGTATTGCATATCCGGACCATAAGGTACAATGGCACCTTCGCAAACGTAGAGCGGAATACGTTCATAAGGAGCATCCACTGTCAACTTCTGGCCACCGTTCACATACTTACCGGAGTAGAAATCATACCAACCGCAGCTTACCGGGAAATAAACCTCGCGGCTGCGTGCACCGTATTCGTAAACCGGAGCCACCATCAGGGCAGAACCGAACATAAACTGGTCACCTATATTGTTGACATTTGCATCAGCTGTGAAGTCCATTACGAGCGGACGCATGATGGTATAATCATTGAAGTAAGTCATACCAGCCAAAGAATAGATATACGGCATCATGTTGTAACGCAACTTCGTATAGTAAACGATGGAGTTGTAGCACGGATGTCCTGCCGGAGCGATATTCCAAACCTCACGGTACGGATACTGGCCGTGTGCACGGAACAACGGGCAGAAAGCGCCGAACTGATACCAACGGGTATTCAACTCTCTCCATTCCTTGTAATCAGCATTTTCACGTCCAGTCTTGTTGAATTCCATCTGACCAGCCACATAACGGTTCTCTACACAGAATCCACCGATGTCCATAGTCCAATAAGGGATACCGCTGACAGCAAAGTTCAAGCCGGCAGAGATTTGCGCTTTCATATCTTCCCAACGGGTAGCGATGTCACCACTCCAGGTGGCGGTAGAATAGCGCTGCAATCCTGCAAAGCCGGAACGTGTCAACAAGAAGACGCGCTTGTCCGGTTCCACGCCGCGCTGTCCGTCATAGATAGCTTCTGCATTCATCAGTGCGTATGCATTGAAGAACTTGGCAGAGGGGCCGAGTGCTGTCGGACCGCAAAGGTCCTTGCGGTATTGCAAATCCGTACAGTCGCGTATGTTCGGTTCGCTGGCATCCATCCACCAAGCGTCAACACCCAGAGGATAGTAGTGGTCTTGCATCTGCTTCCAGAAGAGCTTGCGTGCATCGGCATCGTATGCGTCATAGAAAGAGCCCAGATAGCCAGGACCGACCCAGTCTTTGATGCTGTCTTTGATAGCCTGCTGATACATCCAACCTTTTTCGTCAAATTCCTTGAAGTGTTCGGTCGTAGCATAGAACTTGGGCCATACGGAAATCATCAGACGTCCGTTCATGGCGTGGATGGAGTCGACCATTCCTTTCGGGTCGGGGAAACGTTCAGGGTCGAACTCATGGCTTCCCCATGCATTCTGCTTCCAGTGCAGCCAGTCGATTACGATATTGTCGATAGGAATCTGACGTTCACGGAATTCCTTCAAGGTGGAGAGAACCTCCTCACGCGTATTGTACTTCTCACGGCTCTGCCAGTAACCCATCGCCCATTTCGGCATAATCTGGGATTTACCTGTCAATGTACGGTAGCCGCTAATCACATCGTCCATATCATCACCATAAACGAAATAGTAGTCTATTTCATTCTGCATTTCACCCCACCAGGAGAGTTTGTTCTGTTCTTCATCAGCCACCGGACTCAATACTCGCAGACCGCAGTAAGAAACACCGGCATCAGGCTTCCACTCTATCTTCAACGGAACGCGCTTGCCCGCTTCCAGATTAACAGCAAACTTATAACTGTTAGGATTCCAAGCCGTACGCCAACGTTCGGGAACCACCAACTCATTATCAATATATACTTTCATGTAGCCTGCATAGTAAAGGATGAAGCGGAACAAGCCGCTTTCTGCCGGTTCTATTTCTCCCTCATAAACTACGTCGGACCCTCCGAACGGGAACTCCGCAGGCAAATTAACCACCTTACTCAGATGTGCGGCACGGTCCAGATGTTCAAAATAAAGAGAATCCTCACGACGTACAAGGGTTTCCACGTCTTTCTTGCCCGGAATATATGTACCGGTCAAAGCACCTTCCTTGCCCTCTTTATCATAAAGTTTGAAGACATCACCCAGTTGTGAGTAGTCACGCGGGTCACCGAAACGGCAGAGCGAATAGCTGTCCCAAAGCACACCGTAGTTTTTATTAGACACGATGAAGGGTACAGACACCTTTGTATTGTACTGGAACAGTTCCTCATTCTTACCTTTATAGTTGAACTCATCCGCCTGGTGCTGGCCCAAGCCATAGAAAGCCTCATCATTGCCTGCCGACTGGAATACCTGACGTACTGTATATCCTTTCGTACCTTCCACTTCCACCGGAGTAAAGGTCCGCCCGTCAGAGTCTTCAGCCAGAATCTGCTTGCCGTCGGCATCCGTGAAGCGTACCTCACCCGTTGTCTTGGACACAATGGCACATAATTCCGATGTCTTGACAGTCACTTCATCGCCCTGCTCTTCGACCTTAAAGTCGGTCTTATTCTGTTGAGGGATCACAATGAGACTCTGCTCCTTTGAAAATTCCTTCTCAGGAGTAGCCGATACATGAATGAGCTTCTCGCCCATTACTTCTAATCTTACTTTACGCACATCCGTCGGTTGCTGCTGCTTGACTTCCACAACAACACCGTTCTCGGTCTTTTGGAATCCGCCTCCGGAACATGCGGCGAGCATCCATCCGGCAAGCAAATAAACTGAAGTGTTTTTCAATTTCATATTACTGTTTTTAAAGTGAATTTTCTCCAATGCAAAAATAGAAAGTTTACTTCAAAAACGAGTCCTCCCGATGTTGAAACAAAAGGGCGCTTTTGATTACCCTAAAAGACAATATGTTTCCGTAAGGGGTATCTTTTGTTATCTACCCTCTCTTTCCTGATAAACAGAGGGCAAAACACCGAATTCATCCTTGAAATATTTGCTGAAATACTTGGGGTTGTTAAAGCCCAACTGATACGCTATCTCCGATACATTTTGCTGACTCTCGCGCAGCATCTGCGCCGCTCTTTTCAGACGGATGACACGGATAAATTCAATAGGTGTCTTACCGGTTATCTGCAAGAGTTTCTTGTAAAGATGTACCCGGCTCATACCCAACCCCCGACTCAACTCTTCTACGGACAAGTCACACCGACCGATGTTCGCCTCCACATATTTGATGGCATTTTCCACCAGCTTTTCATCCAACGAAGTAATGGCTATTTCACTTGGTTCGGGGTCAATGAGCGACTTTGCCTTGCGCTTCTTGCTCAGGTCAATCAACTTGCGCATACGCAGAATAAGGATTTCCACATTGAAAGGTTTCGTCACATAATCATCCGCACCGATGGTCAACCCCTCCACTTTATCTTCCACAGCCTGCCGTGCAGTGAGCAATATCATCGGAATGTCACTCGTGCGTTTATCGGTCTTCACCCAGCGGCACAATTCATTCCCATCCATCTCGGGCATCATTACGTCGCTGACAATAATATCCGGCATCAGTTCCGATATTTTCTGCCAAGCTTCCCGACCATTGGAAGCTGACTGTATACGGAAATACAAGCTCAGACTATCTTTCATGAAGGCAACCAAATCTTCATTATCATCCACAATCAGGGCCAACGGCTTTTCTTTTTCATCTTCATTATCCTCCATATCGTCCAGCAAATCAACCGAAAGCGCTTCCTCTTCCATACCCGGCAAAAGTTCCTCATGCTCTTCCACCTCTTCTGTAAGCGGTGCAGGCTTGGGAGGACTTACACGTACATGTTTAACCGGGAGCTCAACCAGAAACACACTACCGGAACCCACATTGTCGACAACGCGCACCGTACCCTCATGCAGCGTCACAAAGTCGCGTACCAGGCTCAAGCCAATACCGCTACCCGTTGACTGGTGCTCCGGTTCTTCCTGCTCCACCTGATAGAAACGTTCAAAAATCCGCTCCTTGTCTTCATCCCTGATACCGACACCGGTATCCGATACCTTTATCAGCAATCTTCCGGACATCTCTTTCGACATTTCCAATGCCACATCCACACGTCCCCCGTCCGGAGTAAATTTGAAAGCATTGGACAGAAGATTCATCACAACTTTACCAATTTTATCCTCGTCGAATGACATATTCAGCGATTCCATGGCCGAAAAGAATGTCAGATGCACATGTTTCTTTTCAGAAAGCATCAGGAAAGAAGCACAGATGCTACGCACATACGCCACAATATCCCCCTCGGACAAAGTGAGATGCAATCCTGCCATCTCATTCTTACGGAAATCGAGCAACTGGTTGACCAGATTCAACAAACGCTGCGCATTGCGGTACATCAGTTGTAGCTTGCCATGCAGTTTTTCGTCCGTAATCTCCTTCATCATACTTTCCATCGGCGATATAATCAGCGTAAGCGGCGTACGCAACTCATGGCTGACATTCGTAAAAAAGCGGAATTTCATCTGGCTCAACTCCTCCCTCTTCTTCGCATCTTCCTCTATCTGGCGGATTCTGAACTTATTACGTTCCCTCCGTTGTACGGCATAAAGTGAAAAGGAAACAACTCCTACTATCAGAAGAGCATAAACGATATATGCCCACGGAGTCATCCAGAAAGGCGGAAGAATGACAATCTTGAGCGAAGCCTCTTCAGTACCCGCATATCCGTCACTGTTTGTAGCCTTCACTTTTAAGATGTAAGTCCCCGGAGCCAGATTGGTATAGGTAACGCGATGCATATCGGACATACTCGTCAGCCAGTTCTCATTAAACCCTTCCAATTTATAGAAATACTGTGTCTTTTCGGGCAGCACGAAATTGTCCGACGCGAACAGCACCGTGAACACATTCTGCTTATAAGCCAAGACAACTTCTTCTATTTCATTCAAAGCTTCCTTCAAGATGACACGTCCTGCATACTCCTTGCCCACCTTCACGTCTTCATTGAACAACTGGAAACCGGTAAACATAACCTTGGGCAACGTACGGTTATACTTTATGTTGCCCGGCTGGAAGCGATTCAGCCCATACAGTCCTCCCACTACAATCTCGCCCGTATGCAGTCGTTTGAGGGAACGCTGGTTGAAGTCACAACTCTGCAACCCGTCCTTGTCATTATAGGTATAGCAACGGAACACGGGCTGCTCCGTCTTGCTGTCAACGGACAACACCACGTTTATCAGTTCTCCTCCGGTGCTGATCCATATACTTTTGTTTTCATCTTCCGTAATACCTAATATCAATAGTTTGGAGAAACCGGGTTTGATAGGCACTTCGTACAATTCATCCCGTTTGCTGTCATATACATTCAAGCCTTCACGCGTGGCTATCCATAACAAACCGCGACTATCTTCGTAAACTTGATTGATATTTTGGTTGGAAAGTCTGGTCTTACCCGATTTTGTACCTGCAAAATTTGTAATCTCGCCGGTCCTCAGGTCCATGAAAGCCATCCCTGCCGAAGTACCGATAACCAGATTATTGTCACAGCTGATGCAGAGGGATGAGATATAGTCCGACACAAGGTTTGAATTACCTGTAGAATAGGTGGTAAATATCCCCGTCTGAGGATTCAGGCATTGCAATCCTCCCCCCAACGTACCGATCCAGATATTTTTGTCCGCATCTTCTGCCAATGCCCATACATTGTCATAGACCAGCGAGTTACTGTCTCCCTTACGGGACCGGTAATGGATAAAGCGGTTTCCATCATAGCAATTCAGTCCGCCCCAGAAAGTACCAGCCCACACTCTGCCGCTACTGTCCCGAAGAAGGCAGACTATGACATCACTCGAGATAGAGCGGGGATCTGCCGTATGCGAAAAAAACATACGTTCATCCGTCACGCTATTCCAGCGAATCAACCCGCGGTCGTTGGTCCCCACCCATACGATATCACCGCCTCCGTCCTCCACACAATTGATGTCGCCTACATCGGCAATGCCGAATTTGAAGACACTTTCATTATAGAAAGAGACACCCTTCTTGTAGGTTCCCACCCACATCGTACCGGCCTCATCTTCATAAAGAGCCGTTATTGTATTGTTGGACAGAGTACGCCCGTTATTAGGATCGTTCGCCAGACGGATTTTCCGTCCCGCCGGTTCTATCAATTCAACGCCATCCTGATCCCTGCCTACCCATATACATCCGTATTTATCCTGTGCCACTGCACGTACGGTATTGTAGGTGTCCGTTCGGGGAGAACGCTGTTCCCAAACCTTCTGAGAAAGGCTATAAATCCACATCCCCTCCACACTGAATATCCACGCCCGCCCACTATGGTCGACAAACAAATCAAAGGTAGCATTCTTTACTTCCCTGCAATCTTCGGCAATGTCCGGATTGGTCCACTTGATATTTTGCTTTTCCTCATCTATACAAACCAAGATACCGTTACTCAAAACCAACAGGATTCCTTCGCCGCATTCTTTCATGTCGGACACTTCGGCTTTCGCAAGCAGTTCATCCGCCTCCTTTACTGCCACGGCATTTTTCTGTCCTTCTCTATAGCTGTAAACACCTTTACCATTAATATAGATCCAGAAAGTCTTTTCCTTATCAATATAGATAAGCGAAGGATTTCCGGTCAGACCGACGTTCCACATCCAAGCTTCCACATTACGGTCAAAAACATCGGAAGCCGAGTTGTAAATGGCATACCCGCCTCCCGTACGTATCCACAAATTACCGGACGCATCTTCTTGTATATCCTCGACATAACTATCGGGAAGAGATTTCTCGTCATCTTTCTGGCTGCGATAAATCTTTATATTGTAACCATCATAGCGGTTCAGCCCCGAAGCTGTACCAAACCACATGAATCCGTTTGAATCTTTATAAATAGCATTAACCTGATTATTGGAAAGTCCGTCTTTCACTTCCAAATGTTTAAACATGTAGTTGTGTGAAGCAGCAGAGAAACATACCATCCAAACCCACAAGAGCAGTAGTTGCAGTCTTTTCATACTATCAGAGCTAAGGGAAGTTATTTTTGTTGCAAATGAAGTGAAAAACGAACAGAAAAGCAAGGAAAGACAAGGATTTTTAAAGAAGGAGAAGCATATCCCTCGCGGACATACTTCTCCGTAACCAATCAAAAAAACTATATCAACAATCCTTGTAACCTATAAAACCTATTTGTATGATACTTTTAAAAACTGTCTTTTATTCTATCCACCACTCAATCAGTAAGGGTATTGACCGGCTGCGGCTCCCTTCATGATGCCCTCAATGGCATAAGCCTCCTTCGCCGTACCCGTACCACGGTTCATGTCACCGCCGGTTTCCCAATAAAAGGGGACACAACCGTGGTTTTTCGCCTCTCGGGTGACTACCTCATTCCAATAGGAGCGGCTCTTGTTATGCATCTCCTGGTCAATATCAGGATAGGCAAGTTCAGAAGTCCCCTCTATCTTGTCTTCTTTTGCCCGCTTCATGGCACTATACTCGCCTACAATCACAGGAATTCCCTTATCTGCATAGGCCGTTTTCATCTTCTGGAATTGCTGCTTCACATAATCTTCTTCGTAACCGGTGGCATTATGAATGGAACCGGATACATGATTATCCTTACCCCAATAAAGGAATACATTGCTCCAGGTTTCGTCATGGTTCATCATGGTGAACTGATAGGGATCATAGAAGTGAACTTCCACCATCAGACGGTCGGGTACCTCATCCTTGGGCATCGTGTAATCATTCACCGTCTTGTCAATATTGGTATAAGGGCCTTGCACAATCAGACAACGGCTCGCATTATTTCCTCCGGTGGCACGCACGGCATCAATGAAGGTCTGTTCATATTTCAAGATAACATCTATTGCCGATGTTCCAACGTTCCCCTGGTCTTGCTGTCCGGGTTCGTTACATCCGGCAAAGAGCAGGTGCTCGTCATAAGCATTCAGTTTATTGGCAATCTGTGTCCAGATAGCTTTCTGCTTGGCATCCACTTCGCTGCTGTAACCATGAGTGATACTCTCTTCGAGCCAACCGCCATCCCAATGGATATTGACAATGGCATACATATCATTGGCTACACAGTAACCCACCACTTCGCTCACCCGGTCGAGCCATACAGCATCTATCTCATAGGTCGATGGATTCACAATGTAGTAATCCCACGCGCAAGGGATGCGCACCGCATTAAATCCCAATGCCTTCAGCCCTTTGATATATGCCTCGCTCACTTTAGGATTTCCATCTTCGTATTCCGCTTCTTTGTGGAGTTTATCAAGGAAGATCAGGTAGGTTTTGAGCAGGGCATGACGCTCAATATGGGCCAGTGGCTGAGCATTCCTTTTGTCATTCTGGGTATTGCCTGCATGGTGGGAGGAAAATGGCTGCAGCGTTTTGCTGAAAAGAAATAGGCAGAAAAGGTTTTTATACACTGTGGGCACGCAGGAGGAATAAGACTCTGTTCTTGTTCCTCCTGCGTGCTTTTTTTGTGTCGTTATGCAGCGGAGAGTTGTAGCTTCTGTTGCAAACATACCTAGAAGTACTTATTAACACCCTTTTGTAGCTCTTTTATTTCGTTATTTTTAGGTATTGCCCTGCCCTTGTGGCTTCAATAATTTTGCATTCGTGAAATTTAATAATAACTAAAAATACGAAGCAATATGAAATTGAACTTAAAGAATGTAATGGCAATGGCCTGTATGGGTTTGTCGGTAATGGCATGTAGTGATAACGATGGAGGAAAAGAAGAAACTCCTGATACCAAGAAGTTTACCGACCTTAATGTAAGCGCGTATGACCAGTGGACTTATGTAAATCTGAGAACCGGTGAAACGGAGACTCATCCCGATGCAAGTGAATGGATTTATACGGATGGCACTACCCGTCCGGCACAGAC
>ENA-OPCW01001787-OPCW01001787.1-human-gut-metagenome-genome-assembly--contig:-NODE-1787-length-10283-cov-2.702972_pt1 | contig 10283 bp, 15 predicted proteins | sample MGYA00241258_ERZ501496 | MGnify/ENA primary metagenome ERZ501496 (study PRJEB25962, sample SAMEA2042660) | human gut metagenome | biome: human gut; feature: human-associated habitat; material: faeces...
CATATCCTAAGGCACATGACGAGGCGTATGAGAAAGCGTTTGATGAGGCACATGACGAGGTATATGAGAAAGCATACGACGAAGCCTGGAACAAGGTTTTAGATGAGATCAATGAGAAATATGCGGATGCAGAAGAAAAATATGAATTGAACGATCCTGATTTTAAGGAAACTCCGGTTCATCTGTATGAAAATTTTTACAGGGATGAAGAGGAAGATCATGACAACGACGGAACTTCGGATGGAACAGTCCGTGTTTTTGCAAAGACAGTAAGCTCAATTCTGCGTGGAGATTTACTTGCCAGTATCAATGTTGTTGTACTTTTCACCGTAAACCTCATCGTAATTTGCTATACATTCCTTGATGATCTCAACCGCAGCCTTGTGACCCATTACCTCATTGACCGCAGTTTCCTTGCCCTCAAGCTGCTTATATACCTTGAAGAAGTGCAGCATTTCGTCAAAGATGTGCGAGGGTAAGCCCTCAATGCTTCTGTAGGAGTTATAATTGGGATCTTCAAACGGGATAGCTATTATCTTCTGATCCATCTTTCCGTTATCTATCATATTTATAACGCCGATAGGATAGCACTGTACAAGCACAAGCGGAACAAGAGGCTCGTTGCACAGAACAAGCACGTCAAGCGGATCTCCGTCGTCAGCAAGCGTCTTAGGGATAAATCCGTAGTTTGCGGGATAATGTGTCGATGTATACAGTATTCTGTCGAGTATAAGCACTCCCGTCTTCTTGTCAAGCTCGTACTTTGACTTACTGCCCTTTGAAATCTCAATGACAGCTAAAAAGTCATTGGGAGTTACTCTTTCGTTATCAATATCGTGCCAGATGTTCATAAAATTAACCTTTCTTAGCTTTAACGCTACTAATGTATTTATTATACAACTATATTAACAACTTTTCAAGCGATTTTTGCATTTATTTGAAATATTTTTCAAATAAACTAAAATGCTGAAAATTGAAATATCCAAAACGCAATATTACGCTTTCTCAAACGCCCTGAGCGTCTTTATTGCAATAACCGCAACGAGAAGTCCGCTTGCCGTCCATATGATCGGTTCGGATATACATACGCCGAAATAACCGCATACGGGGATTATCGCAATTACCGTCACTATCTTCCACGCCATTTCCACAAGGCTTGCCCCTATCGGAACAACACTCTTTCCGAGACCCTGCAGTGTACATCTCAGCGACAGAAGTGTATTCAGAGCATAGTAGAACGGCACATTTATCCTCAGATAATTGACCGCCGTATCTATAATTTCACGGTTATCCGCAGGTGCTATCATAAGCACAAGCTGTTCTCCGAACAGATACACAATAAGCACCGCAAGCGTTGACCAGCCGTAGCCTATCAGCAGACCGTATTTTATGCTTTTCTTTATCCTGTCAAGCTTGCCTGCACCTAGATTCTGGCTTACAAATGTCACAAGCGTTGCGCTGATAGCCGAGAACGGCATGATAGTAAAGCTGAATATCTTTCTGGCGGCGGTATGAGCCGAGATTATACCCGTTCCAAGCCCGTTGATGCCGTTTTGCAGAACTATCGAGCCTATGTCAACTATCGAATACATAAGCGCCATTCCAAGCCCCGAAGCAAGAAGGCTTTTTATCTCATCGCCGTGAAGCCTGAAATCAGACTTGCCGAGTTTTAAAAACGGACATTTTCTGATAAGATAAACGAAACAGACAATAGCAGAGATAAGCTGTGCGATAACCGTTGCAAGCGCCGCACCGTCAACCCCCATACCGAATCCGAATATGAACAGAAAATCCAGTCCGACATTCAGCACGGCTGAAATTACAAGTATTATCAGCGGTACTACGCTGTCGCCCAAAGCACGAAGAATGTTCGCTTCAAGGTTATATATCAGCGTAACAATAAGTCCGACTGCCACTATCGTAAGATACAGCTTCGCCTGTTCAAAAATCTCAGCCGGCGTATTGAGCGCTGTAAGAAGCGGCTCGACAAACACTATACACAGCGTCATGATTAATGCTGTAATGATTGCAGAATATGTAATCATTCCTGCAACCGTGCGCCGCACCTTGTTCATATCGTTAGCACCGTAGTGCTTTGCAACAGGTATGGCAAAACCTGTGCATAAGCCGTTAATAATGTTGAACATAAGCGACACCACCGCCGTTGTCGAACCTACAGCGGACAGCGATAATTCACCGAGTTTTTTTCCGACAATTATAATGTCGACCAGATTATACGCCTGTTGGAACAGACTGCCGAGCAGAATAGGCAGACTGAACAGGAGCATAAGCCGGATTATGCTTCCTTTTGTCAGATCTCTCATAGTTTCTTCTTTTCTTTCTGTTGTTCTTTTACTTTTCTTTTAGCTAAAAACGACATTTTTAAGGTAATCGTTTTCGTTGAAATATAGTATAACATATCGAAAGATGAGTTTCAAGTAAAAAAGGCTTGTTATAATTAATTTTTTGTGATAAAATCAGTTAGTAAACAAAAAAGAAGGAGAGTTTCTGAAATATGGAGCCAAAAGATTACATTATTACCGAAATAAGCGGAGAATACGCCACACTTACGGAAAGAATCAGCGGAGAAACGCTGTTTATTGCACTGGCGCTTTTACCGCCCGGCAGTGACATAGGCACAAAGCTGCACTATGAAATGCTCGAATATACTATAGAAGAATAAAAAATAATAAAGAGGGATAACCGTTATGGTATTGATGCTTCTTGTTGTCGCCTGTTACACCGTCTGCGGTCTCAGCGACAAATACTCCGTCGCAAAGCTGAAGTTTGACGGCAATTCGTTCACTTTTCTTATGGCTTTGCCTACAGCGGTACTTTTGCTGCCGCTTATGCCGTTTTCCGATATGCACTTACAGCTTTGCTGGCAGTCTGTGCTTGCGGCTGTTCTTATTATGGTGTCAAAGCTGCTTGAATTCAAGATGTCTGCGCTCGTGCTTACCGAAATGTCTGCATTCGAGCTTAAGGCGTGGCTCGGTCTTTGCCTGTTCGCGTCCTATGCGACCGATATAATAACCGCCGTTGACACGTTCAGCTGGCTCAGATTGCTGGCAATTGCGGTTACAGCCGTTGGGCTGTTTATGATAGCACGGTCGGAGAGAGAGCATATCAGCTATAAGAAAATAGCTGTGCCGCTGTTCTTCTATCTGCTTTCAAAGTTCGGCTACGGCTTTATAATCACTGCATCTGCGCCGTACATATCCTCATACTTTGCCCTGCTTTTCGGACTTATCCTGCTTGCCGCCGTGCTTGTGCCTTTCGTTCACCCGATTAGGATGATAAAAGACAAGCCGAAGGGCTGTGCATTTGTAGCGCTGACCAAAATACCGAACGCACTCGGACTTGTGCTTGAAAATGCCGTTATCGCAACCAGTATGACCAACTATTCATTCATACAGCCTATGATAATGGTAGCGCTTTTCTTTATCGGTCTTATCCGTAAGGAAAGCACAAAGGCTCTTAATATCGTAGGAAGTATCGTCTGCATAGCAGGAATAATAGCATTCCAGCTTTTCGGACTTATATGATACAAAAAAAGGCTCTCACAACTTAAGTGAAAGCCTTTTTGTTTATTTTCAGTATCAATCCGCCGGTACTATATAATATATACGTTCCTCTGGCTTTGCATAGCCCAGCTTATCCCTTGCGATAGTTTCGATATATTCGACTTTGTACCGCTCCTCAGAATATCTGCTGAGCATTTTATTCTCGTTTTCTACTTCAGTCACCTGAGCGGTAAGCTTTGCAAGCTCTTCGTTCTTCTGCGAAATTTCTACCTGTATAGAGATGAAGTTATACACACATATCACAAGTGCCGTCACAAGCAACGGTGCAAGTATCAGCATAACTTTATTGAATTTTCCTGATTTTGCCTTCGATCCTGCCGACATTTACAACTTCGTTCCTTTCAAGATTATTATCATTATTATATAATATTTCACGGTGCTTTTTCAAGTCTGCCTGTGTTCTTTTTATTTTATCATTTATATTTTTGTAAAACTGCACAAACGGAAGCGTAAATTTATGTACAAATGATACAAACGCTTTTCTGAGCTGTTGTAGCAATTTTCCGAATACAAATCTGAAAATTTTTTTAATCGCCCCTATGACCACGGTATATACAAACCTGAAAAGTCTTCCGACAGTAAAAATGTATAATATAAAACCGATAGCGGCAAACAACAGATACGTTGCGCGAAAGTTGCCGTTTCCGATTTCCATGGAAAGTCCAAACAGCACAAGTCCACAGAATGAAAGATAAAAAGTATCCTCAACTCCAACCGCAAAGCTGTGATGCGGTATTACCGTTCTGATAATTCTAAGGAGCTCATAACCGACGCCCAGTAACATTCCGCAAACAGAAAAACAAGACAGTTGCCAGACAAGAGATACCTCGACGTTCATATACTCACCTCTATCTGAAAATTCTGGATATGAAATTGTCTGCGTACTTTGTTCTGTTATTACTGAAATGAAGCGAATATATATTTCCGCTAACCTCTATATTACCGCTTCCGGTAAAGGCATTACTGATTTCCAGTTCCGAGCCTTTTATACGCATATCACCGAGAATCGTATATAGAACAATACACTCGCTGTCGTATGAAATTATCTCAAGTACGCCGTTTACGCACAGCGCTCTTCTGTCAGTCAAAGTCAGTACCTGTTGTCTTTCGTTCAAAAAAATACCCCCGCTCATTATTTACTTTGTAGTAAATAATATTCGGGGGATGTCCTGATTATGCTAAACTACTTCATAAAGGTCGGATGCACCATCCTTACCGACTACTTCAACGACCTTTAAAACACGAATCTTGAGCGGGCTTTTGCCCATATTGATCTCTATTTCATCGCCGACTTTTACATCATATGAAGCCCTGGCAGGCTTGCCGTTTACAGAAACCTTTTCGGCGTCGCAAGCCTCATTTGCAACAGTTCTTCTCTTAATAAGACGGGATACTTTCAGATATTTGTCAAGTCTCATAGAAAGTCCTTTCACAGATTTAAAATAAAAAACGGAGGCGGTAATAATACTGCCTCCGCTATTGAATCAGACTTAATTACTTAGCAACTGCATCCTTTAAAGCACTGCCTGCCTTGAAAGCGGGAACCTTAGAAGCAGCAATCTTGATCTTGTCGCCTGTACGGGGGTTAACACCCTCACGAGCTGCACGCTCACGAACTTCAAATGTACCGAAACCAACGAGCTGGATCTTTTCACCCTTTGCAAGTGTCTCAGAGATGCTGTCTACTACAGCGGAGATAGCCTTTTCTGCATCCTTCTTTGTAAGGTCAGCCTTTTCAGCAACCATTGTAACTAATTCTGCCTTTGTCATTTGAGTAATCCTCCAAAAATTTTTATTAATATTTAAGCTAAAAGCTTATAGACGTAATACGGTCAACCGACTAATTGCTTTACGGTTAATCAGAATTTAAAAACAGCGCTTTTATCTGCTCATCTGACAGATTGTCGAGCGTTTTGCCTTGCGACTTCGCATTACTCTCAAGCTCTCTAAAACGCATTATAAACTTATTTACAGCAAAAGTCAAGGCTTTTTCACAATCTTTTTTGATAAAACGCGATAAATTACAACAAGAGAGTAAAAGTTCTCCAAATTTATCTTCTGTCAGTTCTTCGTTTTTGTCATTTATAGCTAACTCAAGGCTATCCAATCTATCCTTTACAAGTTCAAGTGCCTCATGTGTGCTGCCAAGCTCCACGCCTGCATTAGACGCACGCTTAAACACCTTCTGACCTCTCATAAGCGCAGGAAGAACCATAGGAACGCTGTCAAGAGTATCAGCGACAGTGTCCTGATGCTTTGATTTCTTCTTCAGCTGATCCCAGTTTTTGAGTACATCGTCACTGTTATCTACTTTCACATCACCGAAAACGTGAGGGTGACGGTAGATCATCTTCTTTGTGACATCATCGCATATATCGTTGAACTCAAATCTGCCGCGTTCCGTTTCTATCTGACAATGGAAAACTGCCTGGAAAAGCAGATCGCCGAGCTCTTCTTTCAGCATTGCGGCATCATCCGCATCGATTGCTTCCATAACCTCATACGCCTCTTCAAGGACATTCATACGGATTGACTTGTGATCCTGCTCTCTATCCCACGGACAGCCGTTCTCGCTTCTCAGGATACGGGTAACTTCAATAAGATCGTTTATGTCGTACTTATCTTTAAACTTAAAGTCCAAAATATACACTTCCTAAATAAAATCGGCTTTATAAAACCGGCGCTGTGCGCTCATATAATAATACACTAAAATCTGTCATATATCAAGGCTATTTCCGCAATTTTTTCGTTTTTGTCGATTTAGCAGTGATTTTATATTGATTTCGTTGAATAATATCAGTAAAATTATATAAATAAAACCGCCTGCACCGATTGATATGAACAACCTTATAAACGCACCCGACTGCTCAAAAAGAATATTCTCGCACAGATAAGCGGTCACAGCGCATATAATTCCGGCAATAAGCGGTAATAACATTTTCCGCAGAATGTGAAAATCTATACCTGTTACCGCTTCGAGGGCAAAATATCCGCCGAGAGCGACAAACGCATACATCGCTACAGTTGACACAGCTGCACCGCTGATATTTATCCCGGGAACAGATATTGTAAATACGTTTATGATAAGCTTAAGCGCACAGCCCGGTAACATTAGTTTTATCGGAAGGTCAGAACGTCCTATGACCTGAAAAACGGAAATGAAAGTAGACGACAAGGTAAGGAAAACTCCGCCAAGTCCCAGGATAAACAGCGGAAGAACGCTTACTTCAACCTCCTGCTGTCTGCCCGAAAACAGAAAACCGAGTATATACGGACTCATAGCAGAAAGTCCGAGATACAGCGGAAAACCTATCATAAAATTAGAACGCAGAACCACCGAAACCTTGCGTTCAAACTCTGCTTTATTATTAAGCGTCCAAGCCCCTGCTATCTGAGGGAGCGCACTTCTTCCGAACATTGCGGTAAATGACGGTATCAGCATGAACATCGTCCACGACAACCCCGTATAGCTTCCGTACATAAAGTTTGCAAGTTTTACCTGCCCACCCTGAGAGTTTATAATATCCGAAAAACAGGTTCTGAAATACTCAGGGTCGCATGAAACCGCATAATTAAGGCATCTCGGTATAGTGATAAGGTCGATGAACGATGAAAGGTTTATTACAACAGCCGCCGCTGCAACCGGTATACAGCTCTTCAGCAGTTCACGCACTATTCTGATTGTTGCGTCTGTCGGGGTGTCGCCTTTATGTATGTCGATCACTTTTCGGCACAGCTTCTTTCTGACAAGCAGACAGACAAGCGCACAAAGCTCGCTTGCGGTAACGGCAAGAACAGCACCTGCTGCGGCATACGGCATTATGATATCAATAGCCTGCGTTCTGCTATCGGCTAAAGTGCCGAATATCGCCTTGCTGTTGTCAAAGCATTTTATCCCGTGATCAAGAATAAAATAAGATGCGCCAAGCCCTACAACCGCACGGCAAACCGACTCTGCAACCTGCGAAACGGCAGACGGCATCATATTACAGCAACCCTCATAATAACCCTTATAAACCGACGAAATACAGCATAGACATACAGACGGCGCTATTATCATAATTCCCCATACGCTCTGCGGCGACTGAGCAACATAGTCCGAAAACGGTTTTGCAAGAATGAGAATGAGCGCACTTCCTAATGCCCCGACAGAGCCGAATGTCATTATCGCCGTGCGCAGGACTTTGTTTGCGTTTGCAAATCTGCCGAGTGCGATGTTATCAGCAACGGTTTTGATTATTACTGTCGGAATTGCCGCCGCAGTCATTGCGAATATCGGGGTGTACAGGCTGTATGCGGTAGAATAGTAGCCCATACCGACGCCACCGAGTATATTGGTCAGCGGTATCTTGAACACGGCTCCGATTATCTTGCTGATTACCATTGACACAAACAGTATCGCTGTATTTTTTACATAGGTGTTTTTCAAATAATCAGTCCTTTCCGCTTAAATTCTATTACGAAAAGGACAAGAATATGCGGTTGACGCCGCTGTCAGGGCAACAAAAAAGGACACCTAAACGCAGTGTCCTTATGCCTTAACGAATCTGTTGTTTTATGCCTTGAAGTCAAATGGGTGCTTTTCTTGCGGTACGGCAGTCGGAACATACTGTTCATAAGCTGTCTGTGTCTTGTTACCGTTAAACTCTACCCTATCGATTTTAAGCGCATCGTCATTCTTATCGCTCTTTTCAAAGCGATCGTCGGATTTTCCGGAATATGCCGCCTTAATCAGCTTTATCAGTTCTTCTACCGAAGAAGCTGTCACAAGCCGTTCCTCATATTCCTCTTTTTCCTCTTTCTTAGCCTCCTCCGCCTTTTTTTCGGCGGCTTTTTCTTTGGCTTTTTCAACGTTTTCGTTCTTTTTAAGGCTTTCCTTTATAAGTGCGTAATACGAAACGTTGCCCTCGCTGTCAACGCTGATGCCGAGTTTTGTAACATTTTCCGAATCATCGCCGAGCTGTTTTCTTATTTCGGGCAGTTCGCCAATAGCCTTATCGATAATACCCTCGAATTTAGCTCTTTCGGTTTCGTCCGTAGCCATTTTTTCAAGAGTATCAGGAGTTATGACGCAGTTATACTCGCCCTTTCCTGCTGCGAGATGCTTCTGTGCCTCCTCATCCGAAGAAAAATCAGCCACGATAAAATCAACGTTCTTATATTTGTCTTTAAGCTGTTCAAGATATTTCTGTGCATCCGTGCTGAGTTTGACCGTTGAGGTTTCCTTTGACTTGTCGGCTTTGTTCGTTGCACTTACGCTGTAAGCAGGCTTGTATTCATAATTTGTGTTTACGGCAGACATAATAATACCACCCTTTCCTTACCTCTTCATTGACCTTCTGTAAAGTATATCGGCAGGAAGGACGGAAACTTTAGTTTTTCGGCGGCAATACGCTTTTCGGCACGTTCCACCCCCGTGAATTCATTTCGTCAATAATAAACGATGCCGCTTCGTTTATCCCACGCTGATTGAATGTAAGCTTTGTGCGGATATCGCTGCTTACAGCAGAACATAACATAACAGCGTATTTTCCGGCAAGCGAATTTTCAGCTTTCAGCAGTTCATTGAGAGTGACTTTTTCATCTGTCATTTGCTTCACCTGTAAGCCCTTCTATAACGCTGACGTGACTGCTGTGCACAGCCGCACATTTCTGTAGCTTTTCTTTAAGCTGTGGGTCAGAGACAGATTCAGCCGCTTTTATATATTTATTTTTTATCGTTTTTTCATCAGCAAGCAGCTTTTTAAGCTGCCCGAAGCACCGCCTGAATGTAAAATCCGGTGCCTCCCACCAGAATAGGGATATGGCTCCTGTCATATATCTGCTCCATACATTCCAGACAATGTTTCTGGAACACTACTACATTGAATTCTTCCCAGGGCTCCAGAATATCGATCAGATGATGGGGCACCCCCTCCATCTCCTCCGGACGGATCTTGGCAGAACCGATATCCATATGTTTATATACCTGCATGGAATCTGCCGACAGGATTTCTCCGTTTATGGCTTTTGCCAGCGCGATGGACAGTTTTGTCTTTCCCACAGCTGTCGGCCCGGTCAGGACCACCAGTGGTTTCTTTTTATTCTGTATTACCGACATTATTTTTTCCTTACTCTTTTTATCCTGCTATCCGTTGTTCTGGGTACAGTTTGCTGCATCGATGGCGATGACCAGCATCAGACCCTCCAGTTCATCCTGTGGATCGGAGAAATTAATAGTATACGTATCTCCCCAGTGAAACAGTTCTTTAGAGATATGGATGATACTGCTGCATCCATTGTATACATCATAATCCCATCCCAGAAAATCTCCCTCCACGCGCCAGCCGTTATAGTCGATCTCATATCTGGGCTTGAAAAAAGAAAACTGTTTGCGGATTTCACCACGGACCCGGCGTCGAACTGAGCGACATCGCCTATGTCGACGGCTATATCCGTTTCACGGTGAAGAAGTTCGTCAAGGGTAACGCCTCGATCTCCGCCTACGACGCGCAGCAGCATCTGATGCTGCACAACTGCTCGGTGCGTGGCTTAAGGACTATGTTTTCTATTCCGTCTCGCTTTCAAAGCCGTTTATGAAGCTCTCGCGCTTTGCAAAGGAACATCTGAATGAATTTTTGGGATCACTCGTTCCTGCGTCCTTTGCCCTGTTTTTCACCTGGTTCGGCATAGGCTTTTGGCACGGCGCAGGCTGGAAAT
>ENA-OPCW01001795-OPCW01001795.1-human-gut-metagenome-genome-assembly--contig:-NODE-1795-length-10230-cov-3.389091_pt1 | contig 10230 bp, 5 predicted proteins | sample MGYA00241258_ERZ501496 | MGnify/ENA primary metagenome ERZ501496 (study PRJEB25962, sample SAMEA2042660) | human gut metagenome | biome: human gut; feature: human-associated habitat; material: faeces...
CTGCCGACGGTGTATCTGGGGGTTGTTCTGGTTGCCGCCTGTCTGGTGCCGCTGGTGACGATTTTCCTTTTCAAGCGCCGTCTGGTGCAGATCCGGTTATGTGCCGTCGAGTTGGTGCTCCTCATCGGTGCCGGGGCGATGATGGGAATCTATTTCTACCTTTGCAACCGTTACTTCGCGGACAGTGAATTTTACTCCCATACACTTAAAATTTCGCTCGTTTTCCCGTTGGTCTGCCTGGTTTTCGACTTGCTGGCTTTGCGGGCGATCTTCCGGGACGAAAAGCTGGTGCGGTCGCTCGACCGGATTCGCTGACCGGACGTATTTCTCGGAAAAAAGGCGTGCGGTCAAAACTGCACGCCTTTTGTGTTTATTTTGCCGGGAAAGAATACGGTTTGGTGGGTTTTTTGATACGAAATAAAAATCCGGTGTGTCGTTATGTTTGATTTAACGGGATTGTAATACGAAAATAGTGTTCGAATTATTGTCGAAACAGGAAAAAATAGTATTTTTACAAAAAGTTTAAGAATAAGTGGCCTGAGTAAATATGCAAGACGATGAAGTTATTTTTAACCTATTTTTATATCACTCTAAAATTTAATTGTTTATGAAAAAGAGTAGCATTTGGAAATTGCTCTTCAGTGCATTGACCGTGTTCGCCGTGGCGGTGTTCGCGGGATGTACCGACGACAATGACGACATGGGCGCTCCCTATCTGAACGTCACGCCGGAGAACCTGACGTTCGATGCGGAGGGACAGCCCGCAGATGAGTACAACGGTACTTTTATCGTTGAAACGAACCGTCCCTGGCGTGCTATCGTCGAGGACGAACAGACTTGGGTGCGCCTTTCGGCTACCGAAGGCGAGGGCGATGCTGCCGTGACCGTTACGGTGCCCGCTTCGAACATCGGTCAGTCTGCCAAAGTGACTTTCGAGGTTTACAACTCCTACGGCGCATTGATTCAGAAGGATGTCAATGTACTTCAGGGCGAAGTAGTGCCGCCGACGATTATTTTCAACGAGACGGCGGGTAACGAAGCCGTTGATGATAAGCCTCTGGTTTCGGCTTACACGGGTTGGAACACCACCGGTGAGGGTGCTTCGAAGGTTTCTTACGAGGGTACGAACACCTCGATTCGTTCTTCCGGCAAGAGCAGCGCGGGTGCTTATGACGGTGCTTCGGGCCCGAACGTGATCTTCTTCGGCTCGGCTCCGGCAACCTTTACGGTTAAAGACATAACGCTCGCCTCCGACCAGACCAATCTGAAGCTGACTTTCGGCGGACAGTATTACGACGGTGATAACAATGACAATAATTTCAACAAGGACAACTTCGTGGTTTATCTCAGTGCGAACGGAACGGACTATACTCCGCTGTCTTACGAGGTAAACGACGGTGATCAGGTCGATCCTTACTGGGTATTTGCAACCAAGAACTTTACGCTCAAGAATGCGACTTCGACGCTTTACATCAAGTTCGAGGCGAAAGCATCTTTGAAGTTCCGTCTGGACGATATCACGCTGATGACCGGTAACGGCGGCGAGGAGATCGACCTGGCGGGCGGCGGTGTCGTGCCTCCCGATCCGAGCGGCGATGCGATTTACGAGAACAATTTCGACAAGACGCCTGCCGAGAAGGTTGATAATAAATGGCCGTTCCTCGATCAGACCGATGCATGGCAGAATGCTTCCGGTACGGGTAATTCGACGGTGACCTATACCTCTGCGAACGTATCGGTGCGTACTTCCGGTAAGCTCAGCGGCGGTTACGGCGGTGCTTCGGGTTCGAACAAGATTTTCTTCGGTTCGGCACCTGCGACTTTCGACATCAACACTATTACGATGCCTGCGGGCAAGACCAACTACCGGATCATCTTCGGCGGTGCTTATTCGCAGAGTAACGGCGGTACTTACGACAACATTTTCAAACCCGAATCGTTCCACGTTGCCGTAGGTAACGGAACCGACTGGTCGGGCAATCTGACTTACGAGAAGATCGGCGGCAGCGATACGACCGATCCTTACTGGGTCCAGTTCGCCGTAGATTTCACGCTCAAGGAGGCTGTCAGCCAGCTTTCGATCCGTTTCACGGCTGATCTGGCGTCGGTATTCGCAATCGATGACGTACAACTCGTCGAGGGCAACGGCGGTCAGGAGGTCGATCTCGAAGGCGGTGTGGTGCCGCCCGATCCGGGTGAGGCTACGGCCATTACCATTCCCGAGCTGATCGCACAGATGACTGATACGGAGGCTCCGGTGGATGCCAATGCAGATCGCTATCTGGACGCTGTGGTGATGAACGATGTGGCCGGTGCCAATTATACCTTCAACAACCTGATCCTCGCTACCGAGAATGCGACGGAGGCCGGTAACGGCATCACGCTCTACGGCAGTCAGGTAGAACCTTCGACACTTGGTCTGAACAAAGGCGACAAGGTGCGCGTAACCCTCTATAAGGGGCTTGCCAAGGTAAAGAATAATGGTAGGTACGAAGTGACGGGCGACAGGGAAGCGACCTGGTGCAAGGTCGAGAAGACCGGTACGGTGACTTCGATTCCTACGGCGACGATCGCTGCTGCGGATCTGGCGAAATATCAGGGTATGGCCGTGACGATCGCCAATGCGTCGGTTGCCCAGGCAGGTGTTTGGGCGAGCGCCAGCGCACTCTCTTCGCATACTTTCACTGCCGATGGAGCCAATTTCACCGTATTCTGCAAGCAGAGCGATGAAAAGAACCCGAGCGTGTTCCTCGACGTACCTTTTAAGGCTGGTTCGGGCAATATCTCCGGTCTGGCTGCCGTATATAAGAATAATTCCCAGCTCGTTCCGCGCAATCTGGACGACGTGGCCGCTTTCAGCGACAGTTCGACCCCGATGATTACGGGGGTAACTCCGGCCAGCGTTTCGATTCCGGCTACTGGCGGAGACCAAGTTCTTACGGTTTCTGTACTCAACCAGGGTGACAACCAACTTAGTGTAAGCGGACTGACCCCTCCCCTGAGCGCTACGGTCGATGGCTTGACCGTGACGGTCACGGCCGAGGCCAACACCGGTACGTCGCCCGTTAATCAGACGCTGACAATTACCCTTGCCGGCAGTACCAAGACCGTGCCGGTTACGTTGCTCGGTACCGGCGGCGAAGGCAGTGGTACTTATACGCTGATCGACAATCTGTCGAACCTTACTGCTGGAACATTCCTTATGGCCGGATTCCGTGCCAAAGGTGAGGCTCAGTCCGGTTCTACTACAGAACCGAATCCTGCGGCAGAAGATTATTATGGAGTTTGGACCGGTGAAATGATAACCGGAAATGGTAAAACAGATTGTGAAACGCTTCAAATGACTTTTGCAAACGGGGAATTAACCAAGATAGATGCTAATGTAACTAATTCTCCTGCTGAAATGGAACTTGTCGCAGTTGATGGTAAGTCTAATACATATTATATCAAGTGTAACGGACAGTATTTGGCTTCCGGTTCCAAGAGCCGTTCATTGTCATTGGGAGCCGATCCTGCGGAATGGGTATTCTCGATGGTTGATAAAGACGGCGAGTCCCGGTTGGTTGCAGCAAACGGCGGTTGTTCGTTGCAGACGGTAGATAGTTCTTTTAAAACTATGATTCGTGGCTATGCAAGCGCTACGCAGGGTAAGCATGGAATTTATTTCTTCAAAAAGAATTAGTTTCTAATTTTGAAAATTCAAACTCTTGGAGGGATCATCCCCTCCAAGAGTTTGGTTTCTCGGATAGTTTTTTATAGTTTACCGATGATGTCGATGTTCAGATATTGTGAGAAGGGATGGAAATGGCTGTTCCTGACGATGATTGCGCTCTCTGTCGTAGCTTGCGGCGACGATACGGACGATTTTTGGGGTTCTGCCGTATGGCGGACCTCTTCGACGGTCGGAGCTGCGGAGGGTTCGGCCGCCATACAGATTGAGGGACCTGTCGGCGCCGGATGGCGTGCCGAAATCAAGGACGGAGGTGCTTGGTGCTCGTTCAGGCTCAACGATCCGACGGTCCTCGTGAAGGAGGGCACCGTACAGAGTTCGAACATCAGCAATATCCTGGACGTTTATTATACGCGGAATACCGGGAGCGGGGAACGTTCGGCGACCATCGAATTCGAATTTTTCGGCGGTGAGCCGCAGGTGCTCGTGCTGACGCAGTTTTCGGCCTCTTCGACCAACGATCCCTACGATGAAGGTCATGCGAAGGCCTGGGCCGAATTGCCGGAAAAGCGAGTCGATGAGAATTTCGTTTACGTCAGCCACTTCGCTTCGCTCAATAACCGCACCGTGCGCAACTATTCGTTCTGCTACGACAAAACGCTCCATGTGGCGCATTGGGTGGCTTATCCGCTGCATTCGGTATATAGGGGGTCGATAGACCGTACCAACGATTTCCAGTACGATCCGAAGGTCGATTATTCGTATCAGCCTAATCTGGTCGAAAGATCCTATACGGGAAGCTATGATCGGGGGCATCAGCTCCCTTCGGCGGACCGTACGGCTACGCGGGAGTTGAATCTTCAGACGTTCTATGCGACCAATATGACGCCGCAGCTCAACCGGCTCAACCAGGATATGTGGGCCAATCTCGAAGCCAAGGTGCGTGCGCAGATATGCAGCGACACGCTCTACGTGGTGACAGGTTGCTATTATGCCAATACCAATACGACGACGACCGACCGTGACGGGAAAGTTTGTCCGGTCCCGACGAATTATTTCAAGGTATTGCTTCGCACGCGCACCGGTACGACGGGCAAACGTATCGCGGACTGTTCGGCCGACGAATTGAAGGCGATCGGATTTTGGGTGGATCAGAAAAGTTACGGCGACATTCAGCCGCCTGCGTCCATTTGCATGAGCGTGGCGGAGATTGAAAAGAAAACCGGTTTTACGTTCTTTCCCAATATTCCCGAGTCGGCTGCGAAATCCGTAAAGGCACAAAACTCTCCGAGCCAATGGGGAATCCAAAACTAATTTGACTTATGAAAAAACGACTGATTTTTACAGGACTACTGGCCTTACTGTTCGCTGCCTGCTGTTTCGCGCAGAAACCGTACAAGGTGGTCTTTTACAACTTGGAGAACTTTTTCGATACGATCAACGATCCCGAGGTCAATGACGACGAATTCACGCCGGAAGGACCTAAAAAATGGAATTCTGTCAAGTATGCGAAGAAGTTGGGCAATACCGAAAAGGTGCTTTTCGATATTGCCGGTATCGATAAGGATTATCCGATCGTGATCGGCGTATCGGAGGTGGAGAACCGCTCGGTGCTCGAAGATATCATCGCTACGCCGAAGATGGCTCCGGGCAATTACCGGATTTCGCACTACGACTCTCCCGAAGCTCGCGGTGTAGACGTCGCTTTTATGTACCGTCCCGATGTCTTCAAGCTGGAGGGCAGCGCACCGATCCGCACGCAGATTCCTTCGCTTCCGAATTTCAAAACCCGCGATATTTCGACCATGTGGGGTACGATCGACGGCGAACCGTTCTTCTTCATGGTGGCTCACTGGCCTTCGCGTCTGGGCGGCAAGGACGCTTCGGAGTTCAAGCGTATCGCCGTCGGCGAGCAGATGCGTCGAATCGCCGACTCTGTCCTGAAGGTCAATCCTGCGACCAAGATCGTGGCGATGGGCGACTTCAACGACGATCCGACCGATCCGAGCATGTTGGAGGGGCTGAATGCCAAACCCAAGGTCAAGGATCTTCAGCCGGGCGATTTCTTCAGTCCGTTCCACGCCGTGCTTCGTGCCGGTATGGGAACGCTGGCTTACGGCGACGCCTGGAATCTCTTCGACAATATCGTAGTGTCGGAAAACCTGGTCAATGCGAAGCCCGGCGAGTTGCGTCTGGTACGGGCTCCGGGATCGAAGTACTACGGGAATGTCTTCAAGCGTAACTATATGATCCAGCGAGAGGGGCAGTTCAAAGGCTATCCTTTGCGCACGTACGTCGGAAACAATTTCCAGGGCGGTTACAGCGACCACTTCCCCGTTTATATCTACATCGGTAAATAAATACCTTAACTTGAAAGGATATGAAAATAAAAAGTTTACTAATTTTTGTATTTACCCTGATGTCGCTGACCGCGTTCGCTCAGAGCGGCGGTATCAAGGGTAAGGTCGTTTCCCGCGAGGGACGTGTCGCGGTGGACGGGGTGAAGGTTTCGGTCACTCCCGGTGAAATGACTGCCACGACCGACGGCCGAGGTGGTTTCGTGATCGAGAATGTCGAGCCCGGCGAATATACGTTGCAGTTCGAGGCTCCCGAATTCGAGCCTTTGACGCTCGTGGTGCGCGTGGACAAGATGGTGCGCGACATCAATACGGTGATTCTGGTCCCCGAAGTGCTTTCGACCGTAATGGACGATTCGATCTTCGCAGAGTTCGACACCGAGAGCGGCAACGATGCGCAGTCGCTGCCTTCGTCCCTTTCGGCTTCGAAGGACGTTTTTAACAACATCGCTTCCTTCCGGTTCAGCGAGATGCGTTTCAACGTGCGTGGTTACGATTCGCAGTATTCGGACGTTTACCTGAACGGTATTCGCTTCAACGACGCTATGACGGGCTATACGCCCTGGTCGTTGTGGAGCGGTCTGAACGACGCTACGCGCAACCAGGAGATCACCAACGGTTCGATCATGTCGGATTACGGCGTGGGTAGCATCGGCGGTACGACCAACATCAACGCCCGTGCTTCGCAGGTGCGCCAGGGACTTCGCGTGAGTCTGGTGAACGCCAATTCGATGTATCGCTTCCGTGCCATGGTGACCTATGGTTCGGGTCTGCTGGACAACGGCTGGTCCTATGCGTTGTCGGTATCTACCCGTCAGGGCGGCAACTCCTACGTGGACGGCGTCTATTACAACTCCTACGGATATTTCGCTTCGGCCGAGAAGATTTTCAATTCGCGTCACCGGTTGGGCTTCACGATTATGGGTGCTCCCACCGAGCGCGGTGCGCAGCAGGCTTCCACGCAGGAGGCTTACGATCTGGTCGGCAACAACTATTACAACCCCAACTGGGGCTACCAGGACGGCAAGATGCGTAATGCGCGCGTGCGTAACAGCCACGAGCCGATCGCTATGATCAACTATACGTTCGATCCCAATGAGCATACCCAGTTCAACCTGGCCACTTCGTTCCGTTTCGGTAAGAACGGTTATTCGGCGCTGACGTGGTACGACGGTGCAGACCCCCGTCCCGATTATTACCGCTATATGCCGAGCTACAAGTTGCTGAACGCTACCGACCTGGAGGCCGCTTCGATGGCTGCGGCCAGTCTGGCGGATCAGTGGATGCGCAACGTGGGTAATATCCGCCACTTCGACTGGGACGAAATGTACCAGACCAACATGAATTTCCGCAATGCCGAGGATGAAGCGATATACGGTCCCGGCGCCCGTTCGAACTATATCATCGAGGAGCGCCATACCGACCAGTTGGACTGGAACCTCGCCGCGCAGATCAGCCGAATCTATAAGGATAACTCCCGTCTGACGGCCGGAGCCAACGTCCGCATCAACCGCACGTGGTACTACGACGAGGTGAAGGATCTGCTCGGCGGCGACTATTACGTGGACGTCGATAAATTCGCACAGCGCGACTTCGGCGATCCGATCATGGCGCAGAACGATATGGATTATTATAACCAGTACGGTCATGCAAGAGCCGTCAGAGAGGGCGACAAGTTCAGCTACAACTACAAGGCGCATCTGCGTTCCGGCGGTGTATGGGCTACTTATGCCACCCGTTTCGGCGGTTTCGGCATGAAGTTGGGCGCCGAGCTCGGCGGACTTTCGATGTGGCGCGAAGGTCTTTGGCGCAAGGGTCTCTTCCCGGATAATTCGAAGGGCAAATCGGAGAAACTCGAATATTTCGTATATAAGGCCAAAGGTAATTTCGACTATGTCATCAATGCCAACCATACTTTCGAACTCAACGCCGTGGCGATGCAGAATGCTCCTGCGTTCCAGTCGGCCTTCGTTTCGCCCCGTACGCGTAATTCGGTAACTCCGGGGCTTACGACGGAGAAGGTTTACGGCATCGACGCTTCGTACAACCTGCGTTACGGCGATTATAAACTCCGTGTTTCCGGTTATTATACGAAGGTGAACGACCGTTCGAAGGTGATCTCCTTCTACGATGACGTGCTGAAGACCTATACCAATTTCGCCTTGAGCGGTATCGACGAGCAGTATTTCGGTCTGGAAGTCGCCGCTTCGATTCCGATCTACAACGGTTTGTCTTTGAACGGTGCGATCAGTTGGGGTCAGTACACTTACACGTCGAATCCCAATTACGTGCAGATTGCCGACAACAGCGCCGAGCCGCTGAACTCCGGTACGGTCTATTGGAAGGATATGCGCGTGGAGAGCACTCCGCAGACGGCAATGAATATCGGTTTGTCGTACCGCGGTCCTCATAACATCTACGCATCGATCGATCTGAACTATTACAACAATATGTATCTGTCGATGAACCCGCTTTACCGTACGGACGAGGTGTTGTTGCCTACGATGACGGACGAACAGATCCGGGAGCTGCGCAGTCAGGAGAAGTTCGATTCGGCCTACACCTTGAGTGCGAGCATCGGTAAGAATTTCTACATTCAGCGTCGTTATACGCTCGGCTTCAGTTTGCAGGTGAATAACATCCTGAACAACCAAAATATCAAGACCGGCGGTTATGAGCAGATGCGTGTGCAGGGCATTAAGACCGGCAAGGAGATCACTTCCTACCAGAAGTTCGCTCCCAAGTATTTCTACCTGTTCGGCACGACTTACTACCTGAATGTCTATTTCCGTTTCTAACGGCTTAACGAATTAATATTGTGAAGAATATGAATAGAATAGCAACCATATTTCTGGCGGTGACAGCAAGTTTGTTCTTCGTCGGCTGTTATAACGATTTCGATACGCCGGCTCCTGCGAAGGTATGGACGGATGCGGACTTCAGCGACAGTAAAATCATTTCGATCAAGGAGCTGAAGGATATTTTCGAGGAGGCTTATCCCGGGACCAGCGGTATCGGCCAGTCGCTGACCATTACCGACGACCTGGTGATTCGGGGCAAAGTCATTTCCAGCGACCAGGCCGGTAACGTCTATAAGTCGATGTACCTGTACGATGAAAGCTGCCAGTCGGCCATTGAAATCAAAGTGACTTCGGGATATTACATTACCTATGCTCCCGGTCGCCTGGTTTATATCCGTTTGCAGGGTCTGGTGCTGGGAAATTACCGCACGATGCTCAGCGTGGGTGTCGCATCGACCAATTCCGATTATGCGAACGGTAACATGGAGGATCGCAATACCTTGGAAGAGCATGTCAAGCTCGGCGAATTGATCGGCTTGACGGCGGCCGATACTTTGGTGGTTACTCCCGCTTCCTATTCGACGCTGACGGATGAGTCGCTGGGGCGTTTGATCCGTTTCGAAGGGTTGGAAAGCAAGTTCGGCAAGGCCGGCTGGGGGTATAAAAATACATTCCCCAACTACTTCGCCAACAGTACCTCCTACGATGTGAATTCTCCGGGTTGGACCGATATCAACGATTGGGCTACCTGGGCGACGAAGCGGGTCGATGAGCTTACGCACGAGAGTACGTTCTATTATGGCTCTGCCTGGTTCACCTATGGCGACATCAACACCCTCGCAGGCAATTATGTCGTACGTTCGAGCGGTTATTGCCGTTTCCGTGACGAGAAAATACCTGCGGACGGTTCCGTGGTGAACATTACCGCGATCTATACCAAGTTTTCGCAGGGCAGCGATGCGACGGCGGCCTATCAGTTGTTGCTGAACAAGGCGTCCGACGTGGTCGTGACTTCGAAATAGCCGCAGTTTGCAGTTGAAATCGCCGGGCCTCATCTTTTTGATGAGGCCCGTTTTTTATTCTTTATGCGGTTGCGATTCCGCTCGTATTGTCCGCGAAGGAGCTGCCTCCGGTCTTATGAGGCGTAAATTTCAGGGAAGAGCAGTGCGCGGAAGTCGGAGCGCATGATCTTGTCCCGTTACTGTTTTTCCTGCCTGCCGGGGAGCCGGTTGCCGTATGTCCGAAAAAAGCAAGACATTGTTCGGATCGTTCTTTTGCTGCAAGTTGGCAGGCTGTCGCACCGGGGGACCTGCTGTCCGCATAATGCGATTCCGACTGCCGGGAAGGGGCGTGCAGTATGCCTCGAAGCAGTACACGAACCTGCTGCTTTCACAAGGCATCA
>ENA-OPCW01001796-OPCW01001796.1-human-gut-metagenome-genome-assembly--contig:-NODE-1796-length-10216-cov-3.162386_pt1 | contig 10216 bp, 9 predicted proteins | sample MGYA00241258_ERZ501496 | MGnify/ENA primary metagenome ERZ501496 (study PRJEB25962, sample SAMEA2042660) | human gut metagenome | biome: human gut; feature: human-associated habitat; material: faeces...
TCCAGCGTTGCTTCCGCCCTGGAAACGGATTACAATGTCAGACTCCTGTGCTAACATATCAGTAATTTTACCTTTGCCCTCGTCGCCCCAATTGGCGCCTACAATTGCTCTTGCCATATCAGTTACCTTACCTTTCTTATACGTTAATCTCTGCTGTCATACCAAGGTCTTCCTTGTTCTTAGCAAGGATTGGATTTATTACTTCTGCGAGGAAATCCTCTACCTGCTCCTTAGAACGTCCTGTGTAACGCTCTGGATTCATGCACTGCTGCAGCTGCTCTTTTGTCAGGTGGAATGTATCATCTGCTGCAATCAAATCAAGCAGGTTGTTGTCAAGACCGTTTACCTTGACATTACGTCCAGCCTCCATGGACAGCTGGCGGATCTTCTCATGCAGCTCCTGACGGTCTCCGCCTTCTTTTACTGCATCCATCATGATATTCTCTGTTGCCATGAATGGAAGTTCGCTTCTTAAACGGCTTTCGATAACCTTAGGGTATACAACTAATCCGTCTACAACGTTTAAGTAAAGGTCTAAGATACCATCGATCGCTAAGAATCCTTCTGGTACAGATAAACGTTTGTTGGCTGAGTCATCTAATGTTCTTTCAAACCACTGTGTTGCTGATGTAATTGCAGGATTTAAAGCTGTAACCATTACATAGTTAGCTAATGATGCAATTCTTTCGCTACGCATTGGGTTTCTCTTATATGCCATAGCTGATGAACCAATCTGATTCTTTTCGAATGGTTCTTCAATTTCTTTAAGGTGCTGTAAAAGTCTAATGTCATTTGAAAACTTGTGAGCACTTGCAGCAATACCTGCTAATACATTAAGAACCCTTGTGTCCATCTTTCTTGAATATGTCTGTCCGGATACAGGGAAGCACTTTGTGTATCCCATCTTCTTAGCAATCTTGTTTTCTAATTCTTTAATCTTTTCATGGTCGCCTTCAAATAATTCTAAGAAGCTTGCCTGAGTTCCTGTTGTACCCTTGCTTCCTAAAAGCATCATACTGTCAATAATGTAGTCAAGATCATCTAAGTCTAATTTTAATTCCATAAGCCATAAAGTTGCTCTCTTACCAACTGTTGTAGGCTGAGCAGGCTGGAAATGTGTAAACGCCAATGTTGGCTGATTTTTATATTTATCTGCGAATTTTGCAAGTTCATTAATTACGTTTATGAGTTTCTTTCTTACAAGCTTTAATGCTTCTGTCATTACGATAATATCTGTATTATCTCCAACATAGCATGATGTTGCACCAAGGTGGATAATTCCTTTAGCCTTAGGACACTGTACTCCGTATGCGTAAACATGTGACATAACATCGTGACGTACTAATTTTTCTCTTTCTTTTGCAACATCATAGTTGATATCATCAGCGTGAGCTTTTAATTCATCAACCTGTTCCTGAGTAATGTTAAGTCCTAATTCCATTTCTGACTCTGCTAATGCAATCCATAACTTTCTCCAAGTTTTAAATTTCATGTCAGGTGAAAAAATGTACTGCATTTCCTTACTTGCATATCTTTCTGATAATGGGCTCTGGTATCTGTCGTTCATAAAAACCTCCAAAATTTTTTATTAATTAAGATTACAGATTGCGAGAGTGCTAAGCACATAACAATCCGTGTAACTATTTTTACTTGTCATACTCTCCACGAATGTCTTCCGTTGGTGGTTCCATTGGATATTCACCTGTAAAGCATCCCTTACAGATAGCCTTTCCACCTGATAATTCGATTAGTCTGTCTATGCTAAGATAAGCCAATGAATCTGAACCGATTACTTGTCTTATATCTTCTATAGTACGGTTGTGAGCTATAAGCTGTTCCTTATTTGGCACGTCCGTTCCAAAATAGCATTCACTGATAAATGGTGGTGAACTAATTCTTACGTGAACTTCTGTTGCACCTGCATCTTTAAGCATCTGTACAATTCTGTCACTTGTAGTTCCTCTTACAATTGAGTCGTCAATCATAACAACTCGCTTGCCGTTAACAGCTTCCTTCAAAACATTTAATTTTACTCGAACGCTTGATTCTCTACTCTTCTGCTGAGGTTTAATAAATGTTCTTCCAACATATGCATTCTTGACAAAAGCAGTTCCGTAAGGAATTCCTGACTGCATTGCATATCCCATTGCTGCTGCATTACCTGATTCAGGAACCCCCACAACAATGTCCGCATCAACAGGACTATCCATTGCTAAAAACTTTCCTGCCATAATTCTTGAATGATAAACACTTGTACCGTCAAAATTACTGTCAGGTCTTGCAAAATAAATATATTCAAATACGCATCTTGCCTGTTCTTCAGGCTTTAAGCATAATGATTTGTCTGATTTGATACCATCCTTGTCTATTACAACAACTTCTCCCGGCTCCACATCTCTGACAAACTCTGCATCAATTGTATCCAATGCACAAGTTTCTGAAGCCAATATGTAAGCATTATCACGCTTACCTATACAAAGAGGTTTAAAACCATATGGATCTCTTGCTCCAATTAATTTTCTAGGACTTGAAACAACAAGGGCGTACGCGCCTTTAATCTTCTTCATAGCATTTACTACTGCTTGTTCGGCTGTTTTAGTCTTAATTCTCTCTCTTGCTATGTGATAAGCTATAACTTCTGAATCGATTGTTGTCTGGAAAATAGCACCTGTATATGCCAATTCCTCTCTCAATTCGTTAGCATTAATAAGGTTTCCATTATGTGCTAACATTAAAGTTCCCTTAACATAATTAATAACCAAAGGCTGTGCATTACTTGGAATGCTTTCTCCTGCTGTTGAATAACGGCAATGACCAACACCAATGTTACCTTTTAAGCTTGCTATGTTCTCCTGGTTAAACACTTCGTTAACCAATCCCATCCCTTTTAAAAGGTCAACCTTTCTAGGTCCAAAAGTATCTGATACGGCAATACCACAGCTTTCCTGTCCACGATGCTGTAACGCAAACAGTCCGTAGTAAATTGATGATGCAACATCGTTGCCATCCAAATCATACATTCCAAAGACACCACATTCTTCATGAGGCTTGTCCGGTTCCCAAGACATTCTAGTATCCATGTGACTCATAAACTTCTCCTATTTGTATCTTACAGTATTTATTTGTTTCCGACTTACTATTTTAAGCCGAGTTTTGAGTTCATTATAGAACGTATGAGTTATAATTTCAATCCTTTATTGATATAGATTGGTGTAGAAAATGAGGATGAAGGTGAATTTTAACCGTTAAATATGTCAACTTATCTTTTAATTATTTATGTTGATTCAAACTGATTTTTTCTGCATATAATAATTTTGAGCATTATAATTTTAATGCTCATCAAATACTTGTAATCCCTTGACTACAAGTACTATTATGTTATAATCAAATCAGAGGATAGCGACGTTGATCGGCTATCGTGGCTTCGAAGCAGTTGACTGTTTCGGTATGCAGTCAATTGTGGAGCCTGACCTTGGGTTATGCGATAACCTCAAACCGAATAGGTTTTTCTAAACCGAAAGAAAACGCTTTACAAGAGTCTTGCATATGCAAGGCTCTTTACTTTTAACGTGGGGGATAAATCATATGAATCTATTACAAAAATCAGCCAGAGCCTGGAAAGAAATAATTGAATATAGATATCTCTTTGTTTATGGCTACAAAAAACAATTATATCCAATTAATCTTATTTTTTCTTTAAATGAGTATCCACATCTTGCAGGTTTTCAGTATGCAAAAGATATTGCACTCCCAAACTACTCATCTGCAAAAATAGCAGACCGTGTAATTGAAGGCAAAATATCTTTTGATACGTTAAAAAAAGCTACCCAATATAAAGATATGATTAAGCCTCGTTTGGAGGCACTAATTCATTTAAAAGAATCTCTTGATAATGAATTTAATCTATATTCATTTATGCCTCGTATGTATCCATTTTATACTACAATAAAGGCTGATTATTTAATATCAAGTCATACATACATAAACAATTTTATATTTATAATTAATACCAATTCACAGAATGAATCGAAATGTGATTTTCTTTGTTGTTCAACTTTTGAAAAAGGAAAACGTGATTATGAAACCAATCAACGTGCCAGAACATTACTCAAAAAAGAACGTATTCACATTCCTTCTAATACTTCTGTTATATTTTTTGATAAAATTAATTAATGTATACATAAAAATCTCCACTATATATAAAGCCATCATTTCTTCATATATAGTGGAGATTTTATTATAACTCCTCGCCGTTCTAGACAGTGCCATTGTAGAAAAAGGAAGAAATATTTGTTTATCAGTAACAAATGGTATAAGATTATCCATTAAACTTTTTCAGCTTTGATAAGTCTATTATATATGCCTTTTTATTAAGTGTAATTAACATTTTATTTTCCTTACTCATTAAATAAAATTCCATATTCTCCCACTCCTTATTAGGAATTTTCAATTTCATCCACTCTTCTTTTTCAAGATTTATTAAATATATAATTTTATTAGATGCATCACCAAATATGGCATATTTTTCAGATGCAATAATTGGTTCAACTTTTCTTTCCTGAATGTTAATCTGAAATTTAGAACCTTTCATTACATTTTCTATTGTCAGAATATTTTTGTTGAACATATATGTCCAATTAAAATTTATGTCAATTTGTGTATTAAAATATTCCTTTTCAACTTTCCCACTTTTCAAATTCACAAGATACTTACTGTAATATTCAGTTTTATTTTTTGTAAACGCCTTGCCTAGAGTTAATATATGGTAGTCATCCACAAAAACTATTTCATCAGTTGTTGCATATCCGTTTATTACGCTTTTCTTGATTTTCTTTTCTGTTTTGTTTTTCAAATCAAACACTGACCAATATCCCTTTGTTCTAAAATTGCAAAGAAGTGTTTTTCCATTTGGTGAAAGTACAAAATTGCAAATCATTTTGTCATTTGAAAGCTTTATAATTTCATTTGTGTCCAAATTAATTTTGGCAATTGTCTCTTTTATTACAGTATCTTCTTTTGTTTGATACAAGGCCACATAAACTGTCCTTTCTTCCATAACCGGAAAAACTTCACTAACTGCCCCATTATAATTGAATCCGCAAATTTCATTGTTTTTTATAACATAATCAAAAGAAAAATCTTTGCCATCATATTTACCTTGGAATCTATTAACCTGTTCACTTGTCAACTGACTATTTTTTATACAATAAACACTTTTAACTTTTTCTGAATCCTCTTTATTGTACTCCAATATGAAAGTTTCATTCCTTCCAACAATTTCCATATTATTACTTAATTGAATTTCTGCTCCCGGTTCTTCATACTCTTTATATGCATTAGTTTCTCCAATATTGGAAGTAGTTTCTAAGTGAACCTCCTGTACCTTTTTTGTTCCGAACACACTTTGTAAAAATTCTCCAAACGGATTGGAAGTGTCTGCTCCAACGGTTATTCCCATTGTACATACTACTATTAACACCAGACTTGCCATTGCCCATTTCATTCTTTTTATTTTCATAAAATCAGTATTTGAACTTTCTTTTGTAATTTTTTGCTGTTCAAGTAATTCTCTTTTCCAATTTTCCGGAGTTTTGATTGTATCTAATTTTTTTAAATTCATATTTGCCTCCATTCTTCAATTCCTTATGATTTTTGATTTTAAACCTGCTTTTTTATGATTTTTGCAAGCTTTTCTCTACCACGTTGTAACCTTGATTTTACGGTATTAACACTTAACTGAAGAATATCCGAAATTTCTTTTGTACTATATTCCTGATAATAATAAAGAACTAAAACTTCTCGATACTTTAAAGATAGTTTTCTCAATGCTTTAACTAAATTTTCTGTATCACTGTCAAATTGAATTTTATTTGCTGAATCATTTTTCACTCTTTCCAATTTCTCTCTATCTAATCCAATTGATACATTTTTATTCCAAAAAGTTCTATGGTAATCATTGCACTCATTTCTTGCTACTCTAAGTAACCATGCTTTCAAATGTTCACTGTCATTAAAAGTTTTTGAACTCTTGTAAAGCTTTATAAATGTATTTTGAAAACAATCTTTAGCTGCTTCTTCATTTTGTGTCCATACCACACACATTCTTGTTATGTAATCAGAATATTTCTCAACAACTTCTTCATAACTCATACCGGCATAAGTTTTATCCATCTCTCTCCTCCTTCTGTTTTTTTGAAAAATTTATTTTTCTATATAAAACACGATTGCTTTCAAACTTTGGGTGCAAATTAATTAAATATTTTCACGCCACAAAAAAAGAGCCTATTTCTAAGCTCAAAAAAATCGGTGCGACAGGATTCGAACCTGCGACCTCTGCGTCCCGAACGCAGCGCTCTACCAAACTGAGCCACGCACCGCTTAAGAAAAATCATTGCAGATGTTTAATTTTACATCTGCAACAATTTTTTTAACCAAGTATAATATTACTACTTTGTAATTATTTATTCAATATTTCATTAAGGATTTTGTTAATCATCTGTGGATTAGCCTTGCCCTGTGTAGACTTCATAGTCTGGCCTACCAAAGCTCCAATTGCTTTCTTGTTTCCACCCTGATAATCGGCAACTGCCTTAGAATTGTTGGCTACAACTTCTTCAATTATCTTCTTAAGACCATCTGTATCGTTGTCCATCTTTAATCCGTGTTCTTCAACATATGCTTCAGGATTTACGCCACCATCAAAGATTGCTTCAAAAACTTCCTTGGCAACTGTTTTGTTAATTACATCATTTTCGATTAACTTAAGGAACTTGGCAAAATTTTCACCTGTAAGTTTTACCTGATCAGGCTCAATACCCTTGTCCTTAACTATACGCATTGTTTCACCCATAAGCCAGTTGCTTGCTTCCTTAGGCGCGCTACCCTTTTGTACTGCTGCTTCAAAAAGATCTGCCAATGGTTTGTATAATGTAATAATGTCAGCATCATATTCAGGAAGGTTAAATTCTGAAATATATCTTGCCATCTTTTCATCTCTAAATTCAGGTTCTTTTGACTTAACTTCAGCCATCCATTCGTCACTAATGATAATTGGAACAAGGTCAGGATCAGGGAAATATCTGTAATCCTGAGCATCTTCTTTTGAACGCATAGCATAAGAATATTCCTTTGTATCATCCCATCTACGTGTTTCCTGAATTACTGCCTCTCCTGCTTCTATTAAATCAATCTGTCTTTCTCTTTCATTTTCAATTGCTCTTGCAATAGCCTTAAAAGAGTTAAGATTCTTCATTTCTGTTCTTGTACCGAATTCTTTTGCACCATATTCACGAACTGAAAGGTTTACATCCGCTCTCATTGAACCTTCGTTAAGCTTACAGTCTGATGCGCCAAGATACTGAATTATAAGACGAAGTTTTTCAAGATAAGCTATAACTTCATCGCTTGAACGCATATCTGGTTCTGACACGATTTCAATAAGTGGAACTCCTGAACGGTTTAAGTCAACTAATGAGCAATCATTCCAATCGTCATGTACTAACTTACCTGCATCTTCTTCCATATGAATTTCGTGTATTCTTACCTGTTTCTTTTCTCCATCATCACCCTTGATTTCAACATAACCGTTTGTACAAATAGGTTTGTAAAGCTGTGAAATCTGGTAGTTCTGTGGGTTATCAGGATAAAAATAGTTCTTTCTGTCAAACTTGCAATTCTGTGTAATGCTACAGTTTGTTGCAAGTCCTACAGCCATGGCATATTCAACTACCTGCTTATTTAAAACAGGAAGGGATCCCGGCATTCCTGTACAAACAGGACATGTATGTGTGTTTGGTGCTCCGCCAAACTCTGTTGAACAGGAGCAGAAAATTTTTGTTTTTGTTGCTAATTCTACATGAACTTCAAGTCCAATAACTGTTTCGTACTGTTTCATTGCTGCTCCTCCTAATCTCTTGCTTTTGCTACATCACATCTGTCATAGCTATTTTTTGCCTGCTCAAATGTATATGCTGCTCTTATAATATTTTTTTCTTTAAAGCAGTCACCAATAATCTGCATTCCTATTGGAAGTCCGTTAGAATCCTGTCCGCATGGAACTGAAATACCCGGAAGTCCTGCAAGGTTAACTGAGATTGTGTAAATATCTCCAAGATACATCTTAATTGGATCTGAAAGGCTGTCTCCTAATTTAGGAGCTGTAGTTGGTGCAGCCGGTCCGATAATTACGTCGTATTTTGCAAAAGCTTCATCGAAAGCTTTCTTTATAAGTGCTTTTGTTCTAAGTGCTTTCAAATAGTAAGCATCATAATATCCTGAACTTAAAACGAAAGAACCTAACATAATTCTTCTCTTAACTTCTTCACCAAACCCTTCTGAACGTGTCTTCTTATACATATTGTGAAGTCCGTTGTATTCTTCTGTTCTGTATCCGTATTTTACACCATCAAATCTTGAAAGGTTTGAGCTTGCTTCTGCTGACGCAATAACATAATATGCAGGAATTGCATACTCAACAAGGCTTAAATCAAATTCTTCAACAATTGCACCTTTGTCTTTTAATACATCAACTGCCTTAAGAATTGCTTCTTTAACTTCAGGTTCAAGTCCTTCGCCAAAATAGTCTTTTGGAATACCAATCTTTAAGCCCTTAACATCCTCAACTAAAGCTTCTGTAAAGTTGTAATCATCTCTCTTTACTGATGTTGAATCTTTTGAATCGTAGCTTGCAATAGTTTCAAGAATTGTTGCGCAGTCTGTAACGTCTTTTGCTACAGGTCCAATCTGATCAAGTGATGAACCATAGGCAATAAGACCGTAACGGGATACTGTTCCGTAAGTTGGCTTAATTCCTGTTACACCACAAAATGAACTTGGCTGTCTAATTGATCCACCTGTATCTGAACCCAATGCATATGAGCATTCTTCTGCTGCAACTGCTGCACAGCTACCACCTGATGAGCCACCAGGTACATGTTCTTTATTCCATGGATTCTTAGTTGGTCCATAGAAAGATGTTTCTGTTGTACTTCCCATGGCAAACTCATCCATGTTAGTTTTTCCAATAATTACTGCTCCTGCTTTTTCAAGATTAATAACAGCTTCTGCTGAATATGTTGGATAAAAGTTTCCTAAGATTTTTGAGCTACATGTTGTAAGCTTGTCTCTTGTACACATATTATCCTTTATTGCTACAGGAACACCTGCCAAAGGACCTGTTAGCTGTCCTTCATCAATTAATTTCTGTATATGTTCTGCCTTTTCTAAGACTTCTTCTTTTTTATAAACTGTAACATAACTGTTTATATCTTTCTCAACAGCTTCAATCTGGTCAAATGCTGCATTTACTGCATCTACAACCCTGACTTCGCCTGACTTGATTTTTTTACCCAGCTCTACTGCTGTCAAACTCATCAAATTCATGAATATATCCTCTCTTATCTTAGCTTATTATTCTTCAAATGTTTTTGGAACTACAAAAGCTCCATCCTTCTGTTCCGGTGCATTCTTCAATATATTCTCTCTATCATCCCCGTTAACAACAACATCTTCTCTGAAAACATTGTTTACAGGAAATACATGGCTCATAGGTTCTACATTGCTTGTATCAAGCTGATTTAACATATCAATGTAGTCAAGCATTCTTCCCATGTCACTTTTAGCCTTTTCTTTTTCTTCGTCAGATAATTCAAGCTTTGCAAGAATTCCAACGTATTCTATTGTTTCGTCTGAAATAATATTAGCCATAATGACCTCCTCTTTATTCTGTAGTATCTACATACTTTTCCACACTTAATCTATATCTTACAAAATATCGGTGTAAAAATCAATGAAATACGCTTTATTCCGTACAAAAAGCAGTAAAAAACTTTGTATTATTAACATATTAATGTTCTTTCCTTATAACTTGACTTACATATGAATTGTAATTAAAATATTTAAAAATAAACTTGTAGTTAATAATGTAATTCAAATGGAGCTAACCCCATTATGCTACATTATTTATTATAGTATCAAATACATATGGGAGGACTTACCTTGACTGTAACATATATCGGACATAGTGGTTTTTTACTGGAAACTGAAGATGCATATTTTCTTTTCGATTATTTTAAAGGCACAATTCCTGAATTAAAGAATAATAAAAGCATTATTGTTTTTTCCAGTCACCGACATCACGATCACTTTAATCCTGAAATTTTTGAACTTATTAAAATTTATCCGGATATACGTTATGTGTTGTCATATGATATTCCCC
>ENA-OPCW01001805-OPCW01001805.1-human-gut-metagenome-genome-assembly--contig:-NODE-1805-length-10195-cov-3.681558_pt1 | contig 10195 bp, 8 predicted proteins | sample MGYA00241258_ERZ501496 | MGnify/ENA primary metagenome ERZ501496 (study PRJEB25962, sample SAMEA2042660) | human gut metagenome | biome: human gut; feature: human-associated habitat; material: faeces...
ATCCAGCATTGTTTGTGAAGGATGCTGGTTTGCACCATCTCCGGCATTTAGACAGGCGGTGGAGGCCTTCGTCTAGGTCTTTGTCGGAGTCGCAGTAGCTTAGGCGGATGTGGCCTTCGGTTCCGAAACAGTCGCCCGGGACTAGGGCTACGTTTGCCTCTTTGATGGCTTTGATGCAGAAGTCTTCGCTGGTTAGGCCGAACTTTTTGATGCTCGGGAAAGTGTAGAAGGCTCCTGCGGGCTCTACTACGTCGAGGCCCATGGCGTCTAAGGCTGCGAGTACGCGTTCGCGGCGGGCTCGGTAGACTTTGAGCATGGGGGTTGGGTCGACGGTCAGGGCTCGGGCTGCGGCGTCCATTTCGAAGGAGACGGCACTCGATACTAAGTATTGGTGCGCCGTCGGTGTGGGCGAGGATGGTGCCTTCCATGGCCTTGCGGTTGACCACGCTCATATTCTGGTTTGCAAGGAAGTTCAGGCCGTCAAAGTTGCCCTCCAGCGGGTCGATGAACAGATCCTGTGCGGGCTTCTTCACGTCCACGATGGTCTCGAACATGGTGCGGGAGCCTTCCTGAATGAACTGACCCATGGAGTGCAGATCGGTGGAGAAGATGCAGCTTGCGGGGAACAGGCCCTTGTTGTCCTTGCCCTCGCTCTCGCCGAACAGCTGCTTGTACCACTCGTTCATCAGTGTGAAGTCCGGCTCGTAGCACTCCAGGATCTCGATGCTCTTGCCCTTGCGGTACAGGATGTTGCGGATGGCAGCATACTTGTAAGCGTCGTTGTCCTTGCTCAGAACGGAGAAGCGCTCCATGGAATCGGCAGCGCCCTTCATCAGGTCGTCGATGCTGATACCGGCAGCAGCAATGGGCAGCAGGCCCACAGCGCTCAGCACAGAGTAGCGGCCGCCCACGTCGTCGGGGACCACGAAGGTGGGCCAGCCCTGTGCGTCGGCCAGCTGCTTCAGGGTGCCCTTGGCACGGTCGGTGGTGGCGTAGATGCGCTTGTTGGCTTCTTCCACGCCCATCTCCTTTTCCAGCAGTTCACGCAGCACGCGGAATGCCAGAGAAGTCTCGGTGGTAGTGCCGGACTTGGAAATGACGTTGATGGAGAAGCGCTTGCCCTTGCACAGGCTGATGATGTTGTTCAGGTAGGTGGGGCTGATGCTGTTGCCACAGAAGTAGATCTTGGGGCCATTTTCCAGCTCGTTGTGGAACTGGCCCTTGACGGCCTCGATGACAGCGCGTGCGCCCAGATAGCTGCCGCCAATGCCGGCCACCACCAGCACATCGGAATCCTCGCGGATCTTTGCGGCGGCTTCCTTGATGCGGGCGAACTCTTCCTTATCATAATCACGGGGCAGATACATCCAGCCGAGGAAATCATTGCCCGGGCCGGACTTTGCTTCCAGCTGGTTATGGGCAGCTTCCACCTGCGGATAGATGGCTGCATATTCCTCTTCGCTGATAAAGCTGGAGAGGTGTTTTGTGTTCAGTGCGACGCTCATTTTATTATAACCTCCAAACGATTTGCCGGGCCTTTGCCCTGCGAGGAAATATCTTGGTATAAGTGTACCGTTCCCTCCGGGCAAAGTCAAGGTCAAAATCCTTGGATTTCATACAATTTTAATAGTGTTTTTTTGTTTCTTCATCCAGAATTGTTCACACAGACAGTTCCACGCAGCTTACCGCAGCGCGCTTTTGTACGCTGAAGCGTGCATTCAGCTTTCGCAGCCGGTCAAAGCGTCCCACAACAGGCCGAATGCGGTGCCAAAGTCCATTTTTTCAGCATCGGCAGCGGCGCGCACCTCGTACTCGCCCAGTTGAGTCTCCCCGCTCAGGATGCGCACCGTGCCAACGGTCTGGCCCAGCTGCACCGGTGCTTCCAGCTCCTGCGGCAGATCCAGCTGCGCGGTAAGGGCGGCGGCGTTTTCCTTGGGCATCAGCAGCGTTTCGGGCAGAGCGGTGTAGTCCAGCGGTACGCTTTCCTCTGCACTGCCCTTTACTTTTATAAGAAGAGGCCGGTCCTCCATGGCGGGCAGCGGCACGGCGGCGTAGGCCGCAAAGCCGTAGTCCAGCAGGGTGGTGGCCGCTGTGAACCGCTCCGAGCTGGAGAGTGACCCCAGCACCACGGCGATCAGGTCCAGCCCGTCGCGGGTGGCGCTGGCGCTGATGCACACGCCCGCGCCGCTGGTGGTGCCGGTTTTCAGGCCGGTGATGCCGTTGTAGCGCTTGAGCAGCTTGTTGGTGTTCACCAGCTGGGTGGCACCGCCGCGCAGGGTGTCCGTCCAGATGCCGGTATAGTGCAGCACCTCCGGGCAGGTGTTCAAAATCTCGCGGCTCATGATGGCAACATCGTGGGCGGTGGAAAGATGCCCTTCGGTGTCCAGCCCGCAGGCATTGTGGAAGGTGGTGTTCACCATGCCCAGTTCTGCGGCGCGGGCGTTCATCATCTGCACAAAGCCCGGCTCGCTGCCGCCCACCAGCTCTGCCACAGCCACAGCGGCGTCGTTGGCAGAGGACACACAAATGGCTTTGATCATCTCGTCCAGCGTGAACTGCTCCCCCGGCTCCAGCCAGATCTGACTGCCGCCCATGTGGTAGGCGTGTTCACTTACTGGCACCAGCGTGTCCATGGCAATGCGGCCGTCGTGCACGGCTTCAAAGGTGAGCAGCAGGGTCATTACCTTGGTAATGGATGCAATGGGCATCTGCTGGTCGGCGTTCTTTTCATATAATATAGTGCCCGTCTGCTGGTCAATCAGGCAGGCGGCGCGGCAGGGCAGCTCCAAGGCAGGCTGTGCCGCCGCGGGCTGCACCGGCTGGGTCTGGTCTGCAGCCGCCTGCACCGCCGGGTTTTGCTGCCGCAGCCCATTGCCCTGCGCCGTGCCAAAGGCCAGCGCAAACAGCCAGAAGCACACCACCCCTGCACACAAAAGCGCCAAGTTTTTCCGCTCCATTTCGGTCCCTCCCTGCGCAATGTCTCTTGCTGAGAGAGTATGCAGGGGCCTTTTTGTTTAGAATATCCTGCGCCCGCACCGCAGCCTGCATTTTTTATTTTGTCTTTTTCTACAAAAGGGCTTGACTTTTGCCCACCTTATAGTGTAAATTGGAGATGGCCCAAAAAGGCTGTATTGCTTCATTTGTGGAATTATTTTTTTAGGAGGATACTACTATGATTCTGTCTCGTCGTTCTTTCCTGAAGCTCGCTGGTCTGACTACCGTTGCTGCTGCAAGTGCTTCCATGTTCACCGGCTGCGGCAGCCTGAAGCCCGTTACCATCGTTTACATCTACGAGGGTTCTGACAGCACCATCCAAACCAAGGTCGAGAACCTGAACAAGGACAAGACCAAGACCACCTACATCCCGCTCATGTCCGGCACCGACTATGCAAAGGGCTTTGTTAGCAGTTACCTGAAGAACACCGGTCTGGTCGTTGATACCGCCGAGGGCAAGACCACTTACAAGGTTGCCACCGAGGGCGAAAACAAGGGCAAGCTGGTCATTTACGTCAAGGCTGCTCAGTAATCCCACCAAAGTTCTCTTTGAGAGACGGGCGTTTGCCCGTCTCTTTTTGTTTTGCCCGCTTTCCAGCAAAAAATGCCTGCTGCTGTACATCCGGTCTTGCGCCGCACCGCCGCTGTGATATATAATAAGGAGTAATGCAAACATCACCCCGTTTTTTGTCGAAAGGATATCCCCTCATGCGAGTTTGTTTTTATACCCTTGGCTGCAAGGTCAACCTGAATGAGACCGGCGCGCTGGAACAGATGTTCCGCGCCAACGGCTTTACCATTGCGCAGGAGAACGAGCCTGCGGATGTTTTTGTGGTGAACAGCTGCACCGTGACCAACTTTGGCGACCAGAAAAGCCGCAAGTGGCTGCGCCGCAAAAAGCGCGAGAACCCCGGCGCGGTCACGGTGCTTACCGGCTGCTACCCGCAGGCTTTCCCGGAGGAAGCCGCCCAGTTCACCGAGGCCGACCTTGTGTGCGGCAACGGCGACCGCAAGGCCATTTTAGATAACGTTCTCAAGCTGCTGGACGGCCATGAGCGCATTGTGGCCATCACGCCCCACCAGCGCGGCGAAAAATTTGAAGAGCTGCCCGTGGAGCGGTTCGAGACCCACACCCGCGCCTTTATCAAGGTAGAGGACGGCTGCAACCGTCAGTGCGCCTACTGCGTCATCCCCCGCGCCCGCGGCCCGGTGCGCAGCCGCGACGAAGCCAGCATCCTTGCCGAGCTGCGCCAGCTGGCGGCTTCCGGCTACCGCGAGGTGGTGCTCAGTGCCATCTCCCTGCCCAGCTATGGTCTGGATACCGGCACCAACCTTGTGGAGCTGGTGGAGCACTGCGCTCAAGTGGAGGGCATCCAGCGCATCCGTCTGGGCAGTCTGGACCCGGATATGCTCACGCCGGAGTTCATCACCCGCCTTGCCGCCGTGGAAAAGCTCTGCCCGCAGTTCCACCTGAGCCTGCAGAGCGGCTGCACTGCCACCCTGCGCCGGATGCGCCGCGTTTACACTGCCGAGCAGTATGCACAGGTGGTGGACCAGCTGCGCGCCGCCTACGGGGAGCGCCCGGTCAGCTTTACCACCGACTGCATCTGCGGCTTCCCCGGCGAGACGCAGGCCGATTTTGAAGAGAGCTGCGAATTTTTGAAAAAGATCGGCTTTCTCAAGGTACATGTGTTCCCCTACTCCCGCCGCAGCGGCACCCCGGCCTACGACTTCCCGGAGCAGGTGCACGAGCGGGAAAAGCAGGAGCGCAGCCGCGTGATGAACGGCATTGCCGAGGAGGTGCGCCGCGAAGTGCTGGCCGCCTATGTGGGCACCGAGGACGATGTGCTGCTGGAGACCCCGCTTTCCGGCACGCTGTTCACCGGCTACACCCGGCTGTACATTCCGGTGGTGGTGTCCGCCCCCGGCCACGAAAGCGGGCAGATCGTGCATGTACGCTTGGGCGAGTACGACGGCGAGCGTGTGCGTGCAGCACTTTGCTGAGTTTACGCGCTTAAAACTGTTGATTCTGTACACGAGGACGAATACAACAAATTTTTAACAAATTTTGCGTTTTATCCCTTTTCATCCGGCACGCTTTATGCTAAAATGAAGGTGGATCATCCCGGGCACAGCGCTGTTTGCAGCAGTGCGTTACCAATGTGCCCTGTAACGCGCCCTGCGCGGCAGAACGCTGTCGGCAGCCGGGTGCAGCCCGTTTGTTTTTAGCAAAGCAAGGAGAGAATTGGAATGAGTTTCAGAGGAATCAATACCACGGTCATCCAGATCCGCCGTCAGGTGTTCACCGAGGTGGCACGCATGGCTTACGCCAACGTCAAGGGCGAGCAGGCCAACCACCTGATGCGCAAGATCCCCTACACCATCATCCCCGGCGAGGAAGGCAAGCTGCGCAAGGACATCTTCCTGGAGCGCGCCATCGTTGAGGAGCGCGTGCGTCTGGCTATGGGCCTGCCCACCCGCCGCATGGACGAGCACAACAGCGTCGTCTCCGGTCTGGAGGATGCTTCCATCGCCGATAAGTATTATGATCCCCCGCTGGTGAACGTGATCAAGTTTGCCTGCAACCGCTGCCCGGAAAAGCTGGTCAAGGTCTCCGACCTGTGTCAGGGCTGCCTTGCCCACCCCTGTATGGAAGTGTGCCCCAAGAAGGCCATCACATGGGAGAGCGGCCGTTCCATCATCGATCAGGACAAGTGCATCAAGTGCGGCCGCTGCGTCGGCGTGTGCCCCTATAACGCCATCGTCAAGACCGAGCGTCCCTGCGCTGCAGCCTGCGGCATGGGTGCCATCCACTCCGATGAGCTGGGCCGTGCCGAGATCGATTACAGCAAGTGCGTTTCCTGCGGCCAGTGTCTGGTCAACTGCCCCTTCGGTGCCATTGCCGACAAGGGTCAGATCTATCAGCTGATCCAGGGCTTCAACCGCGGCGACCGCATCTACGCGCTGGTGGCTCCCGCCTTCATCAACCAGTTCCCGGGTCTGGCTTCCACCGGCAAGCTCAAGGCCGCCCTGAAGGCCGTCGGCTTCTACGATGTGGTGGAGGTTGCCATTGGTGCCGACCTGTGCACCGTGGACGAAGCACACGACTTCCTGGAGGAAGTGCCCGAGAAGCTCAACTTCATGGCAACTTCCTGCTGCCCGGCATGGAGCATGATGGCAAAGACCGCCTTCCCCGGCCTTGCCAAGAACATCTCCATGACCATGACCCCCATGGTGTTCACCGCCCGCATGATGAAGCAGAAGGACCCCGAGGCCCGTATGTGCTTCATTGGACCCTGCGCCGCAAAGAAGCTGGAAGCTTCCCGCCGCACCGTCCGCTCCGATGTGGACTTCGTGCTCACCTTTGAAGAGCTGGCCGGTATCATCGAGGCCAAGGATGTGGACACCAGCCTGCTGGAAGTGGACGAGGCCGAAGCTCTGCACGCTGCATCCGCAGCAGGCCGCGGCTTTGCACAGTCCGGCGGCGTTGCCAAGGCTGTTGCCGATAAGATCAAGGAATGGCACCCGGATATGGATGTGAAGATCGCATCCGCACAGGGTCTGGCCGAGTGCAAGAAGCTGCTGATGCTGGCCAAGGCCGGCAAGTACAACGGCTACCTGCTGGAAGGCATGGGTTGCCCGGGCGGCTGCATCGGCGGCGCAGGCACCATTGCCGACCCCGCACGCACGGCCATCCAGCTGAACAAGTACGTCAAGGAAGCTCCCTTCGCCGACCCGGAGCAGAGCCCCTTTATGAGCGAGATCCACGTGCTGAAGGACGACCCCGACTTTGAACTTTAAGCGCTGATTTTTCAAGAACCGCTTCTCCTGCCGGAGGGGCGGTTCTTCGTCATCTTCGCCCACCATATTTTATCAATGTGCAACATTTCTGTGAAAGCTTCACGAAGCGGATTGACAATTTTGCACAGCCATGCTATTTTAGCATTGACAAACCGGTATTACCGCAATTGTTCAACGCCGCCTCTGTGGCAGGAAAGGCAGATCATTCATGACGAACACTTATAAGCGCGTAAGCGCCACCCTGCTCTCGGTGCTGCTGCTGTGCATGTTCACCTTTGGTGCAAGCGCTGCTTCCAGCCTGAACGTAGGCATTAAATTCTGGAAAGAAAGATCCGATAAGGAATCCATGGCCAACACCGGCATCGATGCCAGCCGTGATGTCACCCTCACCCGCCAGTCCAACGGCACCTACACGCTCACCTTGCCCATCCAGCAGGTAAGCAAGATGGGTGTCACCGGCTATCTGTCCGGCCTGACCATTGGTGATGTGACCTACACCGGCACCGTCTCCGGCGATGTTGCCAAGGGCACCGGCGTGCTCACCATCAAGAACATGCCCGCCTCGGTGCTGACCGGCAGTGATGTGAACAAGGCACTCACCGTTACCTGCAACATTCAGATGGATCTGAGCGTGCTGGGCGAGATCAACACCTCGGCCCGCATGTGCATCTGGAACAAGTAAGCTTTTTCAAGCAAAGAACGGCGTTCCCCACCGGAACGCCGTTCTTTGCTTTTATCACTCCATGTGCTTTTCCACAAAGTCGCCAACCATTTTGTCCAGCTGCAGCACAGCGTTCTCGGCGCCCTTCATCACCTTGCGGGTGGTGCGGCGCAGCTGGCGCTGGTTCTGGGTGGCGGCCATCACGCCCACGGCACCCAGTGCCGCCCCCGCGGCCATGCCAAGCAGCATCCCGGAAGAACTGGTGGATTCATGTTTCATAGTAAAACTCCTTTCGGTGAAAAAGATCCGGTCTCCGGCGTTATTATTTCCTGTAAACTATCTGGTATCCGCTTTTTTTATGCAGAAATTTGTGGTATACTGTTCTACGATGTTTTAATGGGCGGGTGTGCCCGGCTAAAAAGCGCACTGCTCATTCCGCATACTGGTAAGGAGGTTCCTTATTTGATACACCCTGTTGAACCCAAAAAAGTCCTTTGCATCCACGATCTTTCCGGCATGGGCCGCTGCAGCCTTGCAGTGATCCTGCCGGTGCTGTCGGTCATGGGCGTGCAGCCGGTAGCCCTGCCCACGGTGGTGCTTTCCACCCACACAGGCGGGCTTGGCACACCTGCACGGCTGGACGGCTGCGCCTACGGCGAACAGGCGCTGGAGCATTACCATGCGCTCGGCGTGGAGTTTGACTGCATCTATACCGGCTATCTGGGCGGTGAGGATCAGGTGGCACTGGCCGAAAAAGCCTTTGCCCTCTGGCCCGCAGCCAAAAAGATCGTTGACCCGGTCATGGGCGACAACGGCAAGGCTTACTCCACCGTAACGCCTGCTTTGATCGACCGCATCCGTGCACTGTGCGGTGCTGCCGATCTGATCCTGCCCAACTACACCGAGGCACAGATCCTGCTGCAGCGCCAGCCGCAGACCGAGCTGCTCACCGATGAAGCCGCACAGGCTCTGGCTGACGAGCTGACCGCTCTGGCCCCAGGGGCTGTCGTCACCGGCCTGCCGCTGGGCAAATACATCGGCTGTGCAGGCAGCGGAAAAGACCGCTTCCTCATCAAAAAGCTGCACATCAGCCGCAGCTTTCCCGGCACCGGCGATCTGTACGGTGCGGTGCTCATCGGCTCGCTGCTGCAGGGTAACGCCCTGAGTGCCGCCGCCGACAACGCTGCCGAGTTCGTGGCGCTTTCCATCCAGAACACGCCCGCCGCGCAGGATACCCGCTACGGGGTCTGGTTCGAGCCGCTTCTGCCGCGCCTGTGCCCGGCAAGCTCGGCAGAATAAGGGGAGGTACACCGATGAACGAAAAGCCAACCTTGAACATCGTTCTGGTGGAACCGCGCATCCCGCAGAACACCGGCAATGTGGCCCGCACCTGTGCCTGCACGGCCTGTCGGCTGCATCTGGTAGGCCCCATGGGCTTTGCCATCGATGATAAAAAGCTCAAGCATGCGGGTCTGGATTACTGGCACTACCTCGACATCAGCTATTACGACAGTCTGGACGAGTTCTTTGCCAAAAACAGCGGCCCCTATTACTATTTTACCACCAAGGCACCGCAGCGCTACACCGATGTGAGCTACCCGGACGGTGCATACCTCGTGTTCGGACGCGAGGATGCCGGCCTGCCCGAAGCCTTGCTTGCCGCCAATCAGGAGCACTGCATCCGAATGCCCATGCGCGACACCTGCCGCAGCCTGAACCTTTCCAACAGCGTGGCCGTGGGCGTGTATGAAGTGCTGCGCCAGTGGGACTTTCCGGAGCTTTTGGACCACGGACACTTACGAGACTACGAATGGAAATGAGGGACATTATGAGCAAGATTGCGATCCTGACCGATTCCTCCTGCGATATCCCGCAGGAGATGGCCGAAAAATACGGCATCGACATCATGAGCTTCCACATCCTGCTGGACAATGTGGACTACGTGGAGCGTGAAAGCTGCACCAACACCGAATTTTACGATAAGATGCGTGCCGCTAAGGGCGTGCCCTCCACTGCCGCCATCACCCCCATCCAGTTCTGCGAAAAATACTGCCAGTACGTGGACGAGGGCTATACGGATGTCATTCATGTACCCATCAACAAATCCGGCTCTTCCACCTACAATAACGCCCTCATGGCACAGGGGATGCTGCGGGAAGTTGGAACGTCACACGATTTCGGGGAACCGCTCATGGTAGCTTTCGTTTGGGATGCAACACATGACAAACCTTTCGGGCAGTCACGACTCAAGAAACCAATCCGCAATCTAATACAAGGCTATATACGGACAGTGGCAAATGCCACTATTGGGTTAGAATTCGCTACATCCCCACAGAAATACTTGCTCGGTGTCTCAGATGATCAGTATGATACGTTGGTAAGTCAGAAGTTTAAACAATATGTTGGCAGCATCCTGTATTCCACGATTAATCCAGACACAGGAGAAAAACCGGAATTTGGACAGCTTTCGCAAGGCTCCATCGAGCCTCATGTACAGATGCTCCGTATGCTGGCTACGCAGTTTTCTGCTGCAACAGGTCTGACGGTAACAGATACCGGAGTAGTTAATGATGCGAACCCAACATCCAGCGAGGCAATCTTAGCTCAGTCACAAACACTGGTCCTTTTAGCGGAACAACTCAATGAGGGGAATGGAGATGCTTTGAAACGGATAGCAAGGATAGCTCTAGCTGTCGAACTGGGAACTATCCCGGAAAAACTACAGGAAAACAACCAAGG
>ENA-OPCW01001808-OPCW01001808.1-human-gut-metagenome-genome-assembly--contig:-NODE-1808-length-10175-cov-4.391008_pt1 | contig 10175 bp, 9 predicted proteins | sample MGYA00241258_ERZ501496 | MGnify/ENA primary metagenome ERZ501496 (study PRJEB25962, sample SAMEA2042660) | human gut metagenome | biome: human gut; feature: human-associated habitat; material: faeces...
GCTCATGCAAGACATGCACGCGGTTGGCAGATCGTCAGGTTTCGGGCGGCTTGCGCCGGAAGAAGTCGAATGGAAAGAATGGAAATAAGCGCAAAAATGGACGCCGAAATGGCGTCCAGAATCATCATGATGGCAGTGCTCTCAGAGCAGGCAAAGCGCGCGCAGGAGACCTGTGCGAAACGAGCGGTATGCATCCGGTTCATGGTGCTGCGCATGGTTCGGTCTCCTTTCTGCGGTGTCTTTTCTGAGATGGTGCAAGCTTACCACCGGCGGGCGCATTTTTCAAGAGGAAATTGCGCGCGGGAAAAAACATTGTACCATGCGACAAAATTTTGCGGCGCGCGGGAAAAAAGATTGTGCGATTCACACGCCGCATTTCCTGCATTTTCAGTGAGTTTTCCCGCTTCTTCCACTCTGCATTTGCCTCTTTGGGCAGCGGCGCGCGTTTGTCGCAAAATTGGGCGGTTGCCCGGGCGCTGCCCAGTTAGTAGGCACGAGCGCCGGTTTGTCCATACCAGAGCGCAAGCCGGTCCACTATACTGACCTTACAGACAAAAACCCGGAGTTTTACAAACGAAAGGACGGCTTTTATGACGCTCACCGATAAACTATCCCACGCCGCCGAACGAAAGGCATTTGAGACAATTCTCGACAACCTCATCAAAAAAGGGCAGCTGTCCGTTGTTTCGCGCAAGTTTTTTACTTTAATGTGCTCGGTTACCCTGCCGTTCTGCAAAAATAAAACGTCGTCGCACAAATAGGTAATTGAGGTAAGGTCATGCGTAATAAAAATATAAGTTAAATTAAGTTTCTCCTTTAATTCCGCCAACAGGTCCATAATCTGCACCTGTGTATGCGCGTCAAGCGACGATATTGCTTCGTCAAACAAAATAATTTCCGGCCTGCATGCCACGGCACGGGCAATGCATACACGTTGTAGCTGTCCGCCGCTGAGCTGGTGCGGAAAACGCTGCAAAAAACTTTCGTCAAGCCCGACAAGCTTCAAAAGACGTGCGGCTTCTTCGTTATCATCCAATTTTACCTTTTCGCGCCGCTTGTAAACAGCAATTCCTTCGGCAATAATATCCTTAATCCTAAAGCGCGGATTGGCGGAAGTGGTATAATCCTGAAAAACAATGCTCAAGCGCTTTTGCAGCATTTTTCTTCCTTCTTTGCCTGCATAAACATCAACATTTTCCAGCGTATAGCTGCCGCTGTCCGGTTTTAAAATGCCGCAGATAACTCTGCCCAAAGTGCTTTTGCCGCTGCCCGATTCACCTAAAATGCCCAGGCAGGTTCCCTTTTGTACATCAAACGATACGTTAAATAAAATCTGCTTCATGGTTTTGCCAAAGAAACTTTTTTGCTGCTCGCTGCGGAAGCTGACGCAGATATCTTTTAATTTCAGCACTGCCTTCCACCTCCCGGCGTATCAACAAATTGCCTGTACCGGCGCATAACGGCGGTTCTTTTTTCCACCAGAAGGCGCGTGTACGGGTCTGACGCTGCCGTTACGATATGCTTAAAATCGCCGCGGTCCACAACTTTGCCTTTGCTCATCACAATTATTTTATCTGCCAGTTTGGAAACCACGCCCAAATCGTGCGTAATAAAAATAACTGCGGTATTGCTTTCGTTTTTAATGCGCAAAAATTCCTCCAAAATTTCGTACTGCGTAATAGCGTCAATCGCCGTTGTCGGTTCGTCCGCCACCAGTAAATCAGGCTCCATGGCCGTGGCTATGCCAATCATTATGCGCTGCAGCATGCCGCCCGAAAGCTGATGCGGAAACTTTTCCAGCACTTCTTCCGGGTCGCGGATAAGCATTTTTTCAAGCGTTAAAATTGCTTTTTCCCTAATGGCTTTTTCGTCCAGCCCAAGATGGGCGGCAAAGGTTTCTCCAATCTGGTCACCGACACGGCAAAGCTGGTCAAAGCAGGTCATCGGGTTCTGCAAAACCATGGTAATGCTGCGCCCGCGTATTTTGCGCAGGTTTTCTTTAGATTCCTGCAACAAATCCTTGTTTTTATAAAAGGCCTCGCCTGAAATTTTAAAGCTGCTGTCCAGTAAACCAAGGATTGATTTTACAGTAAGGCTTTTGCCGCTGCCAGATTCCCCAAGAATACCTAGGCATTCGCCCGGACGCAGCGAAAAGCTGACGTTATCCACCAAAAGGCTTTGTTTTTCACGGGTATCAAGCAGCACGGACAAATTCTTAACATCTAAAATATTTTCCATTATGCCGCCTCCTTAGGGTCAAATACATCGCGCAGGGCGTCGCCCAAAAGGTTAAAGGCCGTTACCAAAACAACAATGCCAATGCCGGGCACCAGCATCTGCGAAGGATTGGTTGTTAAAACATGTTTGGCTTCGTTCAGCATTGCGCCCCATTCCGGAATTGGCGCCTGCACGCCAAGCCCCAGAAACGAAAGCGTGGAAATGTTAATTACCGCCCAGCCTATATCAAGCGTTGCCAGTACAGCCAAATCGGCCGTTATGGATGGCAGCAGATGGCGCGAAAGGATGAACCATTCCGGCGTGCCTACGCAGCGCGAAAACTGCACAAAATTACAGTCGCGGTACTGCACAACTGCCGTGCGTATCATACGGGCGTACCAGGCCCATTTAATAAACACATTGGCCAGAATTACGTTGCGCACGTCAATGCCCAAAAGCGCAACAACGGCAAAAACCATTATCTGGCTGGGGAAAGAAAGCATTACGTCCACCACACGCATAATCACTTCATCAACAGGGCCTTTAAAATAACCTGCCAGCAGCCCCATTAATCCGCCCAGGCCGATTGTGCCAAGCATAGTTAAAAGCGCAAGCCCCAAAGTAGGGCGTATGCCGTACAGCATGCGCGATAAAATGCAGCGGCCAAGCTGGTCGGTCCCTAAAGGATACTGCGCGCTCATAGGTGCAAACTTGTTTAAAATATCGTTGGCGTACGGGTCATTAGGCGCTATAAACGGGGCAAAAATGCCGAGAATGGCAATAAAAATAATTACGCCCGATGTTGATACCGCCATTTTATTATTTAAAAAGCGTTCTAACATTACTGCACCTCCCTGCGCAGGCGCGGGTCAATTACCGTTTGCAGAATATCAAAAATAAGGTTGAAAATTACAAACAGCGCGCCGATTAAAAGAACATACGCCTGCACCACCGGGTAATCGCGGTTAAAAATAGATTCTATGCACAAAGTGCCGAGCCCCGGCCAGGCAAAAACATTTTCAACAACTATCGTGCCAGCAATAAGCTGCGGTATGCTCATGCCGATGGCAACAAAGCAGGTATGCATTGAATTGCGCAGAATATGCTTTGTTAAAATAAGGCGCTGCGGCAGGCCGCGCACATTGGCGTAAAGCACGTAATCCTGCTTCATGTTTTCCAGCATATTGTTTCTTATCAGCCTTATATACGTTGAAATATACGTCAGCGAAACGGTAACGGCAGGCAGTATTAAATGTTTTATACCGGCATTACCGCTTGTCGGCAAAAGGTCAAGCTTAATGGAAACAAACCACATCAGCAAAAGCCCAATCCAGTAAGCAGGCATTGCCGTTGTCATAAAAATAAAGGCGCGCATAATTTTGTCAAACCAGCTGTCTTTATAAACGGCACAGAAAAAGCCGATGGGAATGCTTAAAAATATTACCAGCACAAACGAAGCGCCTGCCAGTAAAAGTGTTGCCGGCATGCAGCGCAGAAGCTCGCCCGCAACCGTGCGCGACGGATTGGTATAGCTGATGCCGAAATCGCCGTGCAGGCAGTTTATTACCCAGTCAGCATAACGGATTAAAAACGGCTTATCAAGCCCCAGCTCCCGGCGCACTTCTTCTACTGCTTCCGGCGTGATAACCGGCACCTGTCGCACGCGCAGCGCAACCTCAGCCGGGTCGGACGGTATCAGGCTGATAAAGCAGAAGCAGATAAAAGAAATACACAGCAGCAAGGGGATAGTGCTTAAAATTCTTTTGGTAATGTAATACTGCATAATAACTCCCTTTCTAATACACAGAGGGCCTTCTTTAACAGAAGACCCTCTTTCTGCCTTATTCTATATACATATCGTGGAACGGCACTTCATACTGGGTCTGCGTAAAATGCATTCCTTTCAGGTCCGAACGGAAAATAGCCTTGTTGCATTCATACGTCAGCGGAATATACACCGCATCGTCATGCAAACGGGTAAGCACATAGGTATACAGGTTCTGGCGTTCAGCCTCATCGGTGGAAACCATTATTTCGGTAATTGCCCTGTCGATTTCCTGTTTGTCGGCCAGCCCCTGCTGCGCAGCATAATCGCCGTAAACCGGCATCCTCATTGCCGCCAGCGAAGACTGCGGGTCGTAAGGAGTGCCCCAGCAGATGTTAAATACCATATCAAAATTACCGGCTTTCATTTTATCGCGGTAAGACTGTTCTTCTTCGCCGTGAATGTTCAGCTTAATGCCGAGCTTGCTGTATTCGGACTGCAAATATTCGGAAATGGCCTTTTCCGTTACGCTGTCGCTGTTATATAAAAGCCCCAGTTCCATTTTCTGCCCCGCTTTGGCTCGGATACCGTCGCTGCCTTTCTGCCAGCCCGCTTCGTCAAGCATTTTTTCGGTAAGTGCCGGGTCGTACTGATACGGTTTCAAATCAATATCGCAGTACGGAATTGTTTTGGCAAAAAGGGTATCGGCAGGCTGCTCTACCCCGTAAAAAATGCCGTCGGAAATAGCCTGTTTGTTGGTTGCATGCTGCAGCGCCTTGCGCACCTGCGTGTCTTGCAGCACGGTGTTCTGGGTATTAAGCACAATCTGGCGGGTTGAGGTAGGTTCGGAAAGCGCAATGGTAAAATCCTTGTTGTCTTTGAACTTTCTGATGGAATCAACGTCAAGCATATTCTTGCCGAAGATGAGGTCAATCTCGCCCTTTTCCAAAGCCATTACGCGCGTCTGGTTATCGGGAATAACCTTTACCAAAATCTTTTTCAGCTTCGGCTGCGGGCCCCAGTAATTGGGATTAGCCTCAAACACGGCGTATTCGTCGGTAACAACTTCACCCAGCATATACGGGCCGGTGCCGATGAATTTTTCCACGCCGTTTTTAGTGCTGCCGTTTTTCATCGCTTTAGGCGAAATTATGGCAAACGGGCGGGTTACGCTTAGTTCCGTCAGCATGGGGTAATACGGCTTGGAAAGCTTAATTACAAAAGTTTTGGCATCCGGCGCGGAAACGCCTTCCAAAAGGTGCATCATTTCCAGCCAGGTGTGGCGGTCTTTGTTTTCGATAATAGCGTCAAAATTTGCTTTGATGGCGTAAGCATCGCAAACCTCGCCGTCATGGAATTTAACGCCTTCGCGGATGTGAAAGGTATAAGTTTTTCCGTCCGGGCTGATATCCCAGGATTCTGCCAGCACGCCTTTAAAACCGCCGTCTTCCGTAAACGTGGTTAAGGTTTCGTAAAGCATCTCCTGTGCATACATTTCCCCGGCATATAAATGCGGGTTTAAATCGCGGATATCGCGGTAATTAACAAAAACAAGCTCATCTTTTGTCCTTTCTGCCTTCGTCTGGGTATCGGAACCGCAGCCGGTAAATACACTTACTGCCAGCGCGCAGGTTAAAGCTGCGGCGGCAAGTTTTTTAAACATATAAAAATCCCCCTTTTCCGGTATGATATTACGCACGTATTATAGCACGTTTGCAAAAGGGGCAAATAATGCAAAATAATAAGCACCACATTATAACTAAGTGTTATAACGTAGTGCTGTATTTTTCAATAAAATTTTCGGCGTAACTGCTTAATACCTGCCCTTCCGCATAAATAACGCCAACAATCAGCATATCGTCGCTGCCGTTAACAGGTATTGCCTTTATTCCGTACTGTTCATACTTTTTATATTTGGAACCTATGCCAATAAGGCACAAATCGGTATCGTTCAAAAAATTTAAAATGGCCGCCTCACTGTTGGTATAAAAGCTGCTGTCGAGCCCTTCCGCTTCGGCGTAACCTACATTAATGCGCTCCAAATGGTGCTCCAGCGAAAAAAATTCCTTTACGCCGCGGATTACGTTTAAGCTTTTCAGTTCTTCCATGCCTATGCCCGGCGAATTGTACAGCGGATGTTTAGCCCCGGCATAAACACACAGTGGCCTTGCGGCAATGGCTTTAAACTTTAAATTTTTGTGCTTCAGAATATGCAGAAACATCTGCATCTGCTTTTGCGCCACATAAACAATGCCAATTTCGCAAATGCCCTGCTGCACATTATTGGTAATTTCTTCCAGTGAACCCTGGTGGTATTCCAGTACAATTTTGTTTTTATGCTCTTTGTAAAAATCTACCAAAAGCTTTGCCACAACATCGCTGCGGTAAGTTGCCACAGAAAGTTTATTGCAGGCCGCAGGCCCTGCCGCATCCATAATCAGCTTAATGTGCTTTAAAACGCTTTCGGCATACTGCCGGATGGTGTTGCCATAGGGTGTAAGCTGCATGCCGCGGTGTGAGCGTTTAAAAAGCTCCCTGCCAAGTTCGGCTTCAAAACTTGCTATTACCTTGCTGACATTGGGCTGAGTAGTATAAAGGCAGGCTGCTGCCTTATTGATGCTGCCGCGTTCACAGACAGCCAAAAAATACTCCAGTTGCCTGATGTCCAAAAAATTCACGCTCCATTAAAATAGTAACATCATTATAGCATATTGAGTTAGCTTTCGCAAACTTACTTGTCTCGGCAAAAAAAATATCAGCATGCTTAACTGCTGCAAGTCAAAACATGCTGATAACAGAGCTTCTTTTGTAATTTTATTTTTTCTTTTCTGCCGAGGCAATAACGGCTTCGGCAAGTTCTTTAAGGGTTATGCGGCGGTTCATGCTGTACTGGCGCATTTTACTGTACGCTTCGTCCTCCGTAAAGCCGTGCGCCGCCATTAATATGCCTTTGGCGCGGTCAAGCAGTTTGCGTGTTTCAAGGCTTTCGCGCAAACCGGCAAGTTCGCTGTCCATCTTCTGGTATTCCTTAAACCGGGCAATGGCTACCTGCATGGTGGCAAAAAGCTGTTCTTCGCGCACCGGCTTAACCAGATATGCCATTACGCCGCTGCTGTTGGCGCGCTCAACCACATCCTGCTGGCTGTAAGCAGTTAAAAGAAGCACCGGCGCAATATGCTGGCCGGTAATAATTCCGGCTGACGTAATACCGTCCATCTTCGGCATTTTTACGTCCATAATAACCAAATCAGGCTTTAAGCGCCGGGCAAGCTCCACGGCTTCTTCGCCGTCAGATGCTTCGCCAAGCACCGTATGCCCCGCTTCCGTCAGCATTTCGCGCAAATCCAGGCGGATTAACGCTTCGTCATCGGCAATAATAATTTTTAACCCTTCCATTTTTATCCCCCCAAAGGTATTGCTACTTCGGCGCAGGTTCCTCCCTGCGGCCTGTTTTCTATTTTAAAAGTTCCGTGTAAATCGGCTTCGGCCATAGTTTTAATAATGCGCAGGCCCAAGCTGCTCTGCGGCACGCCGTTAAAACCCGGCGGCAGGCCGTTGCCGTCGTCGCATACGGTAAGTCGGCAGCCGTTTTCTGTTTTTTTCAGCTCCACGCTGATGGCGCCCTGCGTGCGCCCTGTAAAGGCATGGTCAAAGCAGTTTTGGAGCATTTCGTTTAATACCAGTGCCATGCTGGTTGCTTTTTCCGAAGGAATAACAACGTTATCGGCGCTGAATCCGGTTGTAAGGCGCAGTTCCGGCGCGGCCATGCCGCTGAGCACCGCTTTATAAATTCCCTGCGCCACCGCCGCCATATCAACCGTGCCGCTGCCCTGCTGCGCCAAAAATTCGTGCACAACGGCAATGCTGTTTACGCGGCTGATGCAGTCGCGCAGCACGCTTTTGGTTTCGTCCGCTCTGGCGCGGCGCATTTGCAGGCGCAGAAGGCTGGCAATGGTTTGCAGGTTGTTTTTTACGCGGTGGTGTATCTCTTTAATTACCGCCGCTTTAACAAGCAGTTCTTCATCACGCTTTTTCAGTTCGGTAATATCGCGCAAAATTACAATGGCATAGCTTGCTTCCGCCGTGCCGCCGACAGGCACCACGCGCATGGCCAAAAGCATGCCGCGCAGGCGGATTTCCTTGCCTTCGGCCGTGCCTGTTTTAAGCACCATACCGACAAGCGGCCAGTTAATCTGTACGCTGTTGGTGCGCAGGCCGATTGGCGTTGTAATGCCCACCACCTGAAAAATATGCCGGGCAGTGGAATTGGCGGCTATTATTTTTTTCTCCGCGTCAACCACCATCAGCGCATCACCCGGAGCAAGGCGGCGGTAAAACTCGCTGTCCTGCTCGGGGCGTGCCGGTGTTTTTAAAAATTCAAACGCCACGTTAATAAAAATATCGTCAACGCCGCTTAAATCAAACACAACGGCAGCAAAGCATTTGCCGCGCCTGTCCTGCACGGGGTACACACGCACGCCGGCAAACTGCCCAAGGCTCAGCTCGCGCTTGCCTTCAAGCGGAACATTGCGCTGCAAACAGCGTGCAATCAGCGGTTCTTCACTGATGCGCACCTCACGCCCGGGCGCCAGTTCCGGCTGCTGCAAAAACTGCGTTTTTGGCATGGACTGATGGTAAACGCGCAAAAAACGTTTGTCATCCGACGCAAGGTACACTGTAATGCAGGCGTGGGCAATATCGGCTGCAAAATCCATGCCCTGCCTGATAGAAGCCAGTATATTTTTCTGTTCACTGTTAAGATTTTTTAACATAGTGTTAATCCCAAGTTTTCAAAAAATTTACAACATTAGTGTTTTACACCGTAATTCACAATGTTATCCACATTATGCACAGAGTTTTCCGCAATCATTAGGTGCAATTCTATGCTTTTTCACAGAGTTTTGCACGTTTTCCACAGTTTGGAGTTCACATTATAGACAGTGTTTATCCCAATTTTAACGATGGAACAGCGTTCAAACCAAGGGGACTTTTCTCCCCGTTGATATACATAAAATAACCGCGGCAGGCAATCATCACGGCATTATCCGTGCAGAGTATCGGAGTTGGGTGAACCAGGCGCGCTCCGGCGCGTTCTGCCGCCTTTGCCAGTGTATTCTGCAAGGTTTTGTTGGCCGATACGCCGCCTGCAAGTACAATTTCTTTCAGCCCCGTTTCTTTAAGGGCGTGCACGCTTTTCTGCACCAGTGCGTCCACAATGGCATATTGAAACGACGCTGCAACATCGGCGCGGTTTACTTCTTCTTCCGCCTGCTGTTTGTTGTGCAGGTAGTTGATAACTGCCGATTTCAAGCCGCTGAAGCTGAATTCAAAATTGTTGCCCAGCTTGGCACGAGGAAAATCTATGGCCAGCGGGTTGCCGTCAAGCGCCAGTTTTTCCACCTCCGGCCCGCCGGGATAAGGCAGCCCCAAAACACGCGCCACTTTATCGAAGGCTTCACCGGCAGCATCGTCGCGGGTCTGGCCCAGAAGCTCAAAACTGTTGTAATCCTTTACAACCAGCAGCGCCGTATGCCCGCCGCTTACAACCAGCGCGAGGAACGGCGGCTTGAGGTCTTTGTCGTTTAAAAAATTGGCAAAAACATGCCCTTCCAGATGGTTTACGCCTATCAGCGGCTTATCTGCCGCCCAGGCCAGCGCTTTGCCTGCCGAAAGGCCCACCAGCAGCGCGCCTACAAGCCCCGGCCCGTAGGTTACGGCAACGGCGTTTATTTTCTCCAGCGGCACCTGTGCTTTGGCAAGCGCTTCATCTATTACCGGCAGTACGTTGCGTATATGGTTACGCGAGGCAATTTCCGGCACTACGCCGCCGTATTTGCGGTGAATAGGTACCTGCGAGGCAATGATGTTGCTTAAAACCTCGCGCCCGTTTTTTACAACGGCAGCGGCAGTTTCGTCGCAGCTCGATTCAATGCCGAGTATATAAATGTCTTCACTCATTGGTTTCAGCCTCCCTGTACAGCCACATAATTACGGCGTCCTCGTGGTTATCGGCATAGTAGCCGGGGCGCACTCCTTCGGCACGGAAGCCGCAGGTTAAGTACATTTTCTGTGCGGCTGTGTTGCTTTGGCGCACCTCCAGCGTTATGGCGTCGGCGCCTTCATTCCACGCAAGGTTAATCAGCGCCGCCGTAAGCCTGGTGCCCAGCCCGCGCTCGCGCTCTCCTGCGGCAAC
>ENA-OPCW01001815-OPCW01001815.1-human-gut-metagenome-genome-assembly--contig:-NODE-1815-length-10162-cov-3.547343_pt1 | contig 10162 bp, 8 predicted proteins | sample MGYA00241258_ERZ501496 | MGnify/ENA primary metagenome ERZ501496 (study PRJEB25962, sample SAMEA2042660) | human gut metagenome | biome: human gut; feature: human-associated habitat; material: faeces...
CCGCCGCGAAAGCGGCGGCTTTTTTCCGCAGAAAGGAAGAACCATGGCAACGAAAAAAGAGGCGTTTCGCAAAGCGTTCGTCGCCTCGATTCCGATTCTTTGCAGCTACCTGTTTCTGGGCATGGCGTATGGCATTCTGATGCAGGAACAGGGCTTCGGATGGCTGGAGTCACTGATTACAAGTGCGGTTGTGTATACGGGCGCTTTTCAGTTTGTGCTCATTACGTTTTTATCGAGCGGCGCGTCGCTGCTGACCGTCGCGGCGACAGCGCTTTTCATGAACAGCCGCCAGAGCTTTTACGCGCTGACATTTCTTGATGATTTCAAACACATGGACAGACGCAAGCTCTATATGATCCATTCGCTCACCGACGAGACCTACGCCGTGAACTGTACACTGGAAAGCCTTCCGCCGGAAGAAAGGCGCGAGACGATGTTTTATCTCGCGGTGCTGAGCCACATCTACTGGACGGCAGCCTCCGCCCTCGGCGGCATGCTGGGGCAGATCATCCCCTTTGATCTGACGGGTATCGATTTCTGCATGACGGCGCTGTTTGTGACGATTTTCATCGACCAGTGGGAAACGGCGAAAACACATACGCCGGCGCTGGCGGGGCTGTGCGTGGCAGTGCTTGCGCTGGCGATCTTCGGCGCAAACGGGAAGGGGGAATTGCCCAGCCTTTATATACAATTTTTACAGGCAGACGGCCGGAGTCATTCAGACCCTTTACCATTTCGTTGCTGTGTGCATCTACTGCGATTACTGCGTCACCTCCGTACAGAAGCTGTGCTCCTGTTACGAACCATACTTCATATTGATCAAATGCATTCATACTGTTCTTCGTTTTAATTGTTTATATTTTATAATCTTATACTTTATGCTTGATTTTACTTTTGCCCATAATAAGCATTCGGGCCATGTTTACGGCTGAAATGCTTTTCTATAAGCAGCGGGTTCATCGTCAGTTGCGGATTAACCGCATAGGCTATTGAAGCCATTTTGGCTACCTGCTCCATTACTACGGCATTGTGCACTGCATCGTGTGCATCTTTTCCCCAAGAGAAAGGACCATGATTCTTAACCAATACTCCGGGCGTATGAACCGGGTTCAATCCTTCAAAACGCTTCACGATGACATTGCCTGTCTCCAGCTCATAAGCTCCTTTTACCTCTTCTTCTGTCATATCGGTAGTGCAGGGAATGGCATCATGGAAATAGTCGGCATGGGTAGTTCCTATATTGGGGATGTCACAACCGGCTTGCGCCCATGCAGTGGCATACGTGGAATGTGTATGAACCACACCGCCGATTTCCGGAAACGCTTTGTAAAGCACTAAGTGGGTAGGAGTGTCGGAAGAGGGCTTCAAACTGCCTTCTACAACATTGCCGTCAAGGTCGACCACAACCATGTCTTCCGCTTTCATATCATCATAGCTAACTCCACTGGGCTTGATAACAACCAATCCTGTTGCCCGGTCAATGGCCGATACATTTCCCCATGTGAAGATGACGAGTCCATGCTTCACCAAATCAAGGTTGGCACGAAATACCTTTTCTTTCAGTTCTTCTAACATAATGTTTAATGGATTAATGTGCTAATATGGGCACATCAGCATGTTATTAAATTTTAAATTTAGGTGCTTTGCGATACGCCTTTTCATTGAATTTGTAGAGGGCGGCACCGCGTTTGGAACTTGTTTTATCGATTTTATCCGTTTTTTCTATGTAATCCATTTCGGCTATCCTTTTGCGGAAGTTCCGTTTGTCGATGTTTTCACCGTAAATGGCCTCGTATAGGCTCTGCAGTTGTGAGAGCGTAAACAGCTGGGGTAACAGGTTAAAACCGATAGGCTCAGTAGTCGTTTTTTGCTGCATCAATGCACGCGCTTTCTCCACCATTGCAGAATGGTCGAAGACTAGTGGGGGCAACTCATTGATATTTACCCAAAAAGCATTGTGCTGCTGTACCAGATCCCTGTCGTATTCATTGATGTTGACCAACGCATAGTAGGCAATGGAGATAACCCGTTCGCCCGGGTCGCGGTCGATAGCTCCGAAAGAGCCGACCTGTTCCATATACACGTTGTCCAGTCCGGTCAGTTCTGCGAGAACCCGCTTGGCTGCATCGTCTACGCTTTCGCTTTCTTGAACAAATCCGCCCATTAGCGACCAGTTGCCCATTGCAGGCTCGAAGTTTCTTTTCAGCAACAACAGATTTAATTCACCTTCATTAAAGCCGAAAATGATGCAGTCGATACCTACATAGAATTTGGGATTGGAACTGTAGTAACTACTCATGTTTTTTGTTTTTATAATTGGAGGATTTTAGTTTGATGTACATGAAAAAAGTTTTTCATACGTATCAAAAATATTTTTCATGTACATCAAAAAAGTTTTTCACTATGCCCGGATTCTTACCAGAAATACCAGTAGAAAGCTGCGGTAATAGCCAGGATAATTACCGTATGGATAATATCCCAGTGGTTCCAGCTGGCACGTGTGGCAGCTTTTTGCTCAGGCGTAGATGTGCCGAATACCAAACCTTGTATCTTTTCGGCACTTGGGGCTTCGGTCATCAGGCTGACTACTATTACTACTACAATACAGAATAGGAACATCCAGCCACAGAAGAATAACCAGTTCAGATCATAGAACAGATATTTAAACATTGAGCTGTCTGTAACCGCTGCATTGCTATAATATACTTTTGCGCCCAGACGGGTGAGACCGATGATCATACCGGAAATCAATCCCCACATACCACCTTTGGCGGAAGTGCGTTTCCAACAGATTCCCAATAGGAATGCAGCTGCGATACCGGGAGCCAATACAGATTGGACATCTTGCAGGTAAGTATAAAGAACATCACCCACACTACGCATGATAGGAATCCACAGGATACCTAGAATTACAATAACCACTGTTGCAATCTGTCCGATACCTACCAGTTTCTTTTCCGGAGTTTCCGGTTTGAAACGTTTGTAGAAGTCGATTGTGAAAAGCATGGCTGAAGAGTTGAACAGAGAAGCCAGTGAACTCATCAATGCAGCAAGAATACCGCAAACAACAAGGCCTTTTACTCCGGCAGGAAGAAGTTTGGCTACCAGTGTAGGGAAGGCGGCATCTGCGTTGGCAGTACCGTTGGCAAGCAGGGGAAGGAAACCTTCGCCACCGGCTCCGATATATTTCTGATGCAGGGCGAAAGCAATCATGCCCGGAATCAAGAACAGGAATACAGGCAACAGTTTCAGGTATGCACCGAAAATTGTACCGCGACGGGCTTCTTTTTCGTTTTTACCGGAAAGTACGCGTTGCACAATGAATTGGTCGGTACACCAGTACCAGAAACCGATAATGGCCGAACCAACCAGTGCACCCAGCCATGGGAAATTGGGATCATTGTTATTGCGGATAAGTTGGGTCATGGTGTCTCCATACTCATTGACTGTAACTGCACCGCATATGCTCATCATTTCATCCCAACCGCCCAATTCTTTAAAACCGAGGACAAGGATGATAAGCGAACCCAAAAGAAGGATAGGGGTTTGCAGTACCGAAGTATAAAGTACGGATTTCATTCCGCCGAATATTGTGTAAAGTGCTGTCAATACAACTAAACCGATTGCTGCAATCCAAAAGAAGTCTATTCCCCACAGTTCTTTGATACCGAACACCTGCTGGAATACAAGTCCACCGGCATATACGGTTACAGCTACTTTGGTCAGCACGTAGCTGATTAATGAAATAACAGAGAGAATAGTACGCGACTGCGGATTGTAACGGCGTTCCAGAAATTCGGGCATTGTGTATACCATGCTTCGTGAATAGAACGGCACGAATACCCATCCGAGAATCAAGATCATCCAACCTTGTATTTCCCAATGCGCCATTGCCATACCACTGGATGCACCGGCGCCGGCCAGTCCGATTAAGTGTTCCGAACCGATGTTGGATGCAAATATGGATGCACCTATGGCGAGCCATGTGGCATCACGTCCACCTAAAAAATAATCAGCCGAATCATTCTGCTTTTGTTTGACTACCCAAACAATAATACCTATCAGAGCCAGGAAGAAAATTCCAATGACTACCCAATCTAATGTTCCCACGATAATAATGATTTAAAAGTTATTATTTATTTTTCTACTGAGAATTTGAAAATACATTCGCTGTTGTAAGTCTGTCCCGGTTCCAGAATAACAGAAGGCCATTGTGGCTTATTGGGGCTGTCTGGATAATGTTGAGTTTCCAGACATACGGAAGCGCGTTGGTTGTAGACGATTCCTTTCTTTCCTTTTACAGTTCCGTCCAGGAAATTACCTGTATATACTTGGATACCCGGTTCGTCAGTGTATACTTCTAAGCTGATACCGCTTTCGGGAGAGGTGAGTTTGGCGGCAAGTTGTTTGACATCGCCATTGGTGTTCAATACCCAGTTATGGTCGTACCCGTTACCATATTTCAATTGTATGAAATCAAAGTTGGTAATGTCCCGGCCTACGGCTTTGGGGGTAGTAAAATCCATGGGAGTATCTTTTACCGGTACAATTTCTCCAGTAGTCATATAAGTCCGGTCTACGGGAGTGTAATTATCGGCATTGACATATAATATGTGGTCTGTGGCTGCTTTAGACGGATTGCCGGATAGGTTGAAGTAGGAATGGTTGGTCATGTTGATAACCGTTTTCTTATCGGTAGTTGCGCTATATTTGATATCTATGGCGTTGTCGTCTGTCAGCTTGAAAAGAACTTTGGCAGTTAAGTTGCCCGGAAAGTTTGCGTCTCCGTCCGGAGAGAAGCGAGTCAGCTCCAAAGTGGTTTCATCAATGGGGTTGGCTTCATACACCTGATATTGCCATCCTTTAGGACCGCCATGCAGGCAATGCCCGAAATTATTCTTCGGCAATTGGATCGTATCGCCGTCCAATACCATTTTGCCCTGGTTGATTCTGTTGGCGTAACGTCCGATAGATGCACCGAAATCGCTTGGAACGTTTATGTAGTCGGCTATACTGTCGAAGCCAAGGACAACATCTTTCATTTCTCCGTTTTTGTCAGGTACCATAATAGATACGATACGTCCACCGAAGTTGGTGATGCATACTTCCATGCCCGCTTTATTCTTTAATGTGTAAAGACCTGTCTGGGCATCGTTCACTACAGTTTGAAATTTTGTCGGGTTAAGACCGGAAAGAGTAAGTTCCGTTTGACTTTTCTGAGCGCAGGAAGCTAACATTAATGTAGCTATTCCGGCAATAAGAATGTGATTCTTCATGGTGTTATTTAATTTGAAAATTAGATTCTTATCTTATTTCGGGTGTAAAAGTAACACTTTTATTTGGTGTAATATATACACTTTTGTATGTTATGTAACATAAAAGAAAAAAAAACAGCTTTGAAATTGGTGTATCTCAAAGCTGTTTCAATGTGTGGAAGAACACTTATTTTACTTTTTTACCCCAATATGTCTTATGGTTACTTCCGTAAGCGGCATAGACAATGGTAGGTGTTCTGGGACTGGCTTCCCAGTCAACTTCCCGTTGCAGGTAAAGGTCTATTCCATTTGCTGTTAAAATTTGCTGTTCTGCATCATAGCTCCATGTGCCGCCTTTCCATGTTCCTTCGGTAATGGTGTGGTCGGCGGCCAGCGTCATGGTTGCAGATTCTTTTTGAACTCCGTAAGAGTAGGACAAGTCTATGTGTTCCCAGTTTCCGATGAGCTCTTCTTCGGTAATGGCTACTTGGGGTACGGCTCCGTAGCGTTCGGGCATAACCAAAGGCCAACCGTCTTTGGTCCAACGGATGCTGCGTACATGTCCTAGCATAATAGCGTTGTCCACGCTTTTGGGAAGACGTGCTTGTGAAGCGTAATACCAATTACCTTTGCCGTCGTTGAAGATGGTGCAATGTGAGAAGCCTACCCAGCCGTTGCTCTTGCCGAACTTGTACGGGTGTGTTACCACCGGCAGCATTTCCGCTCCTTCGGTGACATTGGCGCCGTCGATGCCGATATAAGGGCCGGTGATGCTCTTGGAACGGCATACGCGTGTATTGTAAGGTATGTCCAGTGCGTCGTATGCTACGAACAGATAGTAGTAGCCTGTCTCGGCATTGTAGATGATTTCAGGGCCTTCGCTGGCTTGCCAACGGTTGTTGATGTCGCGGGTGGCTATCAGCTGTCCGTATTCCGCCGGAGCACTTCCTTCTGCCCAGGGTACACCTAAGTCTTGTTTAGGCATTCCTGTTTCGACATTCAACTCCATAGCAACGATGCCGCTATGCCATGAACCGTATATCAGCCAGTGGGTATTTTCAGGAGTAATGATGTAAGAGGGGTCGATGGCATTCCATTTGTAATAACAGTTGTCGTATTGGGTGCTGGGTATGTTGAAGTTCAATCCCTTGTCCGATGCGTTGGTCACTACATATCCTTTGTCCACCCAATCGCTGTTGTTGGCAGGGTTGCTGTTCTCCATCATGCCGATAAAGGCACGTTCACTCCAGGCGGTTGCTCCGGTTCCGCCGTCCAGATAGCCGGGTACTACGATGGAGTAGTACATGCGATACAGTCCGTTTTTAACTTTCTGCACATTTGGCGCCCAGTATCCGAAGTCACTTTCTGCGGCAGTGCTTGCTTCCAATCCCATTGCTTTGCGTATCTCATTTAACTTCGGCATCACCCAGTCGGGAAGCTTCGGCATGGTTCCGCCCAGGTATTCCCAATTCACGAGGTCTTTGGAGCGTCTGGCGTGAAAGTGCCCATGTCCTGTATGTGCATTGCCGTAGGAGGCATCTGTCTGATACATATAGTAGTATCCGTCTTCGGCAAGCACTACGCTGGGATCGTGCACGTTTGCCAAGTTCCATTGAGTACGGTTGGACCAGCTTGCAATGCTCGCATAATTATCTTCGTATTCCGGAGCTACATAGTTCTTTAATTGTTCATTAATGTCTGTGATTTCTATGGTCGACGTGAATGTTTCCGAGTAAGTGTAGCGGCTGTTGCCATACACGTATGCGCGTATGTAGTAAGGGGTATTGATTTTCAATCCGGAGAGGGTAGCACTGAAATTCTCATCCGCTTCCACCACCATGTCTTTGATAGTAGGATTTGAGACATTTACACTATAGCAAAATCCCTTCTTGACTACGCTGCTCAGATTGCCGGTGATTGATGATTTAACGCTCAGGGAGGTGCCCGTTGCAGTTGCTTCGGGAGTGGCTAAAACTACATCGCTGTTTCTGTTGTATTCGATGTTGTCAAGCCCATCGGAACAAGCTGTAAAAACGAATACTGTCAGTAGGGATAGTAAGAAAAATGTTGTTTTTTTCATTTGGGTAAGTTTTTAAGATCCATATCGTTCCGTTGATAAAAAGAAACGATATGGATGATAAAGAATTTAATAGTTATTCTTAATTATTGAAGACGAGATGGCAACCGTCAACGGTTAGTGCGAAGTTCAAGTCATTGGAATTCACTTTGTTGATGCCTAAATAGTACTGGGTAGAAGTTGCATTTGTAGTACCCTCCATCACTGCTTGAACATCGGCGGTACCATTACCGCAGTTGGTTACGTAGACCGTTACTTTGGCTCCATTCATACCGGCAAGCCAAGTAAGCCAGTCGCCTTGTGTTCCGTTGTGAACGCAGGCGTCATATCCGTTGCCATCATCGGCTACTCCATCCCAACCATAGTTGTCGGCGCGAACTACTGCGTATTCTTTGGTAGTATCGGTTTCGCGGAGAACCACAATGAAATTGTTCCAATTATGACTCAGGTTGCTGTAGTTGGTGAAAGTGATAGACTTTGTTTGGCCCACAGGTACGTTGAAGTCATCTGAAAAGGCTCCAAAGAAGGCTGTTGAGTTGTCATTGGCTCCTACTATATTGGTACTGTTACTTACTGTAGAAACAGTAGATTTGGAGACTGTAATCCCTATCGTTGCGGTGACTCCTTTTTCAGCGGTAATGGTAACAGTCTGAGAACCGGTTTTCGCAGGAAGGGCAGAGAAACTGAGTTTAGCGTTGTCGATGACTTTTGAACTTCCGTTGGCATAAGTTGCCGTAACTACCATACCTGTTGGATCGAAAGCCATAGTCCGGTCTGCTAAAGTCTCGGTAGCTGCCGAAGTATAATAATAGTATTGCATATGCGAGGGTTGAGTAGTCACTTCGATGGATACAATTTTTTCCACAACTTCAAAGGTCGCGTTAGCCATAATTGGCTGTTCGCTGTTTTCACCTTTGAAAGTTTTGTTGTAGATAGCCACAAGACTTTTCATACCCGGTTGCTCCATGTCGGGGATAGCAGATATATGGAGTTCGGAAGCCGTTACGGTTTTAGTCACTCCTTCTTCAAAGGTTACAATGGCAGAGATGTTAGTCATGGCCTCTTCAAGCGAAGTACCCAAAGATATCTGTGCGGGTACATTCTGCAATACCATTGATACCGGATTTTTGTCTGCGGCAGATGTAAGCCCACCGACAGGAACGATGTTGGTTTGCAGGAAGTCGATGTAAGAGCCTTCGGGGACTAAGAAGCAGCGAATGTTGGTGTTGCTTGCATCTACATTCAGGTTGGGTTCTTTATTCGGTTGTGCATAGGTCTTAGTAGCCACACCGTTGGTCATCTTGACGGTGAAAGCATTTTCGCTGGTGCGGTCTACGGTGAGCGTCACTTTGCCACCCAACTTTTGTACGTTCTCGTCTTTGTTATCAACGGGATCAAGAAGCAAGGTGCCCGATATGTACTGGAAGTCAATATGATCGCACCACTGAGAGTTATAAGTTTCAGGGTTACCTGTAACATCAAAGCGGATAGCTCCATATTCGAGATATCCCTCACCGCCACGTTCCACATCATTGGTGATGATAAGGGCAAAGTTCTTATAATATGTGTTATCGGCAGGGTTGATGTTAAGATTGAACACCGCGTTCCATTTCTCGCCGTCAGGTATCACATAATACTTGGAAAAAGCAGCCCAGAAACCGGAGGTGAAATCCGTATTCCCGATGGTGTACACATCTTCCTGCATACCTTCGAGTACTTCATCTTCCGGTTCTTTCTTGGAGTCTTCTATTTCCTGTATTTTATCGGAAATCCATTCGGGAGCATTTACGTCATAGAGTTCGCCTCCTTCGCAGCTTGCCAGGGCCAGCATCCACAAGGCTGCTGCACAGCAGAAGAATGTTATTTTATAGAAATGTTTCATTTTCTTTATTTTTTAATAGGTAATGGTTTGAAACGTTCCCCGCCCTGCTCCGGTTGAGGCCGTAGGGCTGAGGGGAGTGTGTTTCTAAGTTTATTTACTTGCTTAACTCTACGACCGGACGTACTTTCCATCCGTTTTCCCGGAAGTAAGTGGAATTATCTGTACTGTGATTGGCAGAGTTTCCTGTCAGGTTCGGGTTGTTGTTCATCAACTGTTGTACGATAGGCAGGAACTCATGCCCCGGTCTGTAAGTATCGAAAGTACTCTTCAGTTCGGAGTCGCTTGCTATATCGCTGTACTTCACAGGATCCTTTACTCCATTTATGGAGCGGCGCACTGTGCCATGTTCTTTTAGTTGTTGCAGGCGTCCGCTGTCATAGAAGAATCCCCAGCGGATGAGGTCGAAGCCTCGTCCGAATTCACATCCGAATTCCTTAGGACGTTCCACATTGGCTATCTGTTCAAAGAGTTTGTCGGCAGAATTAAAGTCTTCAAGTTCCAGATCTGCCAGATTAGCGCGGTTACGCACTTCATTGATCCAGTCGATAGCCTGCTGTGTGGGACCGTTGACTTCGTTCTCGCACTCGGCAGCGCGTAGCAGTACATCGGAATAGCGCATCAGCCGCAGGTTGATGCCATCGTGCAAGCCCGTAACCACAGTGCTATACAATCCGGTACGGAGATTCGTGAATTTGGCAATCGGCAGACCTCCGAAAGTATTGTTGGTTACGATATTATCAGTGGATTTAAGTGTATTTGTATAAGCCACATTGCCATACTCGAAGTTCTCCCAATCGGTTTCATAGGTACCAATGGTCCAATAGAGTCTGGGGTCGAGTTTTCCACCGGTGGTACGCTCTTCTTTAAAAAGCTGGTAGAGCCAAGGCGAAGCCGAGATGTCGGCCCATCCGCCGTAGATACCCGGAGCGAAGTTGCTCTCGACGGCCG
>ENA-OPCW01001819-OPCW01001819.1-human-gut-metagenome-genome-assembly--contig:-NODE-1819-length-10147-cov-4.007035_pt1 | contig 10147 bp, 7 predicted proteins | sample MGYA00241258_ERZ501496 | MGnify/ENA primary metagenome ERZ501496 (study PRJEB25962, sample SAMEA2042660) | human gut metagenome | biome: human gut; feature: human-associated habitat; material: faeces...
TTAAAAAAGACAGAAAGAAAAAATGGATGATTTTAGAAAATACGCTACCAAGCATCTTGGTATGAACAGTTTGGTGCTGGACGATGTGATTAAATCACAAGCCGGCTATTTGAATCCCTATATCCTCGAGGAACGCCAGCTCAATGTAACGCAGTTGGACGTGTTTTCCCGTCTGATGATGGACCGCATCATTTTCCTCGGTACGCAGGTTGATGACTATACAGCCAATACTTTGCAGGCTCAGTTGCTTTATCTGGATTCGGTGGATCCGGGCAAGGATATTTCCATCTATATCAATTCGCCGGGCGGTTCGGTATATGCCGGTCTGGGTATTTATGATACCATGCAGTTCATCAGTAGTGATGTGGCTACCATCTGTACTGGAATGGCGGCAAGCATGGCAGCCGTATTGCTGGTTGCCGGTGCCGAAGGCAAACGCTCCGCATTGACCCACTCCCGCGTGATGATACACCAGCCGATGGGAGGTGCCCAGGGGCAGGCCTCGGATATTGAAATCACGGCACGTGAAATCCAGAAGTTGAAGAAAGAACTTTATACCATTATCGCCGACCACTCCCACACTCCCTTTGACAAGGTATGGGCAGATTCTGACCGTGACTACTGGATGACAGCCCAGGAAGCCAAAGAATATGGTATGGTAGATGAGGTTTTGATTAAAAAATAAATATGGCAGATTCAAGAAAGAATAAAAATAGATGCAGTTTTTGCGGTCGCACCGAAGATGAAGTCGGATTTCTCATAACGGGGATGAATGGCTATATCTGCGACAGTTGCGCCACCCAGGCTTATGAGATTACTCAGGAGGCTTTGGGGGCTGGCAAGAAGGCAAGTGCCACGAAGCTGAATCTGAAAGAACTTCCTAAACCCGTAGAAATAAAGAAGTTCCTCGATCAATATGTCATTGGTCAGGACGATGCCAAGCGTTTCTTGTCTGTGTCGGTGTACAACCATTACAAACGTCTGCTCCAGAAGGACGGCGGTGATGATGTGGAGATTGAAAAATCGAACATCATCATGGTAGGCAGTACCGGTACGGGAAAGACGTTATTGGCGCGTACTATCGCAAAGTTGCTGCATGTTCCTTTTACTATTGTAGATGCAACAGTTCTGACAGAGGCAGGTTATGTGGGTGAGGACATTGAAAGCATTTTGACACGTCTGCTCCAGGTGGCGGATTATAACGTGCCCGAGGCAGAGCAAGGTATCGTGTTTATTGATGAGATAGACAAAATAGCGCGCAAGGGTGATAATCCTTCCATAACCCGTGATGTGAGTGGTGAAGGCGTGCAGCAGGGATTGCTGAAACTACTGGAAGGTTCTGTGGTGAATGTGCCTCCCCAGGGTGGGCGCAAGCATCCCGACCAGAAAATGATTCCGGTCAATACCAAGAATATTCTGTTCATTTGCGGTGGGGCTTTCGATGGCATTGAAAAGAAAATTGCCCAGCGGCTGAATACGCACGTTGTCGGGTATAGCGCTGTACGCAATACGGCAACCATTGATAAGAGCAACATGATGCAGTACATTGCTCCGCAGGATTTGAAGTCGTTCGGACTGATTCCCGAGATTATCGGCCGCCTTCCGGTGCTGACTTATCTGAATCCGTTGGACCGTGCGGCATTGCGCTCCATTCTTACGGAACCGAAGAATTCCATCATCAAGCAATACATCAAACTGTTTGAGATGGACAATGTGAAGCTGACGTTTGAAGATGCTGTATTTGAATATATCGTGGATAAAGCGGTAGAATATAAGTTGGGAGCCCGCGGCTTGCGTTCCATTGTGGAGACAATTATGATGGATGCCATGTTCGAAATTCCGTCAGAACAGAAGGACAATTTTGTTGTGACGTTGGACTACGCCAAGCGCCAGCTTGAAAAGGCAAATATAGCACGACTGCAAAGTGCTTAAGAATCAGATGGTAATACGGGGTAAAACCGACTATTTTACTTTTTATTGAAAAATATTCGATGGATTATGCTTGAAATTTAAGAAGTTGTTTATAACTTTGTTAGGGTTCTTTGTGAAAACAAGGCGGAGTACCACTATTAAAAGTTAACTCAATAAACAACAACCTAATGAATCATGGCAGGGAAGAAGATTAATTTGATAGACCAGCTGAAGAAATACTTCGGGTTCGATACATTTAAAGGAAATCAGGAAGCAATCATAGAGAATCTGTTGGCGGGTAATGATACATTCGTGTTGATGCCTACCGGTGGTGGAAAATCTTTGTGCTACCAACTGCCGTCCTTGTTGATGGAGGGCACGGGTATCGTGATTTCTCCTCTGATTGCCTTGATGAAGAATCAGGTCGATGCGATGCGTAACTTCAGCGAAGAGGATGGGATAGCCCACTTCATCAATTCTTCCCTAAACAAGAGCGCGATAGACCAGGTCCGGTCCGACATACTCAGTGGTAAGACAAAGCTGTTGTATGTAGCTCCGGAATCATTGACGAAGGAAGAGAATGTGGAGTTTCTGAAAACGGTGAAGATTTCGTTCTATGCCGTGGACGAAGCCCATTGTATTTCTGAATGGGGTCATGACTTCCGTCCTGAGTATCGCCGCATCCGTCCCATTATCAATGAAATAGGAAAAGCCCCTCTGATAGCGTTGACTGCGACGGCTACACCGAAAGTGCAGCATGACATCCAGAAGAATCTGGGTATGGTGGATGCGCAGGTGTTCAAGTCATCGTTCAACCGCCCGAATCTCTATTATGAGGTACGCCCCAAGACTGCAAATGTAGACCGGGACATCATCAAGTTCATTAAGAACAATCCCGAAAAGTCAGGCATTATCTATTGCCTGAGCCGGAAGAAAGTGGAGGAACTTGCTGAAATCCTGCAGGCAAACGGAATCAATGCCCGTGCCTATCATGCCGGAATGGATTCGGCTACACGAACACAGAACCAGGATGATTTCCTGATGGAAAAAATTGATGTGATTGTAGCTACCATTGCTTTTGGTATGGGGATTGACAAACCGGATGTGCGCTATGTCATCCATTACGATATACCCAAAAGTCTGGAAGGATATTACCAGGAGACCGGACGTGCCGGAAGAGATGGAGGAGAAGGGCAGTGTATTACTTTCTATACCAATAAAGACTTGCAGAAGCTCGAGAAGTTTATGCAAGGCAAACCTGTAGCAGAGCAGGAAATTGGCAAGCAGCTTCTGCTGGAGACTGCTGCGTATGCCGAATCTTCCGTATGCCGCCGAAAAGCATTGCTTCATTACTTCGGCGAAGAATATATAGAAGAAAATTGTGGTAATTGTGACAATTGTTTAAATCCGAAAAAACAAGTGGAAGCTCAAGAATTATTGTGTACCGTGATTGAAGCTATTCTCGCGGTGAAAGAAAATTTTAAAGCGGACTATATTATAGACATAATACAAGGTAAGGAAACTTCAGAAGTGCAGGCGCATCTGCATGAAGATCTCGAAGTGTTCGGCTCTGGTATGGGCGAAGAAGACAAAACGTGGAATGCTGTGATCCGTCAGGCACTTATTGCCGGTTACCTGAGTAAGGATGTCGAAAACTATGGCTTGCTGAAAGTGACAGATGACGGTAAGAAGTTCCTTAAACATCCCAAATCATTCAAAATAGTGGAAGACAATGACTTTGAGGATGTGGAAGAGGAAGCACCTGCACGTGGAGGCGGTGCGTGTGCGGTAGACCCGGCATTGTACTCCATGTTGAAGGACTTACGAAAGAAGTTGTCCAAGAAGTTGGAAGTGCCTCCTTATGTCATTTTCCAAGACCCATCTTTGGAAGCGATGGCGACCATATATCCGGTGACTTTGGACGAGTTGCAGAACATACCGGGTGTAGGAGCCGGAAAGGCAAAACGCTACGGCGAGGAATTCTGTAAACTCATTAAGCGGCACTGTGAGGAGAATGAGATTGAACGTCCCGAGGACTTGCGTGTGCGTACTGTGGCCAATAAGTCAAAAATGAAGGTGGCCATCATTCAGGCCATTGACCGTAAGGTGGCATTGGATGACATTGCCATGTCAAAGGGCATTGAGTTTGAAGAGCTGCTGGATGAGATAGAAGCTATCGTCTACTCCGGAACGAAATTGAATATCGACTATTTCTTGGAGGATATTATGGATGAAGACCACTTGCTGGATATCTATGATTATTTCAAGGAATCTACCACTGATAAGATTGACGATGCTCTGGATGAGTTGGGTGATGACTTTACGGAAGAAGAGGTACGTTTGGTACGCATCAAGTTTATTTCAGAGATGGCAAACTGATTGGTTTTAGTTGATAAAAAAGAAAAAAATGTTGCGTGCAAGTATACGGAATGGAATAAAAACCGTATATTTGCACGCAATAAATTTTAAACGCATAGCCCTATGTCATTTATTGCTGATAAGATTGTAATGGATGGATTAACTTATGACGACGTACTGTTAATCCCCGCTTATTCTGAAGTCTTGCCTAAAACAGTCGAACTCTCGACTAAGTTTTCACGAAACATTGAGTTAAAAATCCCGTTTGTAACTGCTGCCATGGATACGGTTACCGAAGCGAAGATGGCTATTGCCATTGCCCGCGAAGGTGGTATCGGAGTTATTCATAAGAATATGTCCATTGAGGAGCAGGCACGTCAGGTAGCTATTGTGAAGCGTGCTGAAAACGGTATGATTTATGACCCGGTGACTATCAAGAGAGGTTCTACGGTAGCTGATGCGCTGGCTTTGATGGCTGAATACAAGATTGGTGGTATTCCGGTGGTAGATGATGAGAGATATTTGGTAGGCATTGTTACCAATCGTGACCTTCGTTTTGAGAAAGATATGAATAAGCGTATCGATGAGGTAATGACTAAGGAGAACATCATTACTACCAATCCTACGACGGATATGGAGGCTGTTTCTCAAATTCTGCAAGAACATAGAATCGAGAAGTTGCCGGTAGTAGATAAAGACAATAAATTGGTAGGTCTGATTACCTATAAGGATATTACCAAGGCAAAGGATAAACCTATGGCGTGCAAGGATAGCAAAGGTCGTCTGCGCGTTGCTGCCGGAGTGGGAGTGACGAATGACACTTTGGAGCGCATGCGGGCTTTGGTGGATGCAGGGGCGGATGCCATTGTCATTGATACGGCTCACGGACATTCCAAGGGGGTTATTGAAAAATTGAAAGAAGCCAAGGCTAACTTCCCTCATATTGATATTGTTGTTGGTAATATTGCTACCGGTGAAGCTGCGAAGGCATTGGTCGAGGCTGGTGCTGATGGAGTAAAGGTGGGCATCGGTCCGGGTTCCATCTGCACTACCCGTGTAGTTGCCGGTGTGGGTGTTCCTCAGTTGTCTGCGGTTTATGATGTGGCAAAGGCACTGAAGGGCACGGGTATTCCTTTGATTGCCGATGGCGGTTTGCGTTACTCGGGCGACGTAGTGAAGGCGTTGGCTGCCGGTGGTTACAGCGTGATGATCGGTTCGCTGGTTGCCGGAACGGAAGAGTCTCCGGGCGATACGATTATTTTCAACGGTCGTAAGTTCAAGTCCTATCGGGGTATGGGGTCGCTGGAAGCTATGGAAAATGGTTCCAAGGACCGCTACTTCCAAAGCGGTACCAGTGATGTGAAGAAATTGGTTCCGGAGGGCATTGCTGCTCGCGTTCCTTATAAAGGTACTTTGTATGAAGTGATTTATCAGTTGGTTGGCGGTCTGCGTGCCGGTATGGGCTATTGCGGTGCAGCCAATATAGAGAAACTGCACGATGCCAAGTTTACCCGCATTACTAATGCAGGTGTACTGGAAAGTCATCCGCACGATGTGTCTATAACCAGTGAGGCACCGAACTATAGCCGTCCTGAGTAAGATAATAACAAAATAATAGTGAATGCCCGGAGAGAGATTGCCGCTTTCCGGGCATTTTGTTTATATTTGCAGCCGTATAAAAAGAACGGATGGTGCTTATGGTTAGATTGTTTTGGGTGTTTTTCTTCCTCGGGTTCGGATTGGCTGTTTCGGCCCAGGACGATCCGGTACTGATGCGTATCAATGGAAAGGAGGTCCTCCGTTCTGAATTCGAACGTAGCTATAATAAGGGCGGTACCTCTGTCGGTGCAGGCCGGAAGGCATTGGATGCATATGTGAATAAGTTTATAGACTTCAGGCTGAAAATAGAGGCTGCCGAAGTTGCGGGATTGGATACTTCCCGTGTCTTCCAGAAGGAGCAGGATGAGTATCGCCGCTGTCTGATTAAATCATACTTGACAGATGAGGAGACGGCAGAGCAGGAGGCACGGCAGTATTATGACAAGATGAAATCCGGCCGGCGTGCGGGCCGGGTATATGTGAAGCATATTTTTAAATATCTCCCCCAGAATATTTCCGGTCATACCTTGCGTGAGATGGAGTCCAGGATGGATTCTATCTACAGGGCTCTTGCAAAGGAAGGGGGAGCTGTGCCGTCTTTCGATGCTTGCGTCGAGCAATTTTCCGATGAGAAGAAAGCGTTTTGGGTGGGTTGGCTGCAGATGCCGGTGGAGTTTGAGGATATTGTATTCGGGTTGAATGCCGGAGAGATTTCCCGTCCGTTCCTCACTCCTCAAGGCATTCATATCGTGAAAGTACTCGAACAGCAGGAAATCCTTCCTTTTGAGAGGATGAAGGACAAGATAATCCGTTGTCAAACCCGTCGTCATGGAATGGATAAAGGAACGCGGGCTTTTGTGGATAAACTGAAGAAAGAATATCACTATATGCCGGATAAAGCCGGTATCGACGAACTGCTGGCCAAAGGAAGCACTTCCCGTGTATTGTTTACACTGGATGGCAAGGCATACGGTGGAAAAGAGTTTGCCGGATTTGCCGCTGTTTATCCGGCAGGGACGCACAGACAGTTGGAGGCTTTTACAGTAAAAACGATTCTGGACTATGAAAACTCCCGTCTGGAATTGAAGCATCCCGAATTCTGTGCGTTGGTGCAGGGGCATCGTGACAGCATGTTGCTTGCCGAAATCACTGACCGTGAAGTGGGAAAGAGGAGTGTGGTGGATGAAGCGGGATTGAAAGCATATTTTGAGGCGCACCGTTCGGACTTCCATTGGGACGAACCGCGTTATAAGGGTATTGTGCTGCATTGTACTACCAAGCGGGTGGCGAAGCAAGTACGGAAATTTCTGAAACAGATTCCGGAAGAGGAGTGGATGGATGCCATCCGTCTCACCTTCAATGCCGGCGATACTCCCAAGGTGCAGGCAGAGCAAGGATTATTTGCCCCTGGTGATAATGCATATGTGGATGATTTTGTGTTCAAAGGGAAGGATGCAACCCCGGTTTTGTCATTTCCCTTTACTGCTGTACAAGGTCGTAAGCAGAAGGGACCGGATAGTTGGCAAGAGGTGCGAGAGCCGCTCATAACCGCTTATCGGAACTATTTGGAAATGCATTGGGTGGCAAAGTTGCGTGCTGCCGGTAAGGTTGAAATTGACCAAGAGGTTTTAAAAACCGTTAATAATCACTGATGCAACCGATTAAAACACTATCTTCGTACCTCAAAACGAAGTAAATATCAGTTGGTGATGCGAACAACCTGCTTTGGGCTTTTAATTTTCCTTCTCTGTGCGGCGTGCAGCGAGCAGCACGACCATAAAGGGCGGACACCGTTAGTGGAGTTGGACGGCAATTTCCTTTACCGGGAAGATTTGCAATCGGTACTTCCTGCCGGTTTGTCCAAAGACGACAGTCTGTTGTTTGCAGAACATTATATCCGTAATTGGGTGGAAGATATTTTGCTGTACGATAAAGCGCAGAGCAACATTCCCAATAACGGTGAGATTGATAAACTTGTGGAGAATTATCGCAAAGCATTGATAATGCATACCTATCAGCAGGCTTTAATACATCAGCGGCTATCAGAGGAGATTTCAGAACAAGACTTGACGGAGTATTACGAGAAGAACCAGGCGCTCTTCAAGGTGGAACGTCCGTTGATGAAAGGCTTGTTCATCAAAGTTCCTTTGACAGCCCCGCAGCTGGGCAATGTTCGTCGCTGGTACAAGACGGAAACCCGTGAGGCGGTGGAACATCTGGAAAAGTACAGTCTGCAGAATGCTGTGAAGTATGAGTATTTTTATGATAAATGGGTGCCGGTATCGGAAGTGCTGGATATGCTGCCCTTGAAGGTTCCTGATGTGGACGAGTATCTGGACAAGAATCGCCATGTAGAGCTGAAGGATACGGCTTTCCATTATTTCCTGAATGTGAGCGATTATCGCCCGGTGGGAGAGCAGGAACCCTATGAGTTTGCCCGTAGGCAAGTGAAGGATATGCTGCTGAACGTGAAGCAGGTGGAATTCATGAAGCAAGTGAAGGATGATTTGTACCAACGGGCGGTGAAAAGAGACAAGATTAAATATTATTTAGAATAAGACACCAAGAATGAAACAGTGTATGAACTTTAAGTTTGTAATTTTATTTGCCTTGACGCTATTAGTCGGTTCTACCGTTTATGGACAAGACAACGTAATTGACGAGGTAGTGTGGGTAGTAGGTGACGAGGCTATACTGAAGTCCGAAGTGGAAGAAGCACGCATGAGTGCATTGTATGAAGGACGCAAATTTGACCGTGACCCTTATTGCGTGATACCGGAGGAGATAGCCGTGCAGAAGCTGTATCTTCACCAGGCTGCCCTCGACAGTATCGAAGTATCCGAGAGTGAGGTTATCCAGCGTGTGGACTATATGACGAACATGTATATCGCCAACATCGGTTCACGAGAGAAAATGGAGGAATACTTCAATAAGACTTCCAGTCAGATTCGTGAAACGCTGCGCGAGAATGCCCGCGAGGGATTGAAGGTTCAGAAGATGCAGCAGAAACTGGTGGGTGAGATTAAGATAACTCCGGCTGAGGTGCGCCGTTACTTCAAGGATTTGCCGCAGGACAGCATTCCTTATATCCCTACCCAGGTGGAGGTGCAGATTATCACTCAGCAGCCTAAGGTCCCTTTGGAGGAAATAGAAGATGTAAAGAGGCGTCTGCGTGAGTATACCGACCGTGTCAATAAGGGCGAAAGCTTTTCCATGTTGGCTCGTCTGTACTCCGAGGACCGTGGCTCGGCCATGCGTGGCGGTGAAATAGAGTTTTCGGGACGTGGTATGCTGGACCCCGCTTATGCCAATGTAGCTTTCAACTTGCAAGACCCCAGCAAGGTTTCCAAGATTGTAGAGTCTGAATATGGTTTCCATATCATTCAGTTGATAGAGAAGCGCGGTGACCGTATTAAAACACGCCACATTCTGTTGAAACCGCATATTCCGGAAGAAGCTCTGGCTGCCGGAAAAGCAGTGAATGACAACCCGGATGCACTTCAGGATGCAATCAACAATGCAGTTACCTTGCTGACCGAAAAAGTTGCAAACGTTCGTCTGCTTGGCGACGTAAATAACGACGGCAGCGTAACTACTGACGACAGTGCACTGCTGCTTCGTTCTGCCGCTGAACTTGATACTCTGGACGATGCTGCAACCGTAAGTGCAGATATGAACCAGGACGGTATTGCAGACACTTCCGATGCCGTTCTGATCCTGCAGACAGCTGCTGAATTCTGATGCAGAAGTTTTTACCGATCAAAAAATCGATTTTTATAGTTTGTCTTGCCATGATGCTGTGCTGGATTCCTGTCACAGCACATGCCGCAGGGCACAGGGAAGCACCAACATCTCCCACACGCATTTTATTTGTGGGAAACAGCTATACACAGCGAAATCATATGCCAAATATTTTTCGGAAACTGTGCAAGAGTTCTGGGCAGAACGTGATCGTAAGGTCACTCACCAATCCGGGACGTTCCCTGAAAAATACAAGCAACCCTACAACTGCCAACGGCAGAAAACTTTACCGGCTTCTGCGTATGCAGCGATGGGATTACGTCATTTTGCAGGATCGACGCTATTATCCGATTTCCAAACCACAGCGTATGAAAAGAACCATCCGCAAGCTGGCTCCTTATATTCAGGCCAGCGGTGCAAAGATGGTCCTTTATCAGACATGGGCCCCGGGGAAATGGCATAATGATTATAACCGGTACGATTCCGTGTCAAACCGCTCTGATTACCAGCCCTTGAAAGCCAAAGGTAAAATCTTACG
>ENA-OPCW01001823-OPCW01001823.1-human-gut-metagenome-genome-assembly--contig:-NODE-1823-length-10141-cov-6.574261_pt1 | contig 10141 bp, 9 predicted proteins | sample MGYA00241258_ERZ501496 | MGnify/ENA primary metagenome ERZ501496 (study PRJEB25962, sample SAMEA2042660) | human gut metagenome | biome: human gut; feature: human-associated habitat; material: faeces...
CGGAGTGATCGCCCCGGACATCGCCCCTGCCGACGTGGAAGCCTCCGCCGTGGAGCTGGATCATGTGGATGAGAGCGCGGAAGTGGAGCAGGAAGAGGATTAAACTCCCTCCGTCATCGCTGCGCGATGCCACCTCCCTCACGGAGGGAGGCTTCACGCTGCGGTCAGACAAAAGGCTCCCTCTTTGAGGGCATCTTCTGATTCAATTACATGGCTTGCGGCAACACCAATTAGTCTCAACGGTACACTTGTATCGTAGAAATCATCAAATAATGATTCTAATACTTTATAAACTCTTCGACTATCAGATGTAGGATTTTTTAAAGTTATACTTTTACTAGCAACCTTAAAAGTGCTATATTTTAACTGTAATCGAAAGTTGTATGCTTTCAAGTTTTGTTTTTCCATTCTATTACACATAGTATTAGTTAATACTTTTAAAAGCAGTTTCATATTGGTAATTGAGTATTCATCGCGTTCAAAAGTTTGTGAATTACTAATTGACGATACATCATTAAAAACATTGACATCCACTTCGTCGTCGCTTTCAATCAGATTTTTCTTTTCGTCAATCACAATATCAATCGTACTGTCATTTAATGTCTCGCGAATAGAGGAAAGTAAAAAAATGTCAAACTCTTTGCGCTTTAAAAACTTGAGCGCATTCTCACCGAGCTTTTCATCTACATAAAAATAAACCGTATTGTTTTTAACCTCATATATTTTGAGGGAACGAATCCATGTATTGATCATGATACTGGAAATGTCATATTCAGTTTCCAGAAGAGACAGGATCTCTTCCCATTTTGATTCGATTAATTCTTTCATATCATAACTCCTAAATACCGTGCTTCCTTTATCCGCACACTTGGATTCTATTTTACAATAAATTCAGAATTTTAGCAAGTTTTGGGCGTGGATTTCGGAGATTTTTACTACATAATTATAGGAAGAAAAATAATAATGAGTAATATAAGATGTTATGTAAAGTAAAATTAGGTTTACTTGGAAAATTGTGTATATCCAAAATGACGTAAAATAGGCATTTTGAGGATAAATGAACATGAAATATACAAGTTTTCCACAAGTTAATAACAATTTGTGGATAACATTATGTAAATTAGGTGGGTATATCCCTATATATTTGTGGATAACTTCTATTGACGGAAGCTTATTTTTTCAATATAATAGGCGAGTATGCAGTTTTCGGGCATAACTATATAGAAAAGGAGGACTTTCATTATGAAAATGACATTTCAGCCAAAGAAGAGACAGCGTTCTAAAGTTCACGGCTTCAGAAAGAGAATGAGCACAGCGAACGGAAGAAAGGTATTGGCCGCAAGACGTGCTAAGGGCAGAAAGCAGTTATCAGCGTAGGTCACAGGTACTGTGACCTTTTTCATTAAGTGGAGAATTGTATGAGACATATAGTTACACTTAAAAATAACAGAGAGTTCGGCAAGGTGTATAACCAAAAAGAATCGTTTGCCAATAAGTATTTAGTGATGTATCTGAGGGCCAACAACTTGGATTACAGTAGAATTGGAATCTCTGTTAGTAAGAAAGTTGGTAATAGTGTGGTCAGGCATCGTTTGACCAGACTGATCAGGGAAACGTATCGTTTGAATCAATATCGGATAAAACCGGGATATGATCTTGTGGTTGTCGCGAGAATGAATGCAAAAGGTAAATCTTTTCATGAGATAGATTCTGCTTTTTTGCATCTGGCGAAAAAACATGAGATTTTGATGCAGGATACTGTTCCGGAGGTGATGGAATGAAAAAGGCATGTATTAAGATGATACGTCTGTATCAGAAATACATTTCACCCTGGAAACGTTATGGTCACTGCAAATATTATCCAACCTGTTCCAATTATGCGATTGAAGCATATCAGAAATATGGTTTTTTCAAAGGAACAGCCCTGACAGTATGGAGAATCCTTCGATGCAATCCATTTTCAAAAGGTGGATATGATCCAGTTCCTTAATATGTAAGACAGGGTCTTACACGACTAATTGGAGGACAGTATGTTTTTAACACAGTCAGGTGGCTTTATTATTAAGCCAATTTCGAGGCTTTTAGGAGCTATTCTTAGTTTGCTCTATCGCGGGTTGAATGCAATCGGCGTAGAATCAATCGGTATTGCGATTATTCTTTTTACGCTGATCGTACGTTTGATCATATTCCCGTTGATGTATAAGCAGAATCGTTCAAGCAAGATTATGTCAATGATTCAGCCGGAAATCAACAAGGCAACTAAGAAGTACAGAGGTAAGACAGATCAGCAGTCAATGATGGAAGTACAGCGAATCACGAAAGAGATTCAGAGTAAATATGGTGTCAGTATGACAAGTGGATGTCTGACATCGTTGATCCAGCTTCCGATTTTCCTTGCTTTGTACCGTGTAATTCAGAATATACCTGCATATGTACCAAAGGTATATGATATGTACAAGCCAATTGCAACAGCAATCCAGGGTGATTCTGCTGCGCAGAAGGCTTTGGAAGCGGTAACAGCAGATGGTGGACAGCAGCTTACAAATGCGATGAAGTCCATCAATTATGAAAATACAAATACAATCATTGATGTGCTTGCAAACTTCCCAAGAACATTGTGGGATACATTTGCTCAGAAGCTTGGCAATTCAGGTGCAGTCGTAGATGCAATGACAGCCAACGGCAATGTGGATAATATCAAGCAGATTTATAACTTCTTCGGTTTGGATCTGACAGCCGTTCCACATTTTGCATTGACAACTGCAATTATCATCCCGATATTGTCACTTATCTTCCAGTTTTTGAGTATGAAGGTTACACCAATGCAGGGTTCGGATGATCCGGCACAGCAGGCTACAATGGGAACAATGAAGACCATGATGTATGTCATGCCAATCTTCTCTTTCTTCGTCTGTGTGAATGTACCTTGTGGTGTAGGTCTTTACTGGGCAATGGGTTCCTTTATCTCTTTCCTTACAACTGTTTGTACAAATGCTTACTTTAAGCATTGTGATATGGACAAGATTTTGGAAAAGAGTATGGCAAAGGCTGCAAAGAAGAATGCAAAAAAGAAGAAGAAAAACAAGAAATCCTTTATGGAGAAAATGCAGGAGGCTGCTTATGGACAGGCATCTTCTTCCTCTTCAGATGAAAGAAAGGTTGAAAACGGCGTAAAGAATGCAAGTTTAAAGAGTTATTCTTCTAACACAATGAAGTCTGGCAATGATGCCGGAACAAAATATCGTGCAGGATCGCTTGCTTCCAAAGCAAATATCATGCAGAATTATAACAATGACAAGGATAAGTAATATTTAGGAGTTAAGATGGAATATAGAGAGTTTAAGGCCAAGACTGTTGATGAGGCAATTACACTCGCATCTACAGAGTTCGGTTGTGCAAGCACAGAGCTTGATTATGAGGTAATCGAGAAGGGTTCCTCAGGATTCCTTGGAATCGGTGCAAAGCAGGCAGTCATTAAGGCAAAGAAAAAGGAAAGCTTTTTAGATGATATTCAGGAATACCTTGATAACTTATTCAAGGCTATGGATATCGAAGCAAAGGTTACAATCGATTACGATGAAGCAGAAGCAACGATGGATATTGACGTGGAAGGTCCGGATATGGGTATTCTGATTGGTAAGCGTGGACAGACATTGGATTCTCTGCAGTATCTGATCAGTCTGTTTGTAAATAAGAAGAGTGAATCTTATATCCGTGTCAAGCTCGATACAGAAAATTATCGTGCAAGAAGAAAGGATACGCTCGAGAATCTTGCAAAGAATATTTCATTCAAGGTTAAGAGAACAAGAAGACCTTTTACTTTAGAGCCTATGAATCCTTATGAGAGAAGAATTATCCATTCTGCTCTTCAGAATGATAAATATGTAGCTACCAGAAGTGAAGGGGAAGAACCTTATCGTAAGGTTGTTATCTACTTGAAGAAAAATGCTTAATTGAATTTAAGTTACTGAAAAAATACGAGACATAGTTTTTACAATTTCACGCAGACACGTTCGCACTCATAGAAACACATAGCGGATACTAAATTCGTGCTTGCGCACTCATTAAGTACCGATGTGTTTCTAATGGTCTGCTAAGAAATTGTAATAAACTATGTCTCTTACTTTTTATAAATTATTAATTACATTTTATTATTTTTCTTCTGCGAGATAAGTGACCTTTATTTACCCATACAGAATTCGGCGAATATTTTGTTGACGAGATCGTCTTCAAGTTCTTCTCCAATGATTTTGCCAAGCGATGTGTAGGCGGACATCAGATCAATCGTGAAGAAGTCCTCTCCCATTCCCATGTCGATACTTTCTAAGACTTTGTTCAGGCTCTCTCTTGTGTCATAGAGTAATGATTTGTGGCGCAGGTTGGTAATGTAAAGTTCGTCGTTATAGGTGAGCTCCTGATTGAAGAACATGGACTTCAACAGGTCGTGAAGCTGTTCTTTGCCAGTGCCCTCTTTCGCTGATATTTCCAGTATTTTAGTCTCTAATTTTGAAGTTATCCCCAACTTATCCACAACCAGATTCTGATCGTTTTTATTGATCAAAGTGATGACTTTTTTGCCCTGTAAAGCGTCCATAATACGGTAATCATCATCATTTAGAGCGCATGTTCCATCCACGATATAAAGAATCAGATCCGCGTCAGAAATCGTTGTCATAGCCTTGGTTACACCGATTTTTTCTACGATATCTTCTGTATCATGAATACCCGCTGTATCCACGATATTTAGCGTAATTCCATCGATATTGACCAGTTCCTCCAGCGTATCTCTCGTTGTACCGGCAACCTCTGTAACAATCGCACGTTCCTCGCCTAACAGCATGTTCAAAACAGAGGATTTACCTGCATTTGGACGTCCAACAATAACTGTACGGATTCCCTCTTTGATAATACGTCCATTCTCACTGGTTGACAGTAAATGATTCACAGTTATCAACATGTTATCCACAGTGGTGTGTAATTGCTGTGGAAAGTTATCTAATGAATAATTTTCAGGGTCATCTAAGGCGGATTCAATATATGCGATGTTATAAAGTAAAGTATCACGCAAGTCTGTAATCACAGTCTTTAATTCACCACGAAGCTGAAGCAGGGATGATTTTGCTGCCATATCATTTTTTGCATGAATGAGATCCATGACAGATTCTGCCTGTGACATATCAATCCGTCCACCTAAGAATGCACGCTTCGTAAATTCACCCGGTTCAGCTGGTCTTGCACCAAGCCGGATCACGAGATCTAACACACGTTTTAATACGGTGATACCACCATGACAATCAAGTTCCACAACATCTTCGGTTGTGTATGTCTTTGGGGCACGCATGACGAGTGCAACTGCTTCATCATAGATTTCATCTTCGTAGATGATCTTTCCATAAGCAGCGGTATAGCTATCCATATTTAAAATTGTTTTCTTTTTATTCACCGGTTGAAATATCTGATCTACAATCTGTAACGCTGTATCTCCACTGATTCGTATAATGCCTATGCCGGAATCTCCCATCCCGGTTGCAATCGCAGCAATCGTCTCACCCATAATCAAACACCTTTCTTTCAATAAGGTACCCGCATGTAGTGCACCAACATACGGGAAAATCACAATTTCCTCTATTATACCTTTTCTTTTTTTATTCAACAAGGTATAATTAATAAGTTAAAATTGTAGTTACAACATAATTAAATATACAATGATTCAATTAAAGAAGAATATGTAGATTGATAATTCAAACCAGTCATATATGTGAATTGAGATTTCTAATATTACAAATTCGAAAGCAGACCGTCGAAGCACGCTGGTACTTAATGAGCAGGGATACTAATTCGTTGAATTAGTGTTACTGCGAATTTAGTACCATTGCGTGATGAGCCGAACGGGAGTGTGTCTGCGAAGAATTTGGTAATTTAGAAATCTCGTTTATAGAAGTAAATAGGTTTGAATTATCTTTAAGAGGATTTTATCGTGGAGAAAAAATATATAGAGGAAGAATATGATATTATCGTCGTTGGTGCCGGCCATGCGGGCTGTGAAGCCGCCCTTGCAGCATCTCGACTCGGTCTTGAAACCATCCTGTTCACTATTAGCATGGACAGCGTTGCCCTGATGCCATGCAACCCAAATGTCGGTGGAAGCTCCAAAGGACATCTGGTACGTGAAATTGATGCCTTAGGCGGTGAGATGGGTAAAAATATTGATAAGACCTATATTCAGAGCAAGATGCTGAATGTATCCAAAGGTCCTGCCGTACACTCTTTGCGTGCACAGGCAGACAAGGGCGAATATACAAAGCAGATGCGTTTAACACTTCAGAATCAGGAACATCTGACACTCCGTCAGGGTGAGGTCGCTGAGCTTTTATATGATACGAAAATTACCGATGAAATGAAAGACCAGAAAATCATCTGTGGCGTCCGTATGTATTCAGGTGCAGTGTATCATGCAAAGGCAGTTATCTTATGTACTGGAACGTATTTGAAGGCAAGATGCATCTATGGTGATGTTGTGAATTATACGGGTCCAAATGGTCTTTCAGCAGCAAATCACTTGTCTGATTCCATGCGGGATGCAGGTATCTTTATCCGGCGATTTAAGACAGGTACACCAGCAAGACTGGATAAAAAGACGATTGATTTTACCAAGATGCAGGAGCAAAAAGGTGATGAGCATATCGTTCCATTTTCCTTTACGAATAAAGAGGAAGATATCAAGCGGGATCAGATTTCCTGCTGGCTGACTTATACGAACGAGGAAACACATAAGATTATCAAGGATAATATTGACCGTTCTCCGCTCTTCTCTGGATTTATTGAGGGAACCGGTCCGAGATACTGTCCTTCTATTGAGGATAAGGTCATGAAGTTCCCGGACAAAGACCGCCATCAGTTATTTATTGAGCCGGAGGGTGAATTTACAAATGAGATGTATATGGGTGGTATGTCTTCTTCTCTGCCGGAAGATGTGCAGTATGCGATGATTCATACAGTACCGGGACTGGAGCATGTAGCAATTGTTCGAAATGCATATGCGATTGAATATGATTGTATTGATGCGACAAACCTGAAGGCAAATCTGGAATTTAAAGATATGGATGGACTGTTCAGTGCAGGACAGATCAATGGCAGCTCTGGATATGAGGAAGCAGCTGCACAGGGTATCATGGCTGGTATCAATGCAGCGCGGAAGCTGCAGAATAAACCACCAGTGATCTTGGATCGTTCCCAGGCATACATCGGTGTTTTGATTGATGATCTTGTAACAAAGGAGACACAGGAACCATACCGTATGATGACGAGCCGTGCAGAGTATCGACTGCTTTTAAGGCAGGATAATGCAGATCTGAGACTGACAGATATCGGACATGAGATTGGTCTGATTGATGAAGCCCGTTATGAGAAATTCTGCGAGAAGCGTAGACAGATTGATGTGGAAATTGCACGTATGAACGAGATATCAGTTGGCGCAAATAAGCATGTACAGGATTTTCTGACAAAGCATGGAAGCTCTTCACTTGGAACAGCCGCAACGCTGGCAGAACTTATCCGCAGACCAGAGCTTTCTTATGAAGCACTGGAAGAATTGGATACTGGCAGACAGGAAGCATATCGGGCATTGCTTGGCGTTGATACAACAGATAAGATTACTTTGGATAATGAAGTGGTAGAACAAATCAACATTGCAATTAAGTATGATGGTTATATCAGTCGCCAGAAACAGCAGGTAGAACATTTTCAGAAAATGGAGAAAAAACAGATTCCAGATGACATCAATTATGACGATGTTGCAAATCTTCGAAAAGAGGCGCGGCAGAAGTTATCAAATATCCGACCGACTTCGCTCGGACAGGCGTCGCGTATCTCTGGTGTATCGCCGGCAGATGTGTCGGTGTTGATGATTTATCTGGAGACAAAGAAACAGGCATAGGAATATAGAAAATGGAAAAAGTTAGAATATATGTAGAACAGATCACAGAGGGACAGGTGCTTTTGACCGATGCACAGCTTGCACAATTCGAGCAGTATTATGATATGCTGATTGAGAAAAACAAGGTGATGAATCTGACGGCTATTACAGAGCGGGAAGAAGTAATTCTGAAACATTTTATTGACAGTCTTGCACTTGCCGGATATGTGAAGATGTGGGAAAAACCGTATGAGATCATTGATGTGGGAACAGGAGCTGGATTTCCGGGTATTCCGTTAAAAATTGCATTTCCAAATCTGCAGGTAACGTTGTTTGATTCTCTGAATAAACGCATTAAATTCTTACAGGAAGTGATTGATGCGTTAAACCTGAATGAGATATCAGCGGTGCATGGACGTGCAGAGGAAGGTGCCAGAGATAAGGCAATGCGTGAAAAATATGATTTTGTAGTTTCGCGTGCTGTTGCGAATATGGCAGTGCTTTCGGAATATTGTATTCCATTTGTGAAGGCTGGTGGATATTTTATCCCATATAAGACAGGAACGGTAGAGGAAGAAATCACACAAGGAAAAAAGGCAATCCAGATTCTCGGTGGTAAGATTGAAAAAGTAGAAAAACTCATGCTTCCGGATTCGGATATCAGCCGGAGCTTTGTATTTATCAGAAAAGAAAAACAGACACCAAAAGCATATCCGCGGAAAGCAGGAACTGCAAGCAAACAACCCCTCGGCTAATAGCCAAGGGGTTTGTTTTAATTATGACGCTTTGTCTGACGTCTTATCCGGAGTTCGTCCTGTCGCTCTTTCATTGCTTCCAGACCTTTTTTATCGGTTGGAATCATCGTTTTAATGACAAATATATTGTTGTTTCTCGATTGTTTGAATCGAATCTTACCGCTCACCAATCCGTGGTGCCAGCATTTTCCAATACAGGTATAGGAGTTCGGTGTATTTGCAAACCATTTTACCTTTGGTGCTAATTTCTTACCACAGCGATAGCAGATCGGAGCCATCAGTTCTACGTCTGAAATCGCTTCCTCTTTGCAATGGTATTCTCTGGAGATATGCTCTAAATAATGCTTGTGATGGGAGATAATCTCATCTTTTTTATCCTTCGGGTTGTTATAGATATCGTAACAATACCGGTCTGCCAGATCTCTTGGAGACATTGCTTTCAGCACAAGTCCGGTATAGTATGCATCATTCACTGCACTGTGAAATGGTTTATCCTCTTCCACTTCTATCTTCAGATGTTCGACCGCTTTTTTCAGCTTTACAATCTTACCATCTTCGTCATACATATCTGCATAGATCTGCTGTACATTATAGAACTTTAATGGCACGGGCATCGGCTTTAAGTAGTAGTAGTCCATGTTTGTCTGAAGGATGTTCAAGTCCATTGAACCCCACGTGCCAAAGATATAATCATCCTGTCCACACCATTTGATGAATTCCCGATACACCATATCAAACGGTCGTCCCTTTCGAAGTGTGGATTCATCATAATTTAAAATAGTCTTGATATGTGGCTGCAGCTTTTTGTAGCCCCGCCGGTGTGGGCAAGACCACGCTGGCCCAGCAGCTGGCCGAGAGCCTGCATGTGGCTTATCTGGATACCGGCGCCATGTTCCGTTGCCTGGCAAAGCATTCGGGTTGACATCCAAAATCGAATTGGCACATTTTGTTGCTGCATATGCCCAGTTATTTTCATCAGTTGAGCCATCCCACTTTGCAGCAGTTGTACCCTCTTGACCTTTTCCGTGCGGTTCATTTTTCAGGTCGTAGCCAATCAACGTATCATCATTTTTATACTTATCTGCCAGCCATGTCAGCGTTTCAATCCACAAATCCGTGGTAACCATTGTCCCATCTGCGGTTTCCTTGCCATACCATAAATTATAGTTATGACCGGAGTTGTCTGTATGTGGGCTGTGAATGTCGATAAACGCTTTCAAACCGTACTTCTTGCACTTTTGCATGATAATGTCGAAGATTTCCATGCTGTTTTTCATGCTTCCATCTGCATTCAGGAAATCCGGATTGATGACAAAATACGGCGGATTGTTTTCAGCAGACACACTGGAAACAGGGTTTGGTGTGTCATTCATCCAAGAAATCAGCAGTTCTGTAGAAATCGGCATCCGAATAACATTGATGCCGTGGTCGGCAATTTCGGAAAGCATATCATCCACGTCACCGCTCCACA
>ENA-OPCW01001828-OPCW01001828.1-human-gut-metagenome-genome-assembly--contig:-NODE-1828-length-10125-cov-4.184906_pt1 | contig 10125 bp, 6 predicted proteins | sample MGYA00241258_ERZ501496 | MGnify/ENA primary metagenome ERZ501496 (study PRJEB25962, sample SAMEA2042660) | human gut metagenome | biome: human gut; feature: human-associated habitat; material: faeces...
ATTTGTTACTGTGTATGTTCCCGCAGGCAATACTCGTTCGTTCCGCTTCTATGCACGAAATGGAGCTTGGCGATGATTTACTCGCTATCGCAAGAGCCGGTGCAGGCGTAAACAATATTCCCGTTGACAAGTGCAGTGAAAAGGGTATCGTAGTATTCAATACTCCCGGTGCCAACGCAAACGCAGTAAAGGAGCTTGTAATACTCGGTCTGCTCATCAGCAGCCGTAAGGTAACAGCCGCTATCGACTGGGCAAAGACCTTAAAGGGCAAGGGCGACGAAGTAGGCAAGCTTGTTGAAAAAGGCAAGAGCCAGTTCGTAGGTCCTGAGATAAAGGGCAAGAAGCTCGGTGTCATAGGTCTTGGCGCAATCGGCGCATTAGTTGCAAACGCAGCCGCTGAGCTGGGTATGGAAGTTATAGGTGCAGACCCGTTCCTTTCTGTACAGGGCGCTCTCAATCTTTCAAATAAGGTTAAGTATGTAAAGAGCAACAAGGAGATATTTGAAACCTGCGACTACATCACAGTACACGTTCCGCTTACTCCCGAAACAAAGGATATGATAAACGCAGACGTTATCAAGACAATGAAGAAGAACGTCCGCATTATGAATTTCGCAAGAGGCGGTCTTGTTAACGAGGACGCAGTTGTTGAAGCTCTCGCAAACGGCGGTATGGCGGCCTATGTTACCGACTTCCCCGGCGACAAGATACTCGGTGTTGACGGTGTTGTCGCACTTCCTCACCTCGGAGCTTCCACTCCCGAAAGTGAAGATAACTGCGCTGTTATGGCTGCAAACGAAATCAAGGATTATCTTGAGAACGGCAACATTGTAAACAGCGTAAACCTCCCCAACGTTTCAATGTCAATGACAGGTGACGCTAAGATTTGCGTTATCCACAAGAATGTTGAAGGCCTTATCGCAAAGATTACAACCTGCATCACTGAGGCAGGTATGAACATTGAGAACATGGAGAGCAAGTCAAAGAAGGACTATGCTTATACGGTTCTTGACGTTAAGGGCAATGCAGACAGCGTAGCCGACAAGATAAGAGCAGGAGAAGCTGTGATTTCTGTAAGAGTTATCAAGTAATCAGAAACAATCAAATAAACTATGAACCGCCGTGTTTCGCACGGCGGTTTTATACTTATGTACAGAATACACAAAATCCCGCCGATAATTTCGGCTATAATTTAACGCTTGCTACCTTGCAATGCAAGGTACATTGTGTTATACTTAGTACAACGAAACAGAAAGGAGCGGTGTATGAATCCACAACTTAAAAGAGGAACGCTGGAACTGTGCGTACTGGCTCTGCTGTCAGACCGTGATTGCTACGGTTATGAGCTTGTAAATGCAATTTCGGAGAGCATCCATATCACAGAGGGAACAATTTATCCGCTTATGAAACGGCTTAAAGACGAGGGATGCATCACCTCCTATCTTGTAGAATCAAGCGAGGGTCCTTCAAGAAAGTATTATTCGCTGACCGACACCGGCAGAAAGAAGCTGTCGGTACAGATAAGCGAATGGTCGGATTTCTATAAGTCCGTCAATAAGATACTCGGTATTGATTGAAGAAAGGAATCGAATTATGACTTACAACACTAAAGCAGAGTTTATGGCGGCTCTGAAATCACAGGCTGAGAAATATTCATTATCGTTCGGGGAAATGGCAGAGGATTTTGAACGTCATTTCTCGGAGGGAGAGGAAAACGGCGAAACCGAAAGCGAGATATGCGCAAAGCTTGGCAATCCCGTTGAGATAGTAAAGGAGTATGTCGGGGAGAATTCGGAAAATGTACAAAGCAGTAATAGCAACGTGAAGAATATCACTGCCGGGGTAAATCGTGTTGACAGCAATACAGGCAAGATCAGCGGCGGAATGATAACAGGCGTTATACTGCTTGATCTGTTTGTACTTGACTGGGCATTGCCTACGTTGGCATCACTTGTTATAGTTTATATTGCGGTAGCGTTTGCTTTTATTGTTTCCGGTGTGGTAAGTATCATTTCCGTTATGCTACCGTTTGTTTCTGACAGTGTTACGGCACTTCTGTTCGGCGGAATGTTCAATGTATTTGCAGGAATGGTTATCCTTGGACTCGGCGGAATTATGGCGGCGTTCACGCCAAACGTTATAAAAGGTTTTGCAGGTGCGATAAAAGCGGTAGCAAGACTTCATGTAAGAACGTTTGCAGGCAGAAAGGCAGGTTTCTGATGAAAAAGATAATACTGATAATATCAGCCGCTTTGCTGGCATTAGGAATTTTGGGCTGTGCAGTTACGGCATTGCCGACATTGCTTGAAGGAGAGAAGTATATGAATAACATAATCGACAAAAATTCAGAAAAGCAGGAGTTTACTTTTACAGATGCCTTTTCAGGACTTGATATAAGCGTACTCAGTGCAAATGCAAATATTTCATACAACAGCGGTAACGAGGTAAAGGTAAGCTATGTTACGGTGGATAAAAACAAGAAAATAGAATGTAATATCACTGACGGTACGCTTAACATTAAAGAAAAATCAGGATTTTCATTCTTCTCACTCTTTACACTTGCAAGCGTTCCGACAAAGATAGAAATATCTTTTCCCGAAAGCTACAGAGATAACGGTACGCTTGAAAATGCAGATGTAACGGTAGCTTCAGGCTCGCTGTCGGGAGATATGCCGCATACTGAAAAAAGTACAAAAATTCAGTTATACAGCGGTAAGATAAATTCAAGTGTTGCCACAGAAAATTTTGATATTAATGTATCATCGGGATTGGCTGATATATCTTCAAGAACTCATAAACACAATAATGTAAATGTATCGGTACTCAGCGGTAAGATTACACTTGACGGATTCATAAGCGAAAAGAGCAAATACAGTCTTACCTCCGGTAAAATCACTTCACTGAATGCAGGCGGCGGTGAACTGTACACAAATGTTACATCGGGTTCGCTTACGCTTGGCTGTGCAGAAAAGATTACAGGCACAGATGCAAAAGTAGCAAGCGGAAAGGCGCATATCTCCATACCAAAGGACACAGGGGCACAGGTAACATACAGTGTTGCTTCGGGTTCGATAAAAATCGGTCTTGACGGAAGAAATGAAAAACTTACAGGAAGCGGCAGTATTTCATACGGAAATGCCGAAGCAAATATTAATGTCAACGTTGCAAGCGGAAGCTTTATTCTTGATACATACACACTTTTGGAATGATTCTAAAGGTTACAAACCGGTAACAAAACAGTTACAGTTTTGTCATAAATATTGACTTACCTTTTTTTGCATGATATATTGAAATCAGGAAAAAGAACATATCTTACAGATGTTATACTATCTGATTCAACCTCGACAGACAGGAGGATCAAATGAAGATTGCAAAAAACATAAGTTTAGGTATCGGGATGCAAGTATTGGTGTTGCTGATGCATATACTTATTCATTCTATTATGTACGTTATGGACGGCAGTTTTGATGACATCCAAATAGCTTGCTCATTCGTTGCGGTAATACTTATAACGTATCTGGCGGTTCTTTGTTTTGATTTGCCTGTATACGCAATATTCTGCGGTGCGGTTGTTACATTTCTGTTTGTCTTGATATTTGAAAACGAGGGGGTGTATTTATTGTACTATCTCCATAGGGGAAGTTCCCAATTTTTTAATCCCGATGTTTTTACAGATGCGGTAATTATAGTATTAGAAATGCTTGTTGTACAATTGCCGTCTTTCGCTCTGGCGAAATTAACTAGATTGGTCTGCAAAAAACAAAACTAAACTGTAGTGTTCCGGTATAGGAGGCTTCATGAAGCATATTTTACAAGCAGAAAGATTATCGGTTCTTTGTTTTTCCCGATATTAATATGTCTGATATTCGGAACTTCTTTTGTCATTTTTTCTATTGGCAAAGAATTAAACGCTTTAAGGCTCGGCTGTTTGTTCAGCGCTTTACTTGGCGGATTTCTTCCGATAGTAATTACGCTGATTACCAAAACCGATACAAGCTTTTATCTTAAAGACAGGGCTATCGTGCCGGCAATTTCTTTAGTTTTTATCTTTATTGCTTGTCTTCTGAACGAACTGTTGGATTCTATCTATTATGCATGGTGTGCTATTTTCTTGTTCGTTATTTTATCAACATTTTATTTTCTGCGAAAGTGCAGAACGGGTTTAGAACGGTTAATTGTCATTATTTCAAATCCGATTTTGTATATAGCGGTGTGTCTGATATGCTTCGGTTATGATTTAACTGTATTGCTTGATTAATAATGTATATACGGGTTATACAATTATATCTGTTATGCGGCTGATGCCTTTTAGGGCTGTCAGTCGCTTTTCTGTATAATGAAAGCCCTCATTCGTCGCAGGTAAATGTTCGGCAGTTGATGCGCTTGCCGAAAGCCGGAAAAGGTTACAAACCGGTAACAAAATAGTTACAGTTTTGTCATAAATATTGACTTGCAGTTTTTATGTGATATACTAAAATCAGGAAAGAAAATACACCTTACACTACATCAATGAAACGTAAAACTATGAAAGGACTGAAAATTATGACAAAACTATTAAAAACAATCACGACAATAGCTGCACTTGCAACTACATTAATCACGGTAAGCATTTATGCGTCCGCTCAATCTCCCGTTGACAACGGCAGTGATGCAAGAGCAGAAATGGCACAGAACGGACTTATTGCAGGGCAGACAGCGGAAAGCAACGCATTCCCCGGCTGGATAGTGTTAAGCACAGCAGGTGCGGCAGTCCTTGTAGGAGGAATTATTGCAGGCTCGGTCATCAGCAACAGAAAGTCGAAGGATGATAAGCAGTAAGGCGATAATTTAATATGATAATGTGGATAATGCGGACAGTCGGAAGGCTGTCCGTTTTTTGTACCTTTTCATCTTGAAACTTGACGCAAGATATGATAAAATCAACTTAACAGTACGGCAAACCGGATTTCAAGGAGTAATTTATGGAAAGATATAAGGATAAACAATTATCGGCTTACGAGAGAGCGGCGGCACTTGCCGATACGCTGAGTACGGAGGAACAGGCACAGCAGCTGAAATATGACGCACCTGCCATAGAAAAGGCAGGACTTCCGTCTTATAACTGGTGGAACGAGGGACTTCACGGCGTGGCAAGGGCAGGAACGGCTACGGTTTTTCCGCAGGCTATCGCACTTGCGGCGGCTTTCGACAAGGATATGATGTATCGTGTCGGTGAGGTGATTTCAACGGAAGCAAGGGCAATGTACAACAGCGCCGCAAAACACGGCGATACCGACATATATAAAGGCCTTACATTATGGGCGCCGAATATAAACATATTCCGTGACCCACGCTGGGGCAGAGGGCATGAAACCTACGGCGAGGATCCGTACCTGACTTCAAGGCTCGGCGTGAACTTCGTAAAGGGCATACAGGGAGAAGAAGAATACCTCAGAGCCGCCGCCTGCGCAAAGCATTTTGCGGTACACAGCGGTCCGGAGTCGCTCCGCCACGAGTTTGACGCAAGGGTAAGCGAGAAGGATATGGAAGAAACCTATCTGCCTGCATTCAAGGCGCTTGTAAAAGAGGGCAGGGTCGAAGGTGTTATGGGCGCATATAACAGGGTGAACGGCGAGCCTTCGTGCGCATCTGAAAAGCTGATGGGAAAACTGCGTGAATGGGGATTCGACGGTTATTTTGTGTCGGATTGCTGGGCAATAATGGATTTTCATACTACACACAAAATCACCGATACAGCACCGCAGTCTGCGGCAATGGCACTGAAGGCAGGTTGTGACGTTAACTGCGGAAACACATATCTGCATATTCTGGCGGCGCTTGAAGAAGGGCTTATAACAAAGCAGGATATACGCACTGCTTGCATTCACGCATTACGGACAAGAATAAGGCTCGGACAGCTTGACGATAACGAGTTTGATGACCTGCCGTTTGATATTATCGCCTGTGACGGCAATAAAGCGTTATCGCTTGAAGCGGCGGAGAAATCAATGGTGCTTTTGCATAATGACGGCATACTTCCGCTTGACAAAAGCAGGATAAGCTCGATAGCCGTAATAGGACCGAATGCGGACAGCCGTGCGGCATTGCTCGGAAACTATAACGGTACGCCCGACAGAAGCGTTACGTTCCTTGAGGGAATACAGGACGCATTTGATGGCAGGGTATATTATGCAGAGGGCTGTCAGCTTTTCCGTGACAGAACGCAGGGTCTTGCATTGCCCGGCGACAGATATGCCGAGGCGGTTGCGGCGTGCGAGGCGGCAGATGTCACTGTTGTATGTGTGGGACTTGACGCTACTCTTGAGGGCGAGGAGGGCGACACAGGAAATGAGTTTGCGTCGGGGGATAAGCCGGATCTCAGATTGCCTGAGGTTCAGCGTGTGCTTCTGCAGAAGCTAAAAGACACGGGAAAGCCGCTTATAATAGTTCTTGCGGCAGGAAGCAGTGTGAACACCGAATGCGAGGGCAACGCCCTTATAAATGCGTGGTATCCGGGTCAATACGGCGGAAAGGCGCTTGCGGAGATACTTTTCGGCGAGGTTTCACCGTCCGGCAAGCTCCCGGTCACTTTCTACAAATCGGCGGATATGTTACCCGATTTCACCGACTATTCAATGAAGAACAGGACATATCGCTTCTGTGACGATGAAAGCAACGTGCTTTATCCTTTCGGTTACGGACTTACCTATTCGCACTTTGAATGCGGCGATATTTCGTACAAGGACAATACGCTGACCGTTAATGTTACCAATACGGGAAGCAGAAGTGCGGAGGACGTTCTGCAGGTCTATATAAAGAGCGAAAACGGGGTAAAAAATCACAGCCTTTGCGCATTTGAGCGTGTTTCGCTGTTTGACGGGGAAAGCAGGACGATAAGCATCAATATTCCCGAAGGTTTCCACGCAAAAAACAAAAAGCGGCTCTGGCGCTTTGGCAGAAAAATTTTAAAAAGGTGCAACAATCTGCCCTGCTGCCGCGTATCCATAAAGGAAGACTGACCGAATTTGGTCGCACCCGCAGCCGGAAAATGGAAAAACGGAACGGCAAATGTTAAAATCTTGCGAAAGTATCCAAAGAATCGCAAAAGAATCCCACCCCGCTCTTGCAAGGCGGGGGCTTGCGTGTATAATAAAAATGTTGAAGTGTAGCCTTTCCCGCAGGGAAAGCAGCTGTCCTGCTTTGCGGCAAGGCAGAGAAACGGTAGGAGAAAATGGAAAAATTCAGTGTCAAAAAGCCGTTTACGGTGCTGGTTGCAGTGGTCATGATCCTGATCCTGGGCTTTGTGGCGGTCACAAAGATGGATACGAACCTGCTGCCCAACGTGAACACACCGTATCTGATGGTGGTCACCGTGTATCCTGGTGCAAGCCCGGAGCGCGTGGAGAGCGAGGTCTCGGATGTGCTGCAGAACTCGCTCACAGTGCCGGGCGTGTCCAAGATCACCGCAACATCGGCAGAAAACTACAGCCTGCTGCTGATGGAGTTTACCGAGGATACGGATATGAACAGCGCGCTGGTCAAGGTGTCCAACAAGTTGGATCAGGCCAAAAGCGACCTGCCCAGCACCTGCCTGACCCCCTCCATCATTGAGTACAGCCTGAACATGAACGCTTTCATGACGGTGGCTGTCAGCCGCGAAGGTGCCGACCAGTACGAGCTTTCTGAGTTTATCCAGAACACCCTTGTGCCGGAAGTGCAGCGCAAGGGCGGTGTGTCCAGCGTTTCGTCCAGCGGTCTGGTGGAAAAGCTGGTGCAGGTGCAGCTCAATCAGGATAAGATCGACGAGATCAACGCAAAGCTGCTGGAACTGATCGATACCCAGCTGGCTGCAGCCCGCTCCCAGCTGGAAAGCGCCGAGGCACAGATCACCGCCGGACGCAGGGAATACGAAAAGCAGCTGAAAAACTTTGGCAATACGGTGTCCAACTCGGTCATGAGCCAGATGAGCACCGAGGTGGGCGCCGCAGTGGAAACGGTGCGTGCGCAGGCGCAGGCTCTTCTGGAGAGCGTGAACAGCCTGATCGCTGTGGTCAAGGAGCCTGAGATCCAGCAGGCCCTGATCGAGGTGCGCGACGGTCTGCAGAAGGTCATGGACAAGTTCAACGAGACCGGTATGCGGGATATCGACTCTCTGATCGATATTGTGGCTGAGCTGCGCACCATTACCGATAAGCTCACTACCGCCCTGCAGAAACTGCAGGAGCGCGTGAACACCGAGACCGGCTCCGAAGGCAGCACCGCAGAGGATCTTGCCAATGAGATGCAGCTGCAGGAAAGCCTGAATGTGGTCTATAACACGCTGGAAAGCACCATCAAGGCCATGGACAATGTGCCCCAGCTGATGACCGAGTTCTCCGGCGCACTGGGCAGCTTCTCCCAGCAGCAGCTCAACGCCTATATGCAGTTCACCGAAGCGCGTGAAATGCTGAACGAGTACGAAAAGCAGCTGGAGGCTGCCAAGGCAGAGTACGAGACGGCCAAGACCAACGCTCTGGCACAGGCCGATGTGACAAAGCAGCTGGACATTGAAACGCTGGCGCAGCTCATCTATGCCCAGAACTTCTCCATGCCGGCCGGTTACGTGCAGGATAAGGACGGCGAGTCCTGGCTGCTGAAAGTCGGCGAAGAGTACGACAGTGTGAAGGATATCAGCGGTGCCCTGCTGCTGCATGTGGAGGGCTACGGCGACGTGCGCCTTTCTGATGTGGCGGATGTGGAGGTCATTGATAACTCCGCCGACAGCTACACCCGCCTGAACGGCGAAAAGGCATCCATCCTCAAAATCTATAAGAATGCGACTTCCAGTGCAGGCGAGGTCTCCGACAACTGCCTGACCGCATTTAAAGAGCTGGAAAAACAATACGACGGCCTGCACATGGTGGTGCTGTCCAATCAGGGCAACTACATCACCATTGTCATCAACAGCATCCTCACCAGCATGGTGGTGGGCGCTGCACTGGCCATCATCGTGCTGGCCATCTTCCTGAAGGATATCAAGCCCACCCTCGTGGTCGGCATCAGCATCCCGCTGTCCGTTCTGTTCGCGGTGGTGCTCATGTACTTTACCGGGCTGGACCTGAACGTGATGACCCTGGCCGGCCTTTCCCTCGGCATTGGTATGCTGGTGGATAACTCGGTGGTCGTCATTGAGAACGTCTACCGTCTGCGCAGCCGCGGCGTGCCTGCGGCCCGCGCTGCCGTGCAGGGCACAAAACAGGTGGGCATGTCGGTGGTGGCCTCCACCCTTACCTCGGTGTGCGTGTTCCTGCCGGTGGTGTTCTCGGCCAGCATTGTGCGCAGTCTGATGATGCCCATGTCCCTGTGCATCGGTTACTGCCTGATGGCCTCCCTCATCGTGGCGCTCACGGTGGTCCCGGCGGCATCCTCTACTGTGCTGAAAAAAGCTGAACCCAAGCGCCTTGCCTGGTTTGAAAAGGTGCAGGAAAAGTATGCCCATAGTCTGGAATGGTGCCTGCAGCACCGTGCCCTGCCCCTGATCGCGGCGGTGGTGCTGCTGGTGTTCAGCGGCTGGCAGGTGCTGAACATGGGCGTGGAGCTGCTGCCCAGCATCACCAGCAACGAGGCGCAGATCACCCTGTCCACCGCCGACGGCCTGACCAAGGAGGAATCCTATGCCATTGCGGGTCAGGTGGCAGAGGCGGCCCTGAATGTAGAAAACGTGGAAGAGGTGGGCATCACCACCGACACCAGCATGGCCGGTCTGGATATCAGCCAGCTGGGCCTGCCCACCGCCATTACCGATATCCTGAACTCCGCCAATGCCTACGGCAGATACAAGATCAACGTTATGATGAGCAAGAGCCTTTCCTCCCGTGAGGTGGAAAAGACCCGGCAGGCCATGGAGGATGCAGTGTCCCAGATCGAGAATTGCACCGCTGAGGTCAAGCTGTACGGCATGACCGATGATCTGACCAGCCAGCTGGCCACCGGCCTGTCGGTCAAGGTCTACGGCAAGGATCCGGAAACGCTGACCACCGTTTCCGAGAAGGTAATGGAGATCGTCAACGATACCGAGGGCTTTGCCAATGCGGACAACGGCCTTGGCAGCGGCGATGCCACCATCATCCTGAAGGTGGACCGCGACAAGGTGCGCGCCTACGGCCT
>ENA-OPCW01001833-OPCW01001833.1-human-gut-metagenome-genome-assembly--contig:-NODE-1833-length-10111-cov-6.517601_pt1 | contig 10111 bp, 5 predicted proteins | sample MGYA00241258_ERZ501496 | MGnify/ENA primary metagenome ERZ501496 (study PRJEB25962, sample SAMEA2042660) | human gut metagenome | biome: human gut; feature: human-associated habitat; material: faeces...
GGGGAAAGTTCATTTTGAAGCCCCAGACTGATTTTTACCGGGCATTACCTGAGCTGGAGGATTTGACCATGCACATGGCGGAAGCAGCCAAAATAGCGGTGGTTCCCCACGGGTTGGTGCATTTTGCCGATGGCGAATTGGGATACATCACCCGGCGCATAGACCGTCGCCCGGATGGTGGAAAGATTGCCATGGAGGACATGTGCCAGTTGACGGAACGTCTCACCGAATACAAATATAAGGGCTCGTATGAGCAGATAGCCAAGACTATCAAGAAGTATTCTGCAGTGCCGCAGCTTGATTTGGTGAATTTCTGGGAAGTGGTGGTGTTCTCGTGGATTGTGGGAAACTCGGATATGCACTTGAAGAACTTTTCATTGTATGACACGGGGATGGGCTATAGTCTGACGCCTGCATACGATTTGCTGTCCACGGTTATTGTCATGCCCGAGGATACGGAGGAATTGGCATTGACTCTTAATGGGAAAAAAAGGAAAATATGGAGAAGCGATTTCGAGAAGTCGATAATCGCATCGGGGGTCAGTGGCAAGGTAATAGAGAACATCGCCCGGAAATTCCGACGTTCCATCATTAAATGGATGGAACTGATAGATGTTTCCTTCCTGCCCGAAGACATGAAGAAACCCTATAAAAGACTGGTGCTGCAACGTCTGCTTTGGCTGCGCTGAAAGATCTTTCCTTTTCTGTTTTAGTTATTTTAATTAAAACGTATGCAGTCTTTAAACATCTATTTCGTTTCTTTGTTAAAGAAGACTTAGTACGAACTAAAAGATTGTAGATATGAAAATTCGTTATTTATCTTTGATAGTGTTACTGGTAATGAGCGTATTTGCTCCTATGCAGGCACAAACCTATGACAATTTGTGGAAAGAACTGGAAGTATTGGAACGAAAGGATCTGCCCAAGTCGGTTATTTCCGAAGCAATGAAAATCTACGATAAAGCAAAAGCGGAACAGAATGTACCGCAAATGATGAAAGCCTATCTCACTGCCATGCAGTACCGTTCCCTTTTAACTCCCGATAGCTTGAAGGTAGATATGAATGGTTTGGAACAATGGGCTTCCCAAACCGGCAGTGTGGAAGACAAAGCTATATTGTATTCTATTCTGGGTGAAATGACCATGCCTGCCGACGTAAAAAAAGGATTGGGTTATTTGCAGGCCTCTCTCAAGGATAAAGACCGGTTATTGCTTGTCCCGGTCGAGAAATTGAGATCTATGGTGAGAGTGGGAGAGGCTAGTAAACGGTATTTTCGTGATAATCTGTACAACCTGCTGGCACGTCGTGCCATACAGATCATGCAGCAGTACAGGTGGCAGGCGGCTGCTAAAGCAAATCAGACAAACAGTCTGCCTGCGGATATGACGGATATGGATCAGTTTGTTACTTATCAGTTTGTTCCCGTCTCTGATTGTGACCTGACGGCAGCTGTCATGCAGACTTATCAGTCCTTGCTGAAAGCATACGATACGGAAACGGAGCGTGAGGGCTGGTTGCTGACCGGGATAGATGCATTGAATTACCTGTACCGCAATTTTTCCGGAAACTTCTCGAATGACGTATGCCAACAGGAACTCCGGAAGTGGATTCATACTTATCCGGCTGTGAAAACAGTCCCTGAAGCTTATCTGGCTTTGGCACAATTCCTACAGTATCAAAATAATCAGGTAGAGCGCTTGCGGATAGTTCGTGAAGGAATAGCCGGATACCCCCGTTACGAAGGTATCAACCAACTGAAGAATATAGAAAAGGAAATTCTGAATGCAAGCCTCTCACTGGAAATAGCTACGGCTTACCCGGGTGAACAGCAGTCGGTGAAAGTAAATTATAAAAACCTTACCGGCATCACCTTGCAGTTATATAAGGTGAATTTACCCGTTACCTCTGCCGTATTGCAGAACAGAACCACCCATTTTGAAAGTAAATATGCCCGTTTGCAACGCGAGGAGCATTTTTCTTTGAAACCTACTACAGATTATTTGAATGTCGATACCACCCTGACCATACAGGCTCCTCAAGCGGGAATTTATTTCTTAAAGGCAGTGCCCGATGGGAAGAAGGGCGTTTCGGACGGAACATTAATGAATGTCACCGCTTTAAAGACCATTTATCGTCCTCTGCCGGATGGTACGTTGGAACTGGTGGTGGTAGATGCAGTGAGCGGACAGCCTGTTTCTGAGGCGGAAGTAACCATTTATACGGAGAAGGGAGGAGGCTATTCTCCCCAACAGACCTACCAGGCGGATAAACAGGGTACTTTGAAACTGGATTTCCTGAATAGTAACAAATACTGGTATAATGCACATACGGCGGCTGATAATGCGATGCCCATCTTGAATCTTTGGAAAAACGATTATTACTATAAAGAGAGCAAGAGGAAAGAAGTTTTGCAATTATTTACCGACCGCTCTATTTACCGTCCCGGTCAAACCGTATATGTATCCGGCTTGGCTTATGAAATGGAAAAGGATTCTACGCGTGTGCTTGCGGATAAAAAATATACGGTATCCCTATATGATGCGAATAATAATGAAACAGGAAAAGTGGAAGTACGGACGAATGGTTTTGGCTCGTTCAGCGGACAGTTTGTTTTGCCCTCTCCTTGCCTGACCGGTTATTTTAGCTTGCGTGCGGCCGATACTTCTGTCAGTTTTAAGGTAGAAGAATATAAACGTCCCACCTTTGATGTCACGTTTGAGCCCGTGAAAGTGGAGTATCAAGTGGGTGACTCTATAGAAGTGGTGGGTATGGCAAAGACTTTTGCCGGTGCGCCTGTGCAGAATGCCAGGGTACACTATAATATATCCCGTTCCTATGCTTGGTTCTGGCGGTTTATGGGCAGAGGTTCAGCCCGTTGGGAGGGAGAGGCAATGACCGATGCGGATGGTAAGTTCAGCGTTCCGGTGCATTTTGAAATAGACTCGGACAGGAGAGAATCTCCGTTGTGGTATTATACGTACAACATACAGGCGGATGTGACGGATGGTGCAGGTGAAACACAGCAAGCTAATTTGTCATTGCCTTTAGGAAGCACTTCAATGGTGCTGAATATGGATAATCTGCCCGATAATTTGGTGAAAGAAAAGAAGCTGGAAATAAAACTGACAGCCATGAATCTTTCGGGTGAGCCGGTAGATACTCCGGTTACTTATCAGGTAGTCGAGATGGAGAAGCAGAAAGACGGTCAGGAAAAAGAAGGCAGAAAGGTATTGACCGGTACGGTGGAAGCTAACAGGAGTTTTATTCCTGAGGCTATTTATGCCCTGCCTTCCGGTAATTATCGTTTGAAGCTTTCGGCTAAGGATACGCAGGGCAGAGAGTGTACGGCATCTAAGAATTTCCTTTTGTTCTCATTGAACGACAAGCGTCCGCCTTTCGTGATAACGGATTGGTTCTATCAGGATGGTCTGGAATTTGATGCAGCATCTCCGGCTACTGTATATATAGGTAGCAGCGAAAAGAATGTCTATCTGCTTTATGATGTATTTGCAGGAAATAAGCGCTTGGAAAGCAAACGTATAGAGCTTTCGGACTCGGTGGTCAGTTTCCGCTTCCCTTATAAGAAGGAATATGGTGACGGCATTCTGGTAAGTATGGCATTTGTGAAAGATGGCAGACTTTACAGTCATAATGCACGGATTATGAAACCGGCCCCTGAAAAGAAGTTGCAGCTGAAATGGACTACGTTCCGTGACAAACTCCGTCCTGGACAGCAAGAGGAATGGAAACTGACGGTACTTTATCCGGATGGAAGCCCGGCTGAGGCTGAAATGCTGGCTACTATGTATGATGCTTCTCTGGATAAAATCTATAGTGCACATAAGTTGGACTTTGGAGTGGACTTTCATTATGTGGTTCCTTTGACTTATTGGAATACATCCTATATGCGGAATGCTTATTTGTATGTTGATTTCCCGTTGAAGAGGCTCCGTGCGGTTCCTTTGGAATATAGTGAATTGATCATTCCATCTACAGGAAGAATGGAGGCTATGGTGGTAGGTTACGGAGGCAGTCCTCGTGCCACTCTTACAGGAGCTTTGAAGATTAGAGGCAGGAGTGCCGCAAATGCTGTGATGAACCAGGAGGCTGTTACTGATATGGTGCTCCAGGAAGAAATGGTAGAAACGTCTGCACAGGAAAAGGTAGAAATGGGCAGTTCTGAAGAACTGGCAGAAACGGGTGATATACAGATACGTGAAAACTTTGCGGAAACGGCATTCTTTTATCCACAGCTCCGCACCAATGAAAAAGGTGAAGTCAGTATTTCCTTTGTACTGCCCGAAAGCCTTACCCGATGGAAGTTTATGGGCTTGGCACATACCCGGAATGTGGATTATGGAAAGATAGAAGCTACCGCTACTGCCAGCAAGGAGTTTATGCTTCAGCCTAATATGCCCCGCTTTGTCCGCGTGGGAGATAAAGCGAATATTGCCGCTTCACTGATGAACCTGTCGGACAAGGGAGTGAAAGGGACTGTCCGCATGGAATTGTTTAATCCGGAAACAGAAAAGGTATTCTATTCACAAAAACAGAAGTTTGATGTGAAGGGAGGAGAAACCGGGCATGTGAACTTTACTTTTGAAGTGGGTGACAAATATGCGGTAATGGCATGCCGGATGGTAGCGGATGGAGATACCTTCAGTGATGGAGAACAGCGTTACATCCCCGTTCTGACAGACAAACAGTGGGTGACGGAAACCGTTCCTCTGAACGTGAATGGGGAAGGTGCGCATACTTTCTCTTTGGAAAACCTGTTTAACAAGCATAGCAAAACGGCTTCCGAACAACGGTTGACCGTAGAATTTACTGCCCATCCGGCTTGGTATGCCGTGCAGGCTTTGCCTGTAGTGGCTCATCCTCAGAATGAAGATGCTCTTTCCTGGGCTACCGCTTATTATGCCCATTCATTGGCTGCATGTATAGTCAAAGAAAATCCCCGTATCAAGCAAGTCTTTGATAGCTGGAAGGCTCAAGGTGGTACAAAGGAGACTTTTATGAGCAATCTGCAAAAGAATCAGGAACTGAAAAATATCCTGCTGGCTGAAACTCCCTGGCTGACAGAAGCTACCAATGAAGCCGAACAAAAACAGCGTATCGCCACTTTGTTTGACCTGAATACAATGAATAGCCAACTGGCTGTTTCTGTAGAGAAACTGGGAGAATTGCAAAATGCCGATGGCGCATGGAGTTGGTATAAAGGTATGCAAGGCAGCCGCTATGTAACTACTCAGGTAATGGAAATGCTTGTCCGGCTGAATGCATTGACTCATCAGGATGCTGACAGCCGGATGCAGCCTATGATTCAAAAAGGGTTCGAGTATTTAGGCAAGCAGGCAGCCGAAGAGTATAAGTCCATGAAAGAAGCTGAAAAGAAAGGGGCTGTCGGTATCCGTCCGTCAGAACAGGTTCTCAGGTATTTGTATATCTGTGCTTTGGATGGCAAGGCTCCGGTTGATGAAAAGGTGAACCGGTATTTCATAGACAAGTTGTCCGGTGAGGGAAAAGAACTGACGATTTATGGAAAGGCGTTGGGAGCTATCATCTTGCAGCAAGCCGGTAAGGTGGCAGAAGCCAAGCTGTTTATGCAGTCATTGATGGAGTATTCTGTTGTGACGGATGAAATGGGGCGTTACTTTGATACTCCTAAAGCCCGATATTCATGGTTCAGTTATAAAATTCCGACTGAAGTGGCTGCTATGGAAGCTATACAGCGTATAACAAAAGATACGAAAGCTATTGATGAAATGAAACGCTGGCTGTTGAAGCAGAAACAGACACAGACTTGGGAAACGCCGATTGCCACGGCTGATGCGGTGTATGCATTGATGGCTACAGGAGCTTCGGATTTATTGGCAAATACAGGAGGAGTAGAGATTACTTTAGGTAAAGAAGTGATCCGGACTCCGGCAGATGATGCCATCGGTTATATCAAGAAAACGGTGTCCGGTGATGTGATGAATATCAAGAAAGTAAGCGTGGATAAAGAAGGAACTGGAATGGGTTGGGGAGCCGTTTATGCCCAATATCTGGAAAGTATGGATCAAATAGGTGAGCAGGGAAACGGATTGTCTGTCAGCCGTCAATTATATAAAGGAGATGAGGCTTTGAATGAATCAGCTCCATTGAAGGTTGGCGATAGGATTACCGTTCGCCTGACTGTGAAGGCTGACCGTGATATGGATTTTGTTCAGATCAAGGATGACCGTGCAGCTTGTATGGAACCGTTACAGGCAGTTTCGGGATTCCGTTGGGGCAACGGGCTGGGATATTATCAGGCTACCAAAGATGCTTCGACTCAGTTCTTTATCGATCAGATGAGAAAAGGAACTTATGTGATAGAGTATCAGGTGTATGTGAACCGGACAGGAGAATATCAGACCGGAATTGCAACTGTTCAGTCTGCTTATGCTCCGGAATTCGGAGGGCATACGGGAGGATATCGGGTGATGGTGGAATAAAGACACGGGATGTCTGGAATTAGTTGTGTGATTTCATAAAAAGTAAGTTAGCTTGCTAACTTACTTTTTTCTTATGCTTCTGCCGTCCACCCATTCTAGTCTTATTTCAAAACCATCTTCAGCCGTGCCATAAAAATAGCGGCCTGAAACGGATGGATATTCAATTATAAATGTATAACCATCTGAATAATATAGATACAACCAACCGTTTTGAATTTCCCAGTCAAACTTATATACCCTATAAAGTTCATCATCATAGTAACAGCGTTCTTCCGTACCTACACCATGATCTGGGAAAGCACCTGAGGTGAATGTAATATAACTGTAAAGCCGTTCTCCGTATGGGTCCTCAAATCCCATTTCGCCCCACCAAGTCTTACCGTATAATCCTGAAATATCAAATCCTCTTTCTTCATCGCTTTCACATGAAGAAAAACTTATCATTGTAATCAATGCAATGGCAATGAACCAGTAATGTTTTACTATTTTCATAATTTATCTGATTTTTAATGCGGGACAAAGATAAAGGTTATTCATAAGATAAAATAAATTATAGGCTGAAAAAATGGGTAAAGGATGTTTTTTGTCTATCTTTGCTATCTAAAAAGCATAAAATAATTGTATGAAACATATTATACTGATAGTAAGTTTGTTAATGGGAGTGACTTTGGGAGTACAGGCACAACCCAAAGCATTATTTGATAAGACAACGCATGAATTTGGAACTATTTTATGGAAAAATCCGGTGACGGCTACCTTTAAAATCACTAATAAAGGAGATAAACCTTTAGTGATATCTAATGTGACAACTTCTTGTGGCTGCACGGTTGCTGATTGGACCAAAGAACCGATTGCACCGGGAAAGACCGGGATTGTCAGTTCTACTTTTGACGCCAAAGCCATCGGACGTTTTCAGAAGAGCGTAGGCATTTATTGCAATGCCTCCAATAAACCTATCTATCTGGCTATTCGGGGAGAAGTGACTGCCGATCCTAAAAACTATACTTTCACTCATCCTTTTCAGATTGGAGCTATCCGTTTGAATAAGGAGGAAATAGAATTTGAAGATGCTAATAAAGGGGATAAACCAACTATGGAACTGTTGGTTGCCAATACGTCAGATAGGTTGTACACCCCTGTGTTGATGCATTTGCCTCCTTACCTCAGTGCTGTTGCCATTCCGGAAAAACTGGGAAGAGGACGTACAGGTAAAATCAAGATAACTCTTGATACGGAAAAGTTACCTAAACTGGGTTTGACAACGGCGTCTGTTTATCTTTCCCGTTTCCTGGGAGATAAGGTGGGAGAAGAAAATGAAATTCCGGTTTCTGCCGTATTGTTGCCGGATTTCTCACATATCAGTCAGCAGGAACGCTTGAATCCGCCTGCCATTCATCTTTCTGCCGAAGAGTTGCAGATGGGAGAACTGGAAAGTGATGAAAAGAAAGCACATACGATTATTATTAAAAATGTAGGAAAATCTAATCTGGAAATTCGTGATTTGCAGGTGTTCAATTCTGCTTTGGGGGTCCAGTTGAAGAAACGTGTCTTGAAACCGGGTGCGTCTACCAAGTTGAAGATTACTGCTTTCGGTCAAAATTTGAAGAAAGTAAAGGGTACTCCGCGTGTCTTGATGATAACCAATGATCCTAACAATCCGAAGATAATTATAAAAGTAAAAGTAACCTCAAAAAAATAGCTATGGAACATCCTGAAAATAGTGAAGAATATAAGGGATTGACAGTGAACAAAGGTATTGAGCAACCATCTATTGTGAATCCTTATTTGAAACTACGTAAAAAACCTCGTCGTCGTGAGTTTTCCGTAGGTGAATATGTAGAAGGCATCGTAAAAGGTGATGTGACCGTATTGAGTCAGGCGGTTACTTTAGTGGAGAGTGTAAAACCGGAACATCAGGCTATTGCCCAGGAAGTGATAGAGAAGTGTTTGCCTTATTCCGGAAATTCTATGCGAATCGGTATCAGTGGTGTGCCCGGTGCCGGCAAGAGTACATCTATTGATGTATTTGGATTGCATGTGCTTGAGAAGGGAGGAAAATTAGCTGTTTTAGCTATTGATCCCAGTAGTGAGCGTTCTAAAGGCAGTATTTTGGGAGATAAGACCCGCATGGAGAAACTATCTGTCCATCCGAAGTCTTTTATACGGCCTAGTCCGTCAGCAGGTTCGTTGGGAGGAGTAGCTCGTAAGACTCGTGAAACGATCATACTTTGTGAGGCGGCGGGCTTTGATAAGATTTTTGTTGAAACGGTTGGAGTAGGGCAGAGCGAAACAGCAGTGCATTCTATGGTGGATTTCTTTTTGCTGATCCAACTGGCCGGTACTGGTGATGAATTGCAGGGGATTAAGAGAGGTATCATGGAAATGGCGGATGGAATCGTTATCAATAAAGCTGACGGCAGCAATATTGAGAAAGCAAAACTGGCTGCCAGTCATTTCCGTAATGCTTTACATTTGTTTCCTGCTCCTGATTCGGGCTGGAGTCCTAAAGTAATGACGTATTCCGGCTTTTATGGTATTGGAATTAAAGAAATCTGGGATATGATCTATGAATACTTCGCTTTTGTGAAAGCGAATGGGTATTTTGAATATCGCAGAAATGAACAGGCTAAGTATTGGATGTATGAGTCTATCAACGAGCATTTGCGTGATAGTTTCTATAATAATGAAAAGATAATTTCTATGTTGGCTGCAAAAGAGGAAGAGGTGCTGAATGGCAAACTGACTTCGTTTGTTGCTGCCAAAAAGTTATTGGATGCTTATTTCTCAACCTTGAAATAAGGTTTTGCTGCCAACAGGCAAAACAAAAAACGCAGATTATGATTATTCATTAAATCTGCGTTTTTTTTATTGTCTGTGGTGGATAAAAATTAGATAGAAAGTTCATGAAGTACGTTCACCAATTCTCTGTCTATAGGCTTGTCGTTCTTTATAGCTTTAGCGAAAGGTACATAAACAATCTTATCATCATCAATACCAATCATTACATTACGTTGTCCTTCCAATAGTGCTTGGATGCTGGCCACTCCCATACGGCTGGCAATAATTCGGTCATGCGCTGTGGGGCGTCCGCCACGTTGCAAATGTCCTAATATCGTTACACGCACATCGTATTGCGGATATTCGTTCTTCACACGTTCGGCATAGTGCATTGCACCCCCGGTCAGTTCGCTTTCGGCTACCAATACAATACTACTGTTTTTTGATTTACGGAATCCGTTCTTGATAAATTGCGAATCAGGCAGATGGCACGGGAAAAGCAAAAGAGTAGCCAAGCGCTGTGGAGCACGCGATGACCGACCGCGCCGATTTCCTTGACGCTCTTAATCGCGCCGTTCTTTTCGTCAAGAAGGGCTTTCAGGACAAGTTCCATCGCCTCTTTATGCGTGGGCATCGGGCTTTCGATGACGAGTTTGTCTTTGCCCGCGACTTTTTGCGTAAGAACGGAACTGTCCATCGTGATTCTTTCGCAAAGACCTTTTGCGACGACCGATTCGTCCGTCATATCTATGAGTTGATATTTAAGCGAACTGCTGCCCGCGTTGATAACGAGAATTTTCATATTGCCACCTTATTTGGATTGAAGAGCGGTGATTGCCGCAGCCGCAACGAT
>ENA-OPCW01001842-OPCW01001842.1-human-gut-metagenome-genome-assembly--contig:-NODE-1842-length-10084-cov-3.355070_pt1 | contig 10084 bp, 8 predicted proteins | sample MGYA00241258_ERZ501496 | MGnify/ENA primary metagenome ERZ501496 (study PRJEB25962, sample SAMEA2042660) | human gut metagenome | biome: human gut; feature: human-associated habitat; material: faeces...
GTACTTCCTTTAGCTTTAAATTCCCAATTATATTGTATTTTTCGAAGCGCCACATTAAGAAAAAACATGTCAAAACCCTATTTCAGTCCCATCTTTTCCGCCCGTTGCAGCATAAATGCGCGTGCAGCCTCGTAGTCATTGGGAATGACGCCGTCCAATATGGCATCCTTGATAGCGCTTTTCAATGCGCCCACTTGCCGGCAGGGCGGCAGATTGAATGTTTTCATAATCTCCTCACCGCTGACAGGGGGCTGGAAGTTACGGATGCGGTCGCGCTCCTCCAAGTCCTTCAGCTTCTGGCGCACCAGTTGGAAGTTGTTCAGGAAGCGTTGCTTACGCTCCATGTTCTTGGAAGTGATATCGGCCTCGCACAGGGTCATAAGGTCGTCTATGTCATCGCCCGCCTCAAACAAAAGGCGGCGTACAGCCGAGTCCGTCACCACATCATCGGCTATCACAATGGGACGCATGTGCAGGCCCACGAGCTTCTGTACATACTTCATTTTCTCATTCATCGGGAGCTTCATCCTGCGAAAAATCTCAGGAATCATCTTCTCACCAATGAAGTTGTGGTTGTGGAACGTCCACCCGGCACGAGGCTCCCAACGCTTGGTTGCCGGCTTGGCAATGTCGTGAAGCAGGGCTGCCCAACGAAGCCATAGGTTGTCGGTCTTCTTACTTATATTATCGAGCACTTCGAGCGTATGGTAGAAATTATCCTTATGCGCCCTGCCGTTACGGTTTTCAACGCCTTGCAAGGCAACCAGCTCCGGGAAGATGAGCTGCAACAGTCCGGAACGGTCCAAGTCTATCAGCCCTTTGGACGGGACGGGAGACAGCAATATCTTGTTCAGCTCATCCGCAATGCGCTCCTTGGATATGATAGAGATGCGCTCCTTGTTGCGGCACAAAGACTCGAAGGTGTCATCGTCGATATAGAAATTCAGTTGGGTGGCAAAGCGGATGCAACGCATCATACGCAAGGGATCGTCACTGAAGGTAATGTCCGGATCGAGCGGCGTGCGGATGGTCTTTTCACGCATGTCCTCCATTCCTCCGAAAGGATCCACCAGCTCTCCATAACGCTGCCTGTTGAGGCAGACCGCCAAGGCATTGATAGTGAAGTCCCGGCGGTTCTGGTCGTCCTCCAACGAACCGTCTTCCACAACCGGCTTCCTTGCGTGCACCCACAAACTCCACTTCCGTACCATGATACTTCAGTTGCGCCGTACCGAAATTCTTGAAAACAGAAAGGTGTGCACCACGCCCCAAGCGTTTGGCAAGCGCCTCCGCCATTGCAATGCCGCTGCCCACCACTACCACATCAATATCTTTGGAAGGGCGTTGCAGGAAAATGTCGCGCACGTAGCCGCCGACCACGTAACATTCCAGTCCCAGTTCATCTGCCGTCTCGGAAATCCGTCCGAATATATTGTCACTGAAACGCTGTTTCAGCTCTTCTGTTGTCAATTCAATCATATATAATGGCACATTATCACATTAAAAGACTGCAAAGATACGGATATTATTTTTTATTTTTGTCCCCTGTTAATATCAAGAATGAAAATTATGAAGAAAGCAACCTTCCTTGCGTGCCTCTGTTGCACGCTCTTCTCTTGCAGCAATGTGGAGAAAAAAGCCGGTGAAAGGCTCCAGACCGCCCGCGCAGCTTTTGAACGCGGCGATTACAGCGAAGCGAAAATGCAGATTGACAGCATCAAGATACTCTACCCGAAAGCATTTGAAACCAGACGCGAGGGCATCGGACTCATGCAGCAGGTGGAACTGAAAGAACAGGAAAAGACGCTTGCCTACCTCGACAGCATGTTGCAGGAAAAGCAGGAAGCCGTAGACGCCATTAAAGGCAACTATGCCTTCGAGAAAGACGCCGAGTACCAGAGGATAGGCAATTACCTGCATCCTTCGCAAGTGATAGAAAAGAACCTCCACCGTTCTTACCTGCGTTTTCAGGTGGACGAGAACGGCGTCATGAGCATGACCTCCATCTATTGCGGCCCGCACAACATCCACCATTTAGCAGTGAAGGTCACCGCCCCTGACGGCAGCTTTGCCGAAACTCCGGCGTCCAAAGACAGCTATGAGACCACCGACTTGGGAGAGAAAATAGAAAAAGCGGATTACAAGGTAGGAGAAGACGGCAACGTAATCGCTTTCCTCAACCTGAACAAGGATAAAAACATCCGCGTCAACTATCTTGGCGAACGCTCCTACGCCACCACCATGACTCCCAACGACCGCAAAGCCGTAGCGGCAGTCTACGAACTGGCGCAACTGCTGTCCGCCATCACCGAGATTAAAAAGAACAAGGACGAAGCCAACCTGAAGATTGAATTCGTGAAACGGAAAATGGCGGAAAGAGAAGGCAGGGAGAAAGAATAAAATTACGGGGTACCTTCTCACGAAGCCACCCCGCATTGTTTCTTTTATCAAGAAACGATTAATGTAAATTAAACTTGCCGAGAGAATTTGTTAGAGTAATCCCGGCAAGAGAGAAAACTCTCCGGCAACTCTTCACCGGAGAGTTTGGGATAATTATTCATCAGCAGCAAAACCCGTACGGCGATAGCCCGAAAGTTTATATTCCTTTCCCGGATTGTCGCTGAATGAAACATAACAGATGATACTATCGGCCGGCATACCGCTTGGAGTGGTGGCTTGGCCCATTAATATCTCACCGTCTTTAAGTGTTGTCTGCTCTCCGCCATAAGCGTTGGCGCCATTGGCTACGGAGAAAGTCAGCGTGTTCATATCTGCTTTTGCTTTCACTTTGAATTTCAACAATTTATTGTTATTGTCCACCCATATTTCAGTAGCAGAATTGGCAGCAGAGTTATAAGTGGCAATCAAAATATTGCTCAGCCTTTTCACCTCTTTTCTGTTGGCATCCACTTCCGTAGCCGTTACTTTCCATTCACCCGCTACATTTTCCGTAGCAGTGCCGCCAATCTCATCCTTCTCGCAAGAGATCATTAGCAATGCACTTACCACAAACACTCCTAAGTATATTATCTTTTTCATGTCTTCAGTCTCTTAATTCTTAGTCATTTTTACATAAAAGTCCATATCCGAATAGACTATCTGCCAAGAAATGGTTCCGGCGGCAATATCACAAACGCCATCTATCATTTCATCAGCGGAGTCACGCCATCCTTGCAAAAAACTATCAATCAGCTCTATCTTACCGTCGGCGGCAACAGCGATATTCCCAGACAGGGCGTATGCGCTGCCGTATCCGGATCCATACTCATACCAGCCACCCAGAAAGTCGCTCACCCGATAAGTGCCGTCTCCATTCGGAAGAACCACGACTTTGAATCCGGGCTTGTAGGAAACTTTGTCACTGCCGGGTACGCGATAGCTATTCTCCGCGTCGACAAAATATACGCCCACCGGTTCTGTCGGATCGGCAATAACCACATAGCGTTTTGCTTCGGCAACATATCCCTCACTTGTTGTCACACGATATGTTATGGCATAAGTGCCATACATACCCGTATTTAATTCGGATTTCACCTTTACTTCATTGGTAATGTCCTTTTCACCCAGCTTTGCTGCATAGCCGGGTTCCTCATAAGTGCCTCCCAAAGGCAGAATAACATATTCATCTCCCTCCAATGACACTGATGCACACTGGACAACTTGTGTGTAGCCGGCCGTTGAATCATCACAGCCAACCAGCGTGACCATGGTCAATGCCCACGCCATTATAAGCAGTATTCTATTTTTCATATATTCTCTCATATTAAAAGTAAACTATTTTATTCCGCCCAGAACACCGGTACTCCGTCACCTTTCGTTGCAGGTGCATTCGGATTACGGTTTACAGAATTCTCGGCATATCTAAATCTCTGCAATACTTTATTGGCTTCCAACTCGGTATTCCGCTTAATCGGATCGTACAATGTGCCCGGAACATACTTGCCCGGAGCATAGGCGTCGGTGCTCTCATTATAAATATCCGTCCCTTTTACCGTCCCGAACGCAGGATACTTCAAACGACGCAGTTCGCACCATCCCTCAAACGGATTAATGCCTGAAAGAGCCACCCACTTCTGTATGCCTATGACTTTCTTGTAGTTTGCATTATCCCAAGGATAGGCATCCAATACATCCTCCGCACCATCGACGCCTGCTGTCTTAAATGAAGCCTCAACAGCGGCTTTATAGTATGTCTCGGCTTCAGCACTCGTGCCGTAACGGGCATAGTATTCGGCCAGGAAAAAGTCCACTTCGGCCACAGTCAGCAAATAAACCGGCATGGTTGCAGTGGCTTTAGGACGGCACCAATATCCACTCTTATACAATTTCGTCGTACTGAAATTGGTTCCGGATATTGCCCCCTCATAACCTCCATTGGAATTTCTATCAAAGAAAGCCGTCAGACGGTTGTCGTCACTGGCGGACATCGTACCCAACAATGCAAGATTAAGCACAATGTTCTTTTGCGTAGAGCCGAAGTAAGAAGCGAATTCTTCCTGGTAGAACGGATTGGCTTTTCCCACTTCATCAATCCAGCAGTCTTTGAAGGCAACATCGCTTTTGGGAAAGAAGTCCTTATCGATCAGTGCAGCCAATTCGGCTTTCACGTCTTTCACGCCACTCATACGCATCAGCACTTTTAGCTTGACAGCGTAGGCAAAACGCGCCCAGCTCTCCAGCTTGTTGCCGAACAGGAAGTTGGTGCTGACCCCTCCCGCTTCGTCCAGCTTGGCAAGCGCTTCATCCAACTCTCCCAGAATTCCTTCATAGACCTTGATGCCCTCATCATACTTAGGAGCAGGATTATTGAGTCCTTCCAAACCTTCAGAATAAGGAACCTCGCCATAGGTGTCCACCAACACCTGATAAATGAACGCATGCAAAGTGGTAGCCGCCAAATAAGTGCCCCAGTCCTCACTGGCAGATGACAGCTCGCGTATTGTTTTGAGATTTGACAGACAACGCCCGTTCAGTGCCGAATAAGTGCCGCTGGAACGGGTTGCCGACATGGTGAATTGTGAAAAGTCCAGATAGTTGCCGGTTCCGAACAGCTGCGCATAATACTGCGCGTAATACCCGCCGGTTATACGAAGGAAGTTCCCGTAACTGTTTGCCAAGTTCATCTCCACTCCCGGAAAAATACCGGAAGCCGTTATTGCTCCCTCGGACGGTGAATTGGGATCCTGATTTATATCTAAATAGCTATCGCACGAACTTATACATAGTGCAACCGCCAATATTGCTATTATTTTCTTCATTTCCATATTCCTTTTTAGAATTTAACACTAAGATTGCAACCATATACCCGGCATGAAGGGTTAGCGTACAATTCACCGAAGTTACCTGCCAGGTCCGTACCATTGGTAGTTGTCTCCGGATCTATATAGTAATTATCCGAAGCGGTCCATACAAATGCATTGTTTACGAAAGCAGAGACTGATATACTGCGGAGATTGATTGAATTGACCCACTTCTTCGGCAGCTCCCAAGAAAGGGTGATATTACGCAATTTGGCGTAAGTACGGTCTGCCATATAGGCCAATCCCCCATTGCCGTAACCATAGTCGTTAAAATAAGTCTGATAACTGGAATCGGACATTTTGACCGGTGTCGTATTTTCCACATAAGACACAATATTACCGTTATTATCTCTTATCGCACGTGCAGAATTCGGGATAACAAACGGCTTGCGGTCGTTGTAAGTAGTGACCACGCCATTACCGGTGAACTGCATCAGATTTTTGGTGCGCGAGAACATGTGCCCGCCATAACGAACATCCAGCGCCGCACTCAAGGTAAAGCCATAGGCACTGATTGAAGTCGTAAGACCGCCTGTCCATTTATGATTCATATTATAACCGGTGTCTTTCACTTCCTTGCTCAATATCGGCATGCCTTTTTCATCTACTGCAAGGTATCCATAATAAGGACTGTCCTTATCCGTAACGTACTGCGGCAAATAGGTATAGTATGTTCCCATCGGCCTGCCCTCTTCCGCATACATGTAAACAGCATCGTTACCGGCAGAGAAACGGTCAATGGTCACCTTACCGCCCTCCAGGCTCGACGGCATCGACACTACCTTATTCTTGTTGACAGCAATGTTTATATCCAAATCCCAACGGAATTTCCTTGTCAGGACCGGAGTGGTGCTCAACAGCAACTCAATACCCTGATTGCGCACTTTACCAAAGTTGGTGACCATTCTGTCATAGCCTGAAGACGGATCAATCGGCAATGAGAATATCTGGTCACTGGTAGTACGGTTATAATAAGCCGCATCAAGACCCAAACGCCCGTTAAAGAATTGCAGATTGGCTCCTACCTCAAATTCTGAAGTCATCTCCGGCTTCAAAGCAGAAGAGCCGATTGTCGTTGAATATATAAACGAGTTCGTACCATTCAGCGGGAACTTCGCAATATCGGCTCCATAATAACCGTCGGAATAAGCCTGCACATAACGACGCCCGGTCATATACGGATTGGCGTCATTACCCGTCTTACCATAAGCCAGGCGGAGTTTTCCGAATGTCAGCACATCGTTTTCAGGAATCAGCTTCGTGAATATCCAGCTTAGAGTGGCCCCCGGATAGAAGAAGCTGTTATTCCCCATCGGCAATGTGGACGACCAGTCGTTACGGGCGGTCAAGTTCAAGAACAACATCTCGTCGAAGCCCACCGTTACGTCTCCAAACAAACCTACCAAACGGCGTTTCATCTGTGATTCCCTTAAGCTGGACCAGGACGCTCCGTTGCCCAAATCCCAAAAACCGCTGTTCACAGTCAGCCCTTTGGATTCACCATTCATGAAAGTAGAATAACGTTCGTTCATATTCATACCCACATTGGCCGTCAACGAGAATTTACTGAATGACTTGTTATAGCTGGCAAGGAAGTCATGGTTCAGTTCGTAAGAGCGCTGATAACGGGCAAATACACTACCCGCCTGGTTCATCTCGGAAGGCGCATAACCGAAATCGTTATCAATAAACGCATCATCCAGCTTGATCTCAGGAGTTCCCATCTTCAAGTCATAATCGGTATAGTCAAAACCAAAGCGGTAGGTCAGGGTCAAGTCATTGATGGGTTTAATATCCACCTGTATCTTTCCATAAACCTGTTTGGAGTCAAGATGATTATAGTTGTTTTCCAAAGCCCAATACGGATTCGTAATGCCATAAGGAGTGAAATAGGCTTCCGGTGTATTGAAAGGACTGCTTGTGTCTTTCATATCCACTATCGAAATATCACGAGGCAACTCATACAAACCGTCAATTACGGATGTTCCCTGAAAAGAACCTACAAGGTCGGTGCTCGACTTTGCCAAATTGACCGAAGATGAAACCTTCAACCAACTGGCAGCATCGTAACTGCCACGAAAACTCAACGTGTTTCTTGCATAAGAATCGGCATCCGTCGGCATAATACCATTGTCCGAAGCATTGGCAAATGAAAAATAGTAAGTCATCTTATCATCGGCAGATGCACCGCTCAGCGCAATGCTGTTGTTCCATGACATACCTATATCGAAGAAATCTTTCACATTATCTTTCTTTGCCGTATACGGATGAATCTGCTGCTGCCCTTTCCATATCGGACCGTATGCTTGCATGGAACCATCCAGGCGAGGACCCCAAGAACCGTTTTCAATGAAAGTCTGTCCACCATTCCAGCCCTGTCCGAAACTGTTTTGCATCTCAGGCAATAAAGAAACCTGACGAGCCTGCAAACCACCGTTATACTCCAACGTAAAATTACGCCCTACTCCTTTCTTTCCTTTTTTCGTGGTTATAACAATAACTCCGTTGGCGGCACGACTGCCATATAGCGCCGTAGCAGCAGCTCCTTTTAAAACCGTCATCGACTCAATGTCATCCGAAGCTATATTGGAGATACCACTCGTGCTGATAGCATGGCCGGCTTCAGTACTCAAATCCAAAGAAGAATTCTGGAGGGGAACACCATCCACCACATATAAAGGCTGGTTACTGCCATTAATGGAACCAAAACCACGAATCACAACCGAACTTGTAGAACCCGGATCACCGGATGTAGCCTGAATCTGCAAACCGGCTACCTTACCGGAAAGTGCATCCGTCACATTCGTGTTACGTGAAATAGTTATTTCATCGCTCTTCACCGTTGTAGCCGAATAACCTAAGGTTTTCTCCGAACGCGATATACCCATTGCAGTGACTACCACCTCGTCCAAAACTTCCGTATCCGGTTTCAGGGCAACTTTTATTGTACCACGCCTGATTTCCACATTCTGCGTCTCCATTCCCACAAAAGAAACACGCAAAGTCTTGGCGGAACTTGGTACGTACACCTCCGGCCCGCTTTCATCAACAACGAGCCAAATCGTCAGAAAGCACTTTGGCTTCGACTGATAGTTTACTGATATACAACAACATATCTATTATTTCATCTTTTGTTTCAGCGAAGATCCGGTTTCTTTCCACCTTTTGCCGCAACAGGAATTATATGCCTCATAGCATGAAACAAAATTCCCGATAGGAGGAAAGGAACGTGATCCTCTTTTAGTGGAAGTATACTACTCTAATGCACCTATATGCCACAGCCTAAAAAGGGACACCCGCCAGTTAATAAAAGAGACAAAAATTTTACTGCATCTTTCCGGCAAGCTCTATAAAAGAGACAAAAGGATGTTGCCTGTTTTTATTAACCCTATTAAAATAGCCAACAACAGGATTGGGACATACACGTAAATCAAGAAAAAAGCAGGCAAGAAAAAGAGAAGACAATTTCATTCGAATTTCTACCATATCCTTCTTTCAACAAGACAGTCAAATCTCTTATTCCGCTTACCATTTGACACCAGTATATGGTGAATTCGAGCTTAATTTTTAGCAAATTAGTAAAACATTTACCTTTCAATGCTAATTTATTCTATTTTTATTTTATTTTTAGGAATAAAACGCTTATTTTTGCATCGAGATACAGAATTAAAATCTGTTTTAATAGGTTAATTTTAAGAGAGAATTTATGAAAAGAAAATTAATGTTGTTGTTTACCTGTCTCTTTATGAGCATAGGTTTTGTAACAGCTCAGACATCTACCGTATCGGGAATTGTAACTTCCGAAGAAGATGGAGAGCCTGTTGTAGGGGCATCAGTATTAGTTGCAGGCACTTCTTTAGGTGCTGTTACTGACATTGATGGCAAGTTTTCAATCGCAAATGTACCAAGTTCCGCCAAAACTTTGCACTAACGCTCTCTTAAATATTTATTAATAAAATTATTCTAATAATTTTAAATAACCAACACGTATATTTATACACACAATAAAGCCCTCCTGATAAGCAATATGCTATCATCCGGATACAAATTCCCTTCTCTTTGTCAAGATTAACACGAACAGGAAACCCGCATCCGGACAATAACATATTGACATATATAATTCCTTTCAATTCAGGCTATTCCATCACAAGTTGGGATTTGCATTCGTTTCTTTCTCCGGAATGGAATACAGATAATAGGGACTGTTCGGCACAAACCTCGTTCCGTCGGGGAAGGAAGTAAACCAGTGCCCTTCGGGATTATACTCTTTATAAGAGCCGTCCTGCTGCCAGCAATCATACTTTTTCTCCGCTTCTTCTTTCGTCAAGGCTTCACGCGCAACGGCACGCTGGGTGCGCAATATGTCGGTAATGCCAAATCCTTCGCCCCACAGTTCGCGGCGGCGTTCCAGCAAGATATCACCGATGAGCTGCTCCTGCGTTTTGCCCGTCAGGTCGTAATCGGCAAGGCCGCGTGCGTTGCGCAATGTGTTCAGCGGCTTTACGGCCTCTCCCAATTGTCCCTCACGCGCCAGCGCCTCGGCGGCAATCAGATACATTTCGGCGGAACGCATCACGACAATGTCCCCGGTCTGGTCGGCACGTATGCGGAATTTCCGGTAGCCCAGATACCCTTCACGCATCCACTGGAACAGGTCCAGACGAATATCTCCTGCTTCGAACAGATCCATAAAATGCGGGTCGGCCATGAAACTATTATACGCATCGGGAGTCACCACATCAATATAATAGAAATTATAGCTGGCATCAGACTGGCTTACGGAC
>ENA-OPCW01001848-OPCW01001848.1-human-gut-metagenome-genome-assembly--contig:-NODE-1848-length-10051-cov-2.666267_pt1 | contig 10051 bp, 8 predicted proteins | sample MGYA00241258_ERZ501496 | MGnify/ENA primary metagenome ERZ501496 (study PRJEB25962, sample SAMEA2042660) | human gut metagenome | biome: human gut; feature: human-associated habitat; material: faeces...
CGACCAGTTCCATCTGAGTCTGGATCCCGACCGTGCTTTGGAATACTACAAGGCCGGAAATCATTTCAACGGGAAATACTGCACGATGTGCGGTCCCAATTTCTGCGCTATGCGTATCAGCCAAAACCTGAAGAACTGTGAGTTCGATCCGGAAGAGGAAGCACGTTTGCATGAAGAATAACAAAATCTGAAAGGGAAAGAATAAAAAACGGGCCGTTTGTCAAGTGAAAACACTGGCAAACGGCCTTTTTTCGGACTTATGGATTCACTTTTGTAAAACGAATGGTTTTTAAATGAAAAATAAAAGAAATAAAGGCCGGGCATACGTATGGCTATTGTTTTTTTGTTAACTTTGCAATACAAATAGCGACATTGTACCAATGAAATTGATATTATTGACGCCTCCGGACTTTTTTGTGGAGGAAGATAAAATACTCACAGCCCTGTTTGAAGAAGGTTTGGACCTCCTTCATTTACGGAAACCGGACACGGAGCCGGTTTATTCGGAACGCCTGCTCACATTATTGCCGGAAAGTCATCATAATCAAATTGTCGTACACGACCATTTTTATCTGAAAGAAGAATTCAACTTACGAGGTATACACCTGAACGGAAGGAATCCGGAACCTCCGGTAGGCTACAAAGGACATATCAGTAAATCTTTCCATCATATAGACGAGTTGAAAGCGGAAAAGAAAAACTTCAATTATGTGTTTCTCAGCCCCATTTTCGACAGTATATCCAAATCCAATTACACATCGGCTTTTGACATGGAAGTGCTGAAACAGGCTTCCGCACACGGTATCATAGATAAGAGAGTGATGGCATTAGGGGGAATCACGACGGAAAACATGGCCGTAGCAAAAGAGCTCGGATTCGGGGGAGTTGTGGTATTGGGCGATTTGTGGAATCGTTTCAACATCCATTCTACACTGGATTACAAAGAATTAATCAACCATTTCCGCAAGCTGCGCAAGGCAGCCGACTGACAAGACAAGCTACTTCTAAAATTAATACGTTATAGAGAGATGAGTGCAAATAATTCATTTATGGTTTTTTCGGGAACCAAATCCAAGTATCTGGCGGAAAAGATCTGTTCCAGTTTAGGATGCCCGCTCGGTAAATTGGTGATTACCCACTTTGCCGACGGAGAGTTTTCCGTGTCATACGAAGAGTCTATCCGCGGACGCGACGTATTCCTGGTACAGTCCACGTTTCCAAACTCAGACAATTTAATGGAACTCCTGCTGATGATCGATGCAGCCAAACGTGCTTCGGCTAAAAGTATCATTGCCGTCATCCCCTACTTCGGTTGGGCACGGCAGGACCGTAAGGACAAACCCCGTGTGTCCATCGGTGCGAAGCTCGTGGCGGATATGCTGAGTGTGGCCGGGATAAACCGGTTGATTACGATGGACTTACATGCCGATCAGGAACAGGGATTCTTCGATGTGCCGGTAGACCATCTGTATGCTTCCAGCGTATTGTTGCCTTACATCAAATCCTTAAACCTCAAGAATATCGTAATTGCGGCTCCTGATGTAGGCGGTTCGATATCCTCCTTGTCAAATAGATGACAGGCCACTTCGTGATCTGCCCCGATCTGATGGAGTCTTGAATGCCCGTTGGTGCTGTGCAACAAAACAAGAAGCAAGCCCAATGAAGTGGCCGACATTCAAATCATCGGCGAAATAAAGGGAGCAGACGTCATTTTGGTAGACGACATGGTAGACACTGCCGGAACCATTACCAAGGCAGCTAATCTGATGAAAGAAAAGGGAGCTGCCTCCGTGCGTGCCGTGGCCACCCATTGTATCATGTCGGGACCGGCTTCGGAACGTGTACAAGACTCTGCCCTTGAGGAACTGGTCTTCACCGACAGTATCCCTTATTCCAGCCGATGTGCCAAAGTCAAGCAAATCAGCATTGCCGACATTCTGGCTGAAACCATCAGACGGGTGGAGAACAACGAATCCATCAGTTCGCAATATCTGATTTAATCCGTATTTTTATTAATAAATACAATATTTCACAAGAAGGCCGCCACAGATTTCAAAATCAGGAATTCCGTGCGGCCTTTTTCTAACACTCACAAACTTATGAAAACAAAAAATCTGTTTATATCAGGCCTCATAGGCCTTTTCGCCTCTTGCTCGTCGCAGAACTGTAAAATAGAGGGAACAGTGGAAAATGCCAAGGACGGCGATACGCTGTATCTGGCACGAATGTCCGACGGTAACTTCACCCCAACCGATACGATTATATTGCATCAGGGAAAATTTACCCTCCAGGAAAAATGCGATTCTACCATCATTGCCAGTTTCTTCTTTTATGACCAAGAAAGCAATGAAGTCTACAGCAATATTTTCTTTATGGAAAAGGGAAACATTCAGTTGAATATCGGTCCGGAAGGAAGAGTGTCGGGAACAGAAAACAACGACATCTACCAAGAAATTACAGATTCCATTTATGCCCTTCACGAGCGGATGAGCAATATTTATGCACGACAGGCTCCGTCCGATACGGCTGAATACAGTCCGGATGAGAAAACGGAACAAGAACTCGTGGCTTTGGAACAGCAATCCAACCGGTTCGTGACTGAAAGTGTGAAGAAATACATAGATAAACCGGTCGGATATTTCCTCTTTCTTTCCTGTTATAATATGTTTACCCCGCAAGAGGTGCTCGAACTTTCACAGAAAGTATCATCACACTATAAAAACAGTAACGCGCTGAAATACATTAAAGAGGATGCCGAAAGAAGTAATATGACCTCAAACGGACAATCCTTTATAGACATCACCATACCGTCCATGGACGGAGGCGAACTCAAACTCTCCGACATCATCCGGGACAATAAGCTGACCTTGGTAGATTGTTGGGCCAGTTGGTGCGGCCCCTGTCGTGCAGAAATGCCGAACGTAGTGTCGCTGTATGAGAAATACCACAAGAAGGGACTCGAAATCGTGGGTATCTCATTCGATGAGGATGAAACCACATGGAAAAATGCAGTAAAGACAATGAACATGACTTGGCCCCAAGCTTCGGAACTCCGTTCCTGGGACAACATCATGACACAGAAGTATGGCGTAACGTCTATCCCCTACACGATTTTGATAGACAGTAACGGTACTATCATAGGTCAACAACTCAGAGGTGAAGAACTTGAGAACACAGTCAAACAGTATTTGGAATGATTAAATTCACATACATCTTTATAAAGAAGAACTCCGAATGCAACATCGCATTCGGAGTTCTTCTTTATAAAGATTCTCAATTCTTACAAATATCTATCAATTAAACCATTTCACATAGCAGAAGTCCTGACGGTGAGGCAGGTCCTTATTTTTCGGGAACATACGGTATGCCACCTTGAAACTTCCGGCATTATTGATGGAATGAACCACCTCGAAAGTAAACAGGTCACCCTCTCTCTTCACAACCTCCAACGGTTCTACCGAATAGATATGATCTTTACCATCTGCATCCGTGTGCAAAGTAACCAGTTCTACTCCAATAGCATCATCCAGTCCTTTTTCGTCTATCACGATACGAATCGTATAATCCTTCCCGCTTTCAATCGTTCCGTTTATTAATTCGTCACACTTGTCAGCCGATACGACTTCTATCTGATCCCACTTAGAGGCTACGGTTTCTTTCCATGCCGCAATTTCCTTTGCCTTGGCATAGTTGTCGGCAGCCAAAACCTTAAAGCGGGCAGCTTCTTTATTGTAGAACTTCGAATAATAGTCGTCCAACTGCCGCTTCATCGTATAATGGGGAGCAATGTGGGCTATTGAGTTCTTGATGGTCTTAACCCATCCGGCAGAATATCCCTTGCTGTTGCGCGCATAGTACAATGGCAGAATCTCGTTTTCCAACAAGCTATAGATAGTTGCCGCATCCAACTGATCCTGATAGGCTTGATTGTCATACGTACGTTTCTCTGTCAAAGCCCATCCGGCACCCTCACGATAGCCTTCGAGCCACCATCCGTCGAGCACAGACAAGTTCAGCACACCGTTCATCAAAGCTTTTTCGCCCGATGTTCCGCTGGCCTCCAACGGACGCGTCGGGGTGTTCATCCAGATATCGACACCACTTACTAAACGACGCGCCAACTGCATGTCATAGTTCTCCAGGAATATGATTTTACCCAAGAATTCAGGCCGCTGCGAGATTTCATAAATCTTTTTAATCAATCCCTGTCCCGCTCCATCGGCAGGATGAGCCTTACCGGTATAGAGGAACTGAACAGGATAGTGCGGATTATTCACAATCTTGGCCAGACGGTCGAGGTCGGTGAAAAGCAAATGCGCTCTCTTGTAAGTGGCAAAACGACGTCCGAAACCTATCAGCAAGGCATTGGGATTGATTTTGTCCATCAAAGAAATCACACGTGAGGGATCTCCCTGATTCTTCAACCAGCTATCACGGAACTTTTCACGGATATAGTGGATCAGTTTCGTCTTCAACTCCATACGGGTTTTCCAAATCTCCTCATCCGAGACGTCAAAAATAGCTTCCCAAATGCTTTCGTTACTTTGGTCCTTCATGAAGTCTTTGTCGAAATGCTTCCGGTAAAGTCTTTGCCATGATGTCGAAGCCCACGTGGGGAAGTGCACACCGTTAGTTACGTAACCTACATGGCTTTCTTCCGGGAAATAGCCTTTCCATATATTAGCAAACATCTGTTGAGACACTTTTCCGTGAAGCCAACTTACGCCGTTCACTTCTTGGCATGTGTTACATGCAAAAGTCGACATACAGAAACGTTCCGAATGGTCATCGGGATTCTGACGTCCCATACCAATCAACTCATCCCACGAAATGCCCAAAACCGACGCATAACCGCTCATATACTTGCTGAACAATCCCTCGTCGAAATAGTCGTGACCGGCTGGAACTGGAGTATGCACCGTATAAAGAGAAGAGGCACGAACCAATTCCAATGCCTGATTGAAAGAAAGTCCTTCCTGTACATAATCCAATAAGCGTTGGATGTTACACAAAGCGGCATGGCCTTCGTTGCAGTGGTATATATCCTTATGAATACCCAGTTTCTTCAACGTAAGTACGCCACCGATACCCAATAGTATCTCCTGTTTCAGACGGTTCTCCCAATCGCCGCCGTAGAGGGCATGGGTTATAGGCCGGTCGAATTCAGAATTCATATTGTTATCGGTATCCAAAAGATACAATTTAATACGTCCTACATTCACTCTCCATACGGAAGCATATACCTTATAATTCAAATAAGGTACTTCTACAATCATCGGGTTGCCATCGGCATCCAGTTGACGTTCAATCGGCAGGCTACCGAAATTCTGTGCTTCGTAATTTGCAATCTGCTGTCCATCCATGGACAAAGTCTGCGTAAAATAACCATAACGATAAAGGAAACCGACTGCACACATATCTACGTTGCTATCGGAAGCCTCTTTCAGATAATCGCCGGCTAATACTCCCAAACCACCGGAATATATTTTCAACACGTGATTCAGACCGTACTCCATACAGAAATAAGCTACAGACGGACGTGTCTTGTCCGGCTCTACGTCCATGTATTCACGGAATGCGGCATATACGTCGTTCATTTTACGTACGACCGAACTGTCTTTCGACAATTCCTCCATCTTCTCATAGCTGAGACGTTCCAGCAGCAACACCGGATTTTGTCCCACTTCGTCAAACAAGTCTTCATCCAAACTGCGGAACAGCACGCGAGCATCATGGTTCCACGCCCACCACATATTACGAGCTAACTCTTCGAGTTTATCCAGCTCTTTGGGAATCCTTGACTTTACATCCACTTGTTTCCAATTTGCTCCATTAGAACAACTTGCTTTAATTTTCATAGACTCTCAAATTAAATTTATAAAATATATTTGCAATATTCATGTTTATTCTCCCCTACGTTGCTTCGCTTTATGCAAAGCGATATCGTAAGCTTGATAATAGTATCGGATAAAATGCTTCCACAAAGCATGTTCCGATATGTCGGCAGCTTTATGGCGTATCTTTTCCGCTTCTTGCGGTGTGAAAGCAGCATAAGCCGTCACGGCATCTTTAATAGCGTCTGCCACTTCGGAAGAATTATAATCCGTCCGCCGTACGACTTGTACGCCATCGGTCAGTTCTCCATCTTTTCCCAACAACTGATTTACCCATAATCCGAAACCGGACAGATTGGTTGTAATGCACGGTACGTGGAAAGCCACACTTTCCAATGGCGTGTACCCCCACGGCTCATAATAAGAAGCATAGACAGTGAGATCCATTCCAATCAACAAATCATAGTAATGCATATTAAAAATACCGTCTGCTCCATCTAAGTAACAAGGAACGAATATCACCTTTACCTTATCGTCCGGCAGATTCCACATGTTGTATCGTTTCATGTAATCAATGACCTGGTCATGGGACATCTCATGCAGCCAATGGGTCAATAAGGGCCATTCCAACGGCGTGTCACAGGCCTTTCCTGAAGCAAGCCTTTCCTTTAAATCCTCACGGGGACAACAAACCCATCCGGGAACCTGTACAAAAGCCAGCACTTTACGCGTTAAATCCTTATTCCGCAAAGAACGGTTCATGGCTTCCATATACAAGTCAATACCCTTATTGCGAAACTCATACCGCCCGCTGGTCGAAATAATCATCACATCGTCATCGAATTCCGTACCCAACAATGCACCCGCCACTTCACGCAACTTACGACGAGCCTCTCGGCGCTTACGGGCAAACTGAGCTTTCGACGGAACGAAATCCTTTTCAAAACCATTCATCAGGACCACATCGGCCGGTTTGTCCAATAATTCCGCACACTCCCGGTTCGTCACCTCGCTCACAGTGGTAAAACAGTCCACATGATGAGCTGTTTCGCGCTCAATGGAATGCTTGGACTGTACATTCAGTTCCTGTGCCATCTGATTTCCATTGTATGCGAACAAATATTCATAAAGCGGTTTATGGTTCCCGGCAATGGAACGTCCGATGGTCGTAGCATGTGTCGTAAATATAGTGGCAACCTCCGGAACATGCTTCTGAATATACAAAGCCCCCAAGCCTGTCATCCACTCGTGAGCCTGATAAACGACATGTTCACATTGCCCCTTTAAAATATGATTATAATAGCTTTCGACGACCAGTCCGGCTGCATAAGAAAACATAGACGCTTCATCGTAGTCGCCATAAGCGTGAAGCGAATCTACTCCGTAGTCTTCCCATAAGCGGGTATATATATCGTTTTTTATAGCAAAGTAAGGTTGGAAATCCACCAAAACCGCAATGGGGTGCCCCGGAACATTCCACCGGCCTATTCGTACGTGCAAATTTTCATTTTCAGCCGTATCTCTCCAAGATTTCAACAAGCTTGCATCTTCTTCGAAAAGCGGGTTCTCTTTCTCTTTCCACACATCCGGACCGATAAACATGATGTGATCTTTCAATTTATCTTGTAATGTCTTTGCCCGAGTGGATAATACCGTATAAATACCGCCTACCTTATTACAAACCTCCCAACTCGACTCAAAAATAAAATTAGGAACATACACTTCTCTACTCATTTCTAACCTTTTATAAAACAAAGGCAAAGGTACGAAATTTACAGTAATCCCAAAAGGAAATGGCCTGTTATTAAACACATTTCATTAAAAATATTTTATAATCATAGAGAGTTGTTTGCAAACACAAGGGATAGAAAGAGTATATTCAAAAAAAACATTAAACCGTTTGGCATACTGACGAACATGATTTACCTTTAAATAAAAGTTACACGTATGATGAAAAAATATATCGTTACTTGTCTCGTTGGTTTATGTACGGGTCTCACTACAGCCCGTTCACCATTTAAATGTACGCTTTACGACCGTGAAAACAAAATTTATCTTCATTTGGACTTGTATGAAGAAAGCATCAACGTACCGGGAATGGAAATGTTCGGTCCCATGAACGGATATATGAACGGAAACGTGTACGGTATATGGATGATTACTTCTTCCAAGATTGAAAATGAGAAAACCGCCACATTCAGGCTGTCCAATGATTTGGGTTCGGAAACACAAGAAGTCAAACTGACGGTAGAAAACGATTCCACATACTTGTTGGAACAGCAAGGGGGGACGGTTATCAAAAAGGTCGTAAACAAGAAACTGGTCAAAATACCACGCAACTTGACATTCAACCTCCAACGATAGAATCTACAAAAAACAGGAAAAGCCTTATTTAAAGTCTCTTCCTGTTTTTCTGTAACAAACCGGATTACTTCTTCTTGAATTGGAATCCTAATTGCATGCCATCGTATCCGCTGGCAATATTACCGATCATGTTCAGTGTACTATTACCGGTCATTGTCGTTATATTCGTCAAGAAGTCGAGCAATTTATCCGCCTTGAAAGTGATTTGCATCTCGTTGCCCTTCAACGCAAGGTTTGCTGTGACCGGACGGCTCAGCAGTCCTTTGCGCTTCAAGGTTATCTCATTGTCCTGGACAGTATAAGTTCCCGTTGAATTCCGTGACCCGATCGTCATGGTATATGTACTATCTCCGTCGAACGAAATATCAACTTTGCCTTCCTCGAAACCGATTTTAGCGAGATACTTCTGCAACGTTTTCTCCGCAGTATTCGTCATCAGACTTCCCCCGGCTTTCTTCAAGAGGTTGGAGGATTCGAACACCACAGCCGGGCTTTCATACGTCCAGTCTCCTTTCAAACTCGAATTTTCCACTTTGGCTGTCCCAATCAGATTCTGGAATATAGATCCCAAGACATTACCCTTCTCTTCTGTTTCGGTTTGTTGGGTTTCCGTCCCCTTATTACCCCCCAACACATTCTTCAACAAGTTACCCAACTGCGCAGATGCAGTCGTGGTAAACAACAGACCGCAACAAACTACAATCCATTTCAAACTCATTTTTTTCATTTTGCTTTATTTTATCGGTTTTCATTTAACAACGATCTTGACGGCCTTATCCTCCGTACGCAGGATGTATATGCCCGGATTAAGGTTAAGCATTTCCTCCCGTGAACGGGCAAGCAACACGCCGTGCAGAGAATAGACCTCTAGCGGCGTGATTTTCGCAACGGGAACGCCCATCAGCAACTCCATGACGGAAATGTACACACTGATGCGCTATTTGCAGTACAGCACTCTCCAGCAGAAACAACTGACCCACTTTGATGCATGGGCTTCTACGTTTGGCGAGACCACCACGGCCATTGAGCTTGCGCCGGAAGGAACCGGCTACCGTGCGCGCACACGTTTTGCCAAGTTCTTTAATCTGCCGGAGCTGATGAATATGTTCAAGGAGGCAGCGGACATCAAGACTTCCGACCAGTTGCATCTGCCTGTTCCGGAAGCCAAGTTTGAAACTGTCGTGGTCAAACCCTCGGAAATCCAGCAGGACATGGTGAAATCCCTGAGCGAACGTGCTGCTGAGGTGCATAGCGGTGCGGTTGACCCCTCGGTGGACAATATGCTGAAGATCACCTCGGACGGACGTAAAACCGGCCTTGACCAGCGGCTGATGAATCCGCTCACCCCGGATGACCCGGACAGCAAGCTGAATGCCTGCGTCGACAATGTTCTGCGTATCTGGAACGAAACCAAAGAGGATAATCTGACGCAGCTGATTTTCTGCGATATGTCCACGCCCAAGGGAGCGGTTCGTGGATGGAAATCCTGCCGGAGCGAAGAGTATGCTGAATATGATGGGCTTTATCGAGAATAAGCTTCGTTTGCCTTTGGTTCCTACACGGGGTGCCGGAATCGGAGGTCGAGTTCATCCACAACGCTGATACTGAAGGTAAGAAAGCGGATTTGTTCTCCAAAGTCCGCAGCGGCAAGGTGCGTGTCCTGCTGGGCAGCACTGCAAAGATGGGCGCAGGCACCAATGTCCAGACCCTGCTGGTGGCCGTGCATCATCTGGATGTAGGCTGGCGACCGTCCGATATGACCCAACGCAACGGCCGAATCATCCGTCAGGGCAACAAAAACAAACAAGTTTACGTCTATAATTACGTCACGGAGGGGACATTCGACGCCTACC
>ENA-OPCW01001849-OPCW01001849.1-human-gut-metagenome-genome-assembly--contig:-NODE-1849-length-10047-cov-2.688951_pt1 | contig 10047 bp, 10 predicted proteins | sample MGYA00241258_ERZ501496 | MGnify/ENA primary metagenome ERZ501496 (study PRJEB25962, sample SAMEA2042660) | human gut metagenome | biome: human gut; feature: human-associated habitat; material: faeces...
TTTGCTCTTCTGAAACTGGAAAATATTACTGCAATTCATGGCAGGGCGGAAGAATTTGCCAAAAATAAAGCATACCGTGAGCAGTATGATCTGTGCGTATCCCGCGCGGTTTCCAATCTGGCTACGTTGTCTGAGTACTGTCTTCCATATGTAAAAGTGGGCGGAAATTTTATTTCTTACAAGTCTGGCACGGTTCAGGAAGAACTGCAGGCAGAAAAAGCAGTTAAGATCCTCGGCGGCAAGATTCAGGATGTGGTTTATTTTAATCTTCCGGATTCTGAAATCCAGCGTTCTCTCGTTGTAATCGAGAAAATGAAACCAACACCGGGCCGCTATCCGCGTAAGGCAGGAACACCACTGAAAGAGCCTCTTTCATAAACAGAAACTGTTTTTAGAAAAACTATTTCAAAAATACGTTTTATTTTCACAAAATCATCACAGATTTATCCAATTTTTATCACAACTTCCTCATAGAATATTTTCAGAGCAGACGTTAAAGCCGGCTCATGATGGAAGATGCTTCCAGGTACCCCCTATCTCTGTTTCACCTGGAGGCATCTTTTATTTTGTAAATATTTGCAGAATACAATATTCTGTTTAAAGAAAAAGGAGGAGAGACTTGTGATTGAAGTAAACAATCTGGTCAAACGCTATGGAGACCATACGGCAGTTGACCACCTTTCTTTTAAAATTGAGAAAGGCAAAATCTACGGCTTTCTGGGGCCAAACGGAGCTGGTAAATCTACGACGATGAACATGATTACCGGTTATATAGCATCTACGGAGGGAACGGTAACCATTGATGGTCATGACATACTGGATGAACCGGAGCAGGCAAAAAAATGCATCGGCTATCTGCCGGAGCTGCCGCCGGTCTACACGGATATGACCGTTCTGGAATATCTGAAATTCGTGGCGGAATTAAAGAAAATTCCAAAGGATCAGAGAAAGAAACAGATTCTTGAGGTCATGAATCTGGTGAAGATCACCGATATGCAGAACCGTCTGATCAAGAACCTGTCGAAAGGATACCGTCAGAGAGTCGGACTGGCACAGGCGGTGCTCGGTTATCCGCCGATCATCATTCTCGACGAGCCGACCGTAGGTCTGGACCCGAAGCAGATCATTGAGATCCGCGATCTGATTAAATCACTGGGCAAAAAACATACCGTTATCTTAAGTTCCCATATCCTTTCCGAGGTCAGCGCCGTCTGCGATTACGTCATGATTATCGCAAAGGGACAGCTCGTTGCGAGTGATACCCCGGAAAACTTAAGTAAACTGATGCTTGGATCAAACACGGTTACATGTACCGTTCACGGAACGAGAAAGCAGCTGGTTCCGGCGCTTAATGCGCTCGATGCAAAAGAGATCCAATATGAAAATACGCCGAATGAGGAGCAGATTAAGGTAAAAATTACCACGGAAAAGGATAAGGATATCCGCGAGGAGCTGTTCTATGCACTGGCAAAGGCCAACTGCCCGATCCTCGAGCTGACTTCCTCCTCGATGTCTCTGGAAGACGTCTTCCTGGAGCTGACCGATGATTCCGGAAAGGCTGCAAGAAAGCTGAAAAAAGCAGAGAAAGAACAGCTGAAACAAAAAGAATGTGAAAAAGAATGTGAACCAGAAGCAGACAAAACGGCTGTCGGGGAAACGTCTGAAGAAAAAAGCACAGATGCAGCGGAATCAGCCGCTGAAACAAAACAGGAGGAGGGAGACGCACAATGACGGCGATTTATAAAAAAGAGTTAAAAAGCTATCTGACAAGTATGATCGGATATCTGTTTATGGCGTTTACTCTGGCGCTGTTCGGCCTGTATTTTACGGCCATCAACCTGCAGCAGGGTTACCCGGAGATCGGATACGCGCTGCAGAATTCCGCATTTATTCTGCTGATCGCAGTACCGGTTCTGACAATGCGTGTCCTGTCGGAGGAGCAGAAAAATAAGACGGATCAGCTGCTCCTTACCGCACCGGTAAAAATTTCCGATATTATCCTTGGAAAATATCTGGCACTTCTCACCATTTATGTGATTCCAGTGCTGATTATGTGCCTGTATCCGCTGCTTCTTGGAACCCACGGAACGGTTTCCTACGCCGTATCCTACACTTCGATCCTTGGTTATTTCCTGCTGGGGGCAGCCTATATTTCGGTCGGCGTGTTCGTCTCCTCCATCACCGAGAGCCAGGTCATCGCAGCCGTTGTCGGCTTTGTGATCCTGTTCCTGTGCTACGTGGAGAGCGGTATCGCAAACTTCTTCCCGGAAGGAGCCGGAAGCTCTTTCTTTGCTTTCTTTATCATCATTGCACTGGTATGCCTCTGGATCGGCAGTATGATTAAAAACCCGATCATTACAGGTGTGATTGCCGTGATCGGCGAAGGCGCGCTGACGGCAGTTTACTTCACAAAATCCACCCTTCTCGAGGGAAAAATCCAGGATCTGCTCGGTGTATTCAACATGGCAGGCCATATGGATAACTTTGTGAACGGTATTCTGGACATTGGCGGTGTTGTTTACTACCTGTCCGTGATTGCAATCTGCACTTTCCTTGCAATGCAGTCCCTGCAGAAGAAACGCTGGAATTAGGAGGTGGAGACGATGAGCAGCGAAAAGAAAGAAAAGAAACAGCATAAAATGAATTTCAATATCAAAGAAAAGCTGAAAAAGACGTTCTCCAAAGAACATCTGAAGGAAGTGTTCACCGGCGAGGAGCAGAAAAAACACCTGAAACAGGGCTCTTATTCTTCGATTATGACGGTGATTGTTCTGGCTGTGATTGTGGTTATTAACCTGATTGTGGCGCAGATTCCGACCAGTAAAACACAGATTGACCTGAGTACGCAGAAAATGTATTCCATTACAGATGAGACGAAAACGGCATTAAAGGATCTCGATCAAGACGTTACCCTGTATTATATTGTGCAGAAGGGCAGTGAGGATGACACCATCGAGAAGCTGCTGGAGCACTACGATGAACTTTCGGACCATATCAAAGTAGAGACAAAAGACCCGGATCTGTATCCGAAATTTACGAGTCAGTATACCGATCAGACGGTAGCTGCAAACAGTGTGATTGTCGTATGCGGCGATAAGAGCAAGGTGGTCAGCAACAGTGATATGTGGGAGACTTCCACAAACTATCAGACCTATCAGACACAGACGACCGGCTTTGACGGCGAGGGTCAGATTACCAGCGCCATCACGTATGTGACGAGTGAAAACAACCCGAAGGTTTACTGGGTAACCGGCCACGGCGAGGCTTCCGAGAGTGATCTCTCTACAAACTTCAGTGATGCCATTAACAAAAACAATGTGGAAATCAGTGATCTTGCCCTGATGACAGACGATATCCCGGAGGATGCCGAGGAGCTTGTGATCATGTCCCCGACCACCGATTTCTCCGAGGATGAGGCAAATAAAGTCATTACCTACCTGGAAAACGGCGGAAAACTTCTGATGTTCACCAGCTATACCGGAACGGATATGCCGAATCTGGATTCCATACTGGAGAACTACGGCGTGAAACGCTCCAGTGGAATTGTTGTAGAGACCGATTCCCAGCATTATTATCCGCAGATGCCGTATTATCTGCTGCCGAACATTCAGAGTGATGACATTACAACCGAAGTAAAGAGTAATTACATTCTGATGCCGGTTGCACAGGCAATTCAGAAGCTCGATTCTTATCGTGATACCATTACGATCAAGAGCCTTCTGACGACCACCGAGGACGCTTATATTGAAAATGATCCGGAGAACAGCACCTGGTCGAAGAGCGCAGACAGTGAGACGGGCGCATTTGACCTTGGCGTTTCCATCACAGAGACCGTAGATGATAAAGAGACACAGATCATTTATTTCTCGAGTGCATCGATGCTGAGCAGCCAGATTGACCAGGCAATCAGCGGTGCGAACTCAAAGCTGGCAGCGACTGCACTGACCTCCATGTGTGATGTGGAGCAGACCGTTGTTATTCCAAGCAAGAGCACAAGCTATACAAACCTGGTATTTACACAGGGAGCAGTTAACACCTGGTCTATTATTACCATTGCGGGAATTCCGCTGGTACTTGTTGTGATTGGCGTGATGATCTGGATGAAGAGGAGAAAACAGTGATGAAGAAAAAAGGAAAGATGGCGGCCTGCCTGATCCTTTTGGTACTGCTTCTTGCCGTACTGGTGGTGCTGACGAAGAAAAACAGCACCGCCGATGCGGACAGCAGCAGTTCGGATTCTGGTGCAGACGCCGAAAAAGTGGTTGATTTTTCAAAAGATGATGTAACAGCGCTTTCGTTCCAGATCAACGGAGAGACGGTGTCTTTTACGAAAACAGCAGGAGACGATGATACCGATATCTGGACATACGACCAGGAGGATGGATTCCCACTGGATGAGAGCAAGATAACGAGCGTTTTAAGCTCTCTTAGCAGCATGACAGCAGAAAGAGTCATTGAAGACGATGAAATCGATTCTATGGCCGATTTCGGGCTCGAGACGCCGTCTCAGGAGGTTGTAGTGACTGCGGGAGACGAGAAAACGACGATTCATGTCGGAGATAAGAACAGCTCGAGCAGATACTATATTTATCTGAACGATGATACGAGTAAGGTTTATCTGGTAAGCACATCGCTTGAAACGATGTTCCCGTCCGATATGATGGAGTGGGCGACAACGGAATCCATGCCATCTGTGACGGCGGAAAACATTACGAAGCTGCAGGTGGAGGGTGAGAACGGATATACGCTGACAAAAGAAGTAAGCGCTGCTGATTCGGAACTCCAGACGGATGAATGGCAGGTTGTGGACGCAGATGGAGCGGCACATGGCGGTGATGCGGATTCGATCGGCACCATGACAAGTGCGGTGGCATCTCTTAGCTTTGGAGATCTTGTTACGTACAACGCATCGGATCTTTCCCAGTACGGACTGGATCAGCCAAAGACGACGATCCGCGTGCATTACACAGAAGAGCAGGAGGTTGAGGCTGACGATACAACAACGGCAGATACTTCTTCGGATTCCACAGCAGATTCTTCATCAAGCGACAGCACTGCAACGAGCTCTTCTTCCGAAACGACAACCGTTACGGTGGAGAAAGATCTGGTATTGTATGTCGGCAATGCAAATGAGGACGGCGGTTCTTATTACGTGAAGCTGGACGGCTCGAATGAAGTTCATCTGATGACGGCTTCGAATGTTGAAACCTTCACCGGAAAGAAGGCATCTGATTTCTGGAACATGTATATCGGCATGGAAAATGTATCGGATCTGACGAGTCTTGATATTACGTATAACGGCGAGACGAAGACGTATGTACGCCATGTGGAAGAGAAAAAGGATGACGACAGCGATTCCACAACACAGGAAATCAGTTACACCTGTGGCGATGAAACGATTGATAAATCAACGTTTACCACCTTCTATTCTTCACTCATTGGCCTGAAGGCACAGACGAAGGATGAGAGCCTCGTACAGGCCAAGGATGCCGAGTTTACCGCAGTCTTCCATATGACAGACGGCGACCTGACATTTGCTTACAGCCCGTATGATTCGAGCTTCTATTACACGGTAGATGAGGACGGAGTTCCGTCACTCGTGAATAAAAATAACGTGAAGACCATGGTGGAAAATTACGATGCGCTGCTTGCGGCAAAGACGGAGGATGACAGTTCTTCGGATACGGCGGAGTAAAGAGTCATTAAAGGCTGGTTAAAATTGAAAACGGAGGATTTACTGACATGGAAATATCAGTAAATCCTCCGCTTTTTTTGTCTCATTTTTTCGCTCGCGGCCGGGAGCAGAAGGGGGTATTACTGTACCGGTGCGAAGAAGATCTGGATCTGGTCTAAGAGGGCCTGCGGGGCCTCCATCTGTGGCATGTGCTTTGTTTTCGGCAGGATCTGGGTTTCGATGGAGGTGTTGAGCGCGGTGTACAGCGCAAAGGTTTCTGCGATGCCCGGCTCTTCCTCGCCGCCGATGAGGAAGATGCTGTTGTCAATGTGCTTTAAGGCGTGGCCGATGTTGAGGTTCACGTAATTGCCCGCAAGGCTTGCAAAAAGGTACTTTCCGGCGCTGCTCTGGAGGTGGGCTGACTCATAGAATGCGTCTACGTCCTCCGGCGAGCGGTGGAACGGGTTGTGGTAGTAGCTCTCGGTGAATAAAAGCTCGATGTTGGAGCGGCCGGTGAGCGTGTGGTACAGCAGCGTTCCGACGAGCGGGAGCTCGATCATGCGTTTCAGGAAGCGGCTGCGTTTATCCGGGATTTTGTTGAGCTTGGCAAGGTCGGTCGGGTTGATCATCATGATTCGGCCGAAGCATTTCGGGGCTGTATTGCAGGCGGTTACGACGAAAGAGCCGGATAAACCGGATGCAATTACGTCGGTTGGACATCCGATGACCTGCTTGATGAAGGTGACGATGAGCTGTACGTATAAAAAGTTCGTGTACGTGATCGCCGGCTTGTCGGAACGGCCGCAGCCGAGGAGATCGAGTGTGTAGACGGTGTGATCCTGGGCGAGAGTATCCTCAATATACTGCCATTCGCGGCCGCTGGAGGCACAATGTAAGTCATGAAGTAAGAGCATCGGGGTTCCGGTGCCTTTTTTTGTGTAAAAAATATCGCCGAACTGCCAGGAAAAGATCTCTTTTTCAGCCGAGGCGAGCAGGTTTTTCCGTACGGCGGCGGTATCGAGCGTTTTATTCAGAAAGTAAATCGCTGCGCCGGACATCGTGGTGAGGACACTCAAGGTGACCAGTTTTTTGCTGTGTTTCATATGATAAAACTCCTTTCAGGGGTCTCCCGGAGGGGAGGAATCGGTTCGAAACGTTGTGTTGAGCTTATTATAAGCGAAAAAAGGGAAAGATACAATGCAAAAATTAAGGGAAAAATGAGAAAAAGAGACGAAAATAAGACGCAATTTGACGAAAAGCGTAGACAATTCCAGGAGAACTACGTTATGTCAACTACTGGCGAATGGCATATTTAAATGGTTTACATAACTGCAAAAAACAGAGAAAAAATGATGCAATAATACACATAAAAGCATGAAAACGGCACTATGGGATAAAATCCTTCCAGATTGGCAAAAATCCCTGAAAAAATGGTCCCAAAATGCGTTTAGTAAATGGTTTGGAAAATCCGAAAAAACGAATGTAAAAGTTCAATTCATACGAAAATATAAAAATATAATTAAACAATTTAATAAAAGAGAGAAAACAGAGACGAAAAACTACGTGAAACACGCGAAAATACAGGAAAAATGTAGAAAAGACGGAGAAAATCAAAAATAGAATAGAAAATACGATTATTTTAAAAATAAGAGAGGTGAAAAATGAGAGTGATTTTCGGAAAGCCGGGAAGCAAATCGCTTCTCACTGATCGCCGAAGACCGAAAATCGTAAAAAACGATGTTTCACGTGAAACATTTTGAGAGACGTGAAACGTGAAAAATGAGACGGGGAAAGTGACATAAGTAGAAACGAAAAAATGAAGGACGATCTAAAAAATGGCAAAAAGAGGGTATAAAACGATGGAAGAGGCGGAAAAAGCAAAAAAAGATAAAAATGAGTTGAGAAAAGGCAAAAAACGACTGAAAAGGGGAAAATGTAGTATAGACATGGGCGAAAAGAATAAAAACGGGAGGGAGAGGCAGTGAAAGGCAGTGAAAGGCAAGAAAATGGTGTGAAATGGCGATGAGGGATAAAAAACGGAGAGAAGGAATAAAAAATGTTGATAAAAGAGAAAAAGTGAGATTGTTTACAAAAAAAGAGAAAGGTAAGCCAGAAAGATGGAAAAGAGGATAAAAGACGTGGCAGCGAGAGAAAAATATTAAAACCATAAAAACAGAAAAATTATAGTGAAATCAAATAAAACGATAAAAACAGAAAATGTGCAGCCTGGTCTGTAAAATAAAAAAATCAAAGAAAAACAGCCCGGAAAGAGAAAAAAATTGAGAAAAAAATAAAAAAAGGATGTCTCACGGATTATGCCTCTTACTGATGAAAATAAAGAGAAAAATGCTGAAAATTTGAAAAAAGCGAGGAAGAACGATGAAAAAACAGAGCCCTGGTGAATAAAAATACATTTTATATACAAAAAGAGACATTTACGATCACCGAATAACCATAAACAGTTTTGATTCCTGATCTATGTATCAATAATATCCTGATAAGTTGATTTTTTCTTCCTAATCACCTGAGATTTTCTTGAAAAAGAGCATCACACGATTAAAATAACGTTTCCAGTATATTTATACCTCAAAAACGTCAAAAATTAAAATGTTTCACGTGAAACATTTTATAAAAACTGTGTGAAACAGAAAAAAATGTTCTGACATTGCAGAATTACTTGGAAACCATCAAAAAAATGCAAAATCATCGCTGAAAAAATTCCAAAAAACCTTTAAACAGCGTAAAAATCGAGAAAAATTATTGTAAAACAGTGCTTTTCAAAATGTTTCACGTGAAACATCGCCAAAAATCTCCAATTTTCTTATGTTTCAAACCGCCTAATCATGCAAAAATGCAGAAAATGTTTCACGTGAAACATTTCCAGTAGTAAAATCCGGCGTAGTATGATAAAATATCTTTGTCCCAAATTGGGGCAATTTTGAGATAGAATCTGAAGAATTCCTCAGATAGACTGGCATAGAAAAGGAGATTTTTCCTATCTATATGCCAAAACACCTGCCGCATGAATCATTTTTTTGAAAGAAGTGCCGGCAGGTCATTTCCTGTAAAAAGGAAAAACTGCAAATGGAAAACAAAAAGATGAAAGGAGGCAATACATATTTTGGGAAGAACAATTGCAATTGCAAACCAGAAAGGCGGCGTAGGTAAATCTACCACCGCAATTAACCTTTCTTCCTGTTTAGGAGAAATGGGACAAAAAGTTCTGACCATTGATATGGACCCGCAGGGAAATACCACCAGCGGAATGGGAGTAGAGAAAAATGAAGTGGAAAATACCATCTATGAGCTGCTTCTTGGAGAGTCAAAACTGGAGGACTGCATCATTCCTCTGAATTTTGACAATCTTTCCCTTATCCCTTCCAATGTCAATCTGGCCGGAGCGGAGATAGAGCTGATCGGGGTGGAAGACAAAGAATTCATCCTGAAAAACGCAATTGATCAGGTTCGCGATCAGTACGACTTCATTATTATTGACTGTCCGCCATCCTTAAATATGCTGACAATCAACGCGATGACCACCGCGGACACCGTTCTGGTGCCGATTCAGTGTGAATATTACGCACTGGAGGGCTTATCCCAGCTTATGCACACGATTGAGCTGGTGCAGGAGCGTCTGAATCCGGAACTGGAGATGGAAGGCGTTGTCTTTACCATGTACGATGCGAGAACGAATCTTTCTCTGCAGGTAGTAGAAAACGTAAAAGACAGCCTGGATCAGAATATCTACAAAACCATTATTCCGAGAAATGTCCGCCTTGCGGAGGCACCGAGCTACGGTATGCCGATCAACTATTACGACAAGCGGTCCACCGGTGCAGAGAGCTACCGTCTCCTGGCAGACGAAGTGATTCACAGGGGGGATGAAGAGTAATGGCAGCGAGAAGAGGAGGATTAGGCAAGGGCCTGGATTCCCTGATTTCACCGGGACATTCAGCCAAAGCAGAAGCAAAAGAGAAACCGGCAAAACCGGAGGTCAAAGTAGTCGAGAAGGTTGTTGAAAAAGTTGTCGAAAAACCAGTTGAGATGAAACTGAAAATCTCCGAAATTGAACCGAACCGCGAACAGCCGCGAAAATCCTTTGACGAGGACGGCCTGATCGAACTTTCGGAATCCATTAAACAGTTCGGAGTTCTACAGCCGATTCTGGTGCAGAAAAAAGATGATTATTATGAGATCATCGCAGGGGAACGGAGATGGAGGGCTGCAAAGCTTGCCGGAATCAAAGAAGTACCGGTCATCATCAAAGATTTTACCGAGCAGGAAGTTGTCGAGATTTCCTTGATTGAAAATATTCAGAGAGAATCCCTGAACCCGATTGAGGAGGCACACGCATACAAACGCCTGATGGAAGA
>ENA-OPCW01001850-OPCW01001850.1-human-gut-metagenome-genome-assembly--contig:-NODE-1850-length-10044-cov-3.458905_pt1 | contig 10044 bp, 11 predicted proteins | sample MGYA00241258_ERZ501496 | MGnify/ENA primary metagenome ERZ501496 (study PRJEB25962, sample SAMEA2042660) | human gut metagenome | biome: human gut; feature: human-associated habitat; material: faeces...
GTACATTTAACGGATATAAACGGGCAAACTGGCTACATTCTCCGGTACAAGATACGTATCGGTGTTCGTATTGTAACGGGTGACAAAGATATCATATCCTCCCAGCCCTTCGCCGTCGCTTGCGTAATAAATAGTAACACCGTCTGCCATAACAAACGGATAGTTGGCGTTTCCGGAATCATTGATACTGCCGGGCAACGGACGTCCGTTACTCCATTCATCTAACAGCTTATTTTTTGAAAGAATATCCAGATTTCCTCTTTCGCCTTTTTCGCTATAATAGATTTTGTTTCCGATTTCGGTTTCGTAGACTGTTCCCGGGTTATCGCCTTCAGTTTTGAAGAACTCGTTGAAAGTAAACAGCTTACCTGATTCTTCGCTAATTTTATAAGCATTCAGGAAAGTAGACTTGTCTACCACAAAACTGTCGATAATGGAGACATCTTCTACGCCTTTCAGCATACGGAGATCGGCTTTGCTTTTCTCTAACAGCTTTTCAGCTTCTTCGGTAGGGCGTTTTCGTTTCTTTAAGTCGGTGATATATTCTTCGAAGCAGTTCACTGCATCTTCAAAACGGTACGTGTCATTGTAAGCTTGTCCCAGATAAAGCTGTCCGCTGGCTACCCGTTTCTTTACAGCCATTTCGAGAGGTTTCACAGCTTCTTCAGCTTCTCCTGTTTTCAGGCAACATACGCCATACCAATAATTATAATTGGCATTAGAAGGGGCTTGCTTTACCAGCTTTTGGAAAGCAGGTTTGGCTTGTTCAAATTCTCCGTTCAGGAAAAGTTGTTTGGCTTGCGCCAAGCTTTGTGCCGCAGCGTTGCCTGCGCAGCATAAAGTAAATAAACCAATGATATATTTTTTGTACATAGTTAGTTTATAATCCGTATTATTTAGATTCAAAAATACAAATATTAATTGGATTTCTCATGCTTTACATAATTCTATTTTGTTAAATCTTCCATAAATCATTCTTTTCATGTACTTTTGTGCCCTATTTTTAAAGAAGATGTATGGCACAATTTACGGAAGACGAGAAAATAATGCGAAGGTTGGAGCAACGCTTTAACAAGGGGGTGGTAAAGTATCGCTTGATTGAGGATGGTGATAAAATTTTGATAGGTCTTTCTGGTGGGAAGGATTCTTTGGCTCTGTTGGAGCTATTGGCAAGGCGTTCACGTATTTTGAAACCGAAATTTACAGTGATAGCTGTGCATGTAGGCATGACAAATATTCCTTATCAATCTGATTTGGAATATCTGAAAGGCTACTCAGAGGATTTAGGGGTGCCGTTTGTGCATTATGAAACTTTTTTTGATCCGAGTACCGACACTCGGAAGTCTCCTTGTTTCCTTTGTTCTTGGAATCGGAGAAAAGCTTTGTTCACGGTGGCAAAGGAGCAGGGGTGCAATAAGATTGCTTTAGGACATCATATGGATGATATCTTGGAAACTTTGTTGATGAATATTACTTTTCAGGGAGCGTTCAGTACAATGCCTCCTAAATTAGTGATGCGTAAATTTGAGATGACAATTATTCGTCCTATGTGCTTGGTACATGAAGCGGATTTAATTGAAATGGCACGTATCCGCGGTTTTCGTAAACAGATCAAAGATTGTCCTTATGAAAGTTTGTCGAATCGTTCAAATATGAAAGAGGTTTTATATTCTCTAGAAAAAATGAATCCTGAAGCACGGTATAGTTTGTGGAAATGCATGACAAATATTCAGGAAGAATTGTTGCCTGGGATGAATGAACACGATTTATAGTGAATATGGTTGTTTTGTTATTAGGGAATATAACGAAACTGCTTATAGTTAGTTGTTTGTACTTGTGTGCAGCTTAACCAACTATCAATATTATTAATGTATTTAGATGAGGAAGAATGTTATAAAGTTATCCTTCCTGTTGTTTATTGTGCCGGATACAAGGTGATGTACATGTCTGGTTTGTTGGGGAAAGTGTAGAAATATTCTACAATGAAAATGTGGATCTTTTTCTTTGAAAATAGCTTATTCTTAATGTATTTAATTGATAATCAAAGCCAGTCTTGTTTTGGCATAGGCTTTGTTTTCTCTTTGTCATAAGAATAACCATTTAAATATATTAGGATATGAGAAAGTTTTTTGTTGTGTTAGTATGGGTAATGGGATTAGGACTTGCAGCGTTGTTTGCCAAAGATATAGTACGTGGAGTGAAGAATGTGATTGCGATAAATCATTTTACCCCTGTTGAGGTGAATAATGCTCCAACAGGATGGCATCAAGACTTGTGTTGTTATCTTAATTAATTTGCCGTCATAGAGATTTTGTTCATAATTGAAATTGGAAACAACTGTTTTTTATGGCAGCTGTTTCCAATTTATTTGTATTCAGTTGTCCTTATACTCTTTTCGCCAAGTGATTTTTGTACACTAGCCTAGGACAAATGTAAAATAGTAAAGGGGATTGGATGAATAGTTATTAATGAATGTTTTTAATGTCATCCTGTACTATCTGATCCATTTCTTTCATTAGTTTTTTGGGATTCTTTTTAGGGGAGAATCCTTTATCTTTTTCTTCATGCAAAAGATCTGTTTCAGTTATGTCCTCACCCCAGTCTTCGAACATATTCGTTGCCGGTTGTCCTGACAATGTTACATTCTCTTCTGCGATAGGGACATTTCTCTCAATAATTTTTTCCATAATCTAATCTATTTATTGTTTCCTAGATGACAAATACGGGTAGAAATGGTTTAATGATTTAATAAAGTTTGAAGTTTGTGATAAATAGAAAGTTCTTGAACAAGCTAGCAAGACTTGATTTGCGGGCAATGTTTTATTTCTTTTTTTAAATGACTTTGCCTTGTAAAGAGTGCTTCTCTGTCCTTTCAATTGAAAAACAAGTTTTTAAAAAGCGGTTTTTTCGGTCTGTTTGAGGTTCATCTGCAAAATCGTGGGGAAGGACTTTGGTTCTTGAAGGACTGTTTTGTTCTCTGATAGCTTTCAGAAATGTTCTTGACGTATCAGTTTTTCTCTTGAGGAAGTTCGGATGTTTATGCCCTCATGCCCTCACTGTCTGTATAACAGACTAATTATAAACAACTTATATGCAGATGGTAAAAATATTTGTTCTCACTTATGCTCTCATAACGTTCTGAAACATATTTTCGTGTAACATGCTTGTCCTCAGTTATATCTATTTTTTATAGGCTATTCCAGGCTTGATAGGAAGTAGGGTGTTTTCAGGCTTTTTCTCGCAAGAAGTGTGCATAAGGGGTTTGTACTTCCATAGAATAATGGCTTACAAAGTCTTGGCAACGGTAAAAAAGATCAAGACGTTTTTAAAAAAGCTCCTTTTCTTTTTTTAAAAGGCGGTTATCTTTTTTGAAAAGCTCTTGATCTTTTTGAAAAAATAGAGTAGTTCTCTTTAATTTTTTGAGTTTAAAAAAATAAGCGGAGCAGAAAAAACAGGCAGGTAACGATTAGGTGACGAAAATCCATCGCTTGCTTGTTTTTTCTGTATAGCCTCAAATAACAGAAGTGGTTAATATTCTTGATTTTAGCAATTTTTACGGGAGAAATTCCCCCGATAAAATTTCTTGGTCTAAGTAGCTTTTACCTTTAATCCGTTTCCATGAAAAAAAGAAACGGATTTTTTCAAAGGAGATGACTTGAACATTTTATCTTGTTTTCCGGTCATTTGGATTGTTATCATCTCAAAGTCGTTCCCTCAACAGTTTTCGTGTGTAGCATGTCAAGTCTTTCCCGTGGTGAGAGGAAAGGGATTTCCTTGATGATTTTTCGGAACCCTTCAATGCCTTCATGGAAACTGCCCTCGGTGTAGTAGTTTTCCAGAATTTGCTGCATCACAATCTTTCGTGACTTCCACCAATCGAAATCCGAGAGGTTGTATTCTTATTACAATGACGGTAAAACTGAACTTCTTATAATTATCGAGTATTGTCATTCCATTCAAAAATGAATACTGTTACAAGGATAGTCTTTTTACTTCGAAGAGATAAGTTTTTTTGGGAATATGGGCATATATGATAGTAAATCATACACGGACTTTTGTTTTCTTTTTTGCGTAGATATGATAAAACCCCAAAAATTTTTGTCTAACTTTCAGGGTTTTATCATTTTGATATACCTCCCCTTTTTGTCATGGGAAAGCTATTTCAGACACACAATATTATCTATGATGCTTGTCATGACCGTAGTGATGACCGTTGTTATGGTGATGATGTTTGTCATGATGGTGGTTGTTGTGGTGATGTCCGTGGTGCTTGCAATAGCTGTCATAGTGCTCGTTCCAGTAGTTGTGATTGCTGTGTACCCGGTCGCAGAAAGAATTGTAATGGGATGATCCGGGACGGATGCCCATTTCCAGCAGGATGCGGTCCCAGCCATGACGGTGGTGTCGGTTGTAACAGTCGCAGACATCGCGCATACTCCGACCCGAAGTCTTGGCTATTTCGAGAGCCAGGCCTACGTGCCCCCAGTTCTTTCCACATGATCGGTAGTAGTTGTCCAAGGAGGCTCCCGGCACATTATATTCAGCACATAGGTGTTTTCGGTAGTCTGACAGCTCCACAGACGCATATTTGTTTGCGCTTCCGATAAAGAGCGAAAGCCAATCCTGCCCGAACATGTTGCAGGAGATGAATACAAACAGCAGTAGAAGAATGTTTTTTTTCATCATACATTCAATTTTTACGTTATATACAATTTCTGGTTAAAGATCATTTTTATTGTTTGCAGGTGGTAATTTCCTTTCCCTGAAAATAGGTGGCTATAACTTTAGCTTCTTTCACTTCTTCGGGCGGGCATTGGAATACATCCCGGTCTACAAGTATGAAATCGGCATTCTTGCCTGTTTTCAGGCTGCCGGTAATGTCCGACAGACCCATTTGTTGCGCAGCGTGGATGGTATATGCCTTGATGCCTTCCCGAATCTCCAATCCTGCATCGTACGGGGGGAAATATCCTGATGTAGAGTCTGCTCTCATTGCCGCATGCCAGATTTGTCTGAAAGGGTTCACTTCTTCAAGCAGATTCGCCGGATAATCAGAACCGAATGTGATTCTCACTCCGTTGTCGGCTAACGTTCCCCAAAGATATTGGTGTAGAAACCTTTTTTCTCCTAGTTTATCCAATGTTTCCTCGACGGCTTCGGGAACAGTCCATGAAGGGGTTGTCTGACAGAACAGATTCTCCTTCATCGCGATATATTTGTCGGTTCCTGCTGGCTCAAAGACTTGGTTATGGGCTATTGCACGGGGAAGTGAGGGGTTGATGTCCTTGGTCTTCAAGAAGGCGTCAAGAATGTATTGCTGCCCCTTGTCACCTATGGCGTGTGCATGTACCGCATAACCTGCGGAAAGGGCTGCTGATACATGTTCCAAATTCTCCTCTCTGCTGAGGAAAGGCTCGACTCTCTTTCCGGAATTGCTGTACGGGGCAAGCAGGGCTGCCGATTCGGCCTCTATCGTGCCGTCTTCAAAAAGTTTATATACATTGCAGTAGACATTTTCCTTGCTGTACTGCTTGTCCAGCTGCTTCAGGCGCGCTATGTTTTCAGCGACAGAGAGGGTCTGATCTGCCCAGTATCCTTTTTGGTAATATAGGTTCAGCTTGTTCCGTTCTTGAAGCATGGCAACTGCCGGGTATGTGGAGTTGAATATGTCTCCCGCATCAAATACAGCCGTGAAACCCATCTTTGAATAAGTATCCAGTGCCTTTTCCAGATGTTCGGCTACTCTCTCCGTCGTATTGAACGGAAAGGCATTCGCTACAATATGGGCTGTATTCTCACACAGATATCCCGTAGGTTTCTGCGTGCCCGGATAGCGCACATAGTAATGTACTCCGGGCAGAGGGTCTGGGGTATGCTCGTCCACACCGGCCAGAGTCAAGGCTACCGAGTTGGCCCATCCCGAATGACATCCTTCGTCATACAACAGGATAGGAATACGGTCAGATACCCGGTCGAGATCCTTTGCCGTGGGTGTTTCTCCTTCGGGCAGTCCGAGGTAAGCCAGTCCGTATCCTTGTCCGAGGATATGGGGCGCATTTGGATGCTTATTAAGATATTCTTCCAGCTGCTCCAGTATTTCCTCTTTGGTGGCTCCTCCGTCTATGACCAGCATATCTCCCGCATCCATGAATCCGTAGCAGGCGGGATGTGCGTGGCTTTCGATAAAGCCTGGAAGTACGGTCTTTCCATGCAAGTCTATATGTTTGCATGTTTTATCCTTGTATTCCTGCAAGTCGTCTGCCTCGCCTATGAACAAGATTTTTCCCTTCGACACCACCATAGCGCTGGCATGGGGCAAAGAATCGTCGCAGGTATAGATATTCCCATTCTCATATATGGTGATATCCTGCTGGTGTTTTCCGCATCCGCTCGCACTCAGCATCATCGTCATGCAGGCGATGTAAATTGAGAACTTAATTCTTTCAGTCATTTATGTATTTTATTTATTTTGTACACTTTATATACACTCTTGTAGCCAGAGGAGAAGCCCTCATTCGATTTTCCCATATCTTCAACCTGCAATTCGGCATATACGGAAGTTCCGTTTTTGATTCCTCCGGTTATTTTGTCATATTCATGATAAAGTTCTCCGGTTTCATCAATTATCCAGTATGTATCGTTATTTCCTTCAGGAATGAACGAACGGACTTCTGGTCCGATTGCCAGCTTTCCTTTTACTGTCTGCATTTGCAATCTGCTTCAGCTTTCTGTGGGTTTCGCTGGATGGGGTAATGACGGAAGCCGGAATGCTTTCTGTGGTTTCTTCATCTTCTTTGGTTTTCTCTCTTGCATATCGGAGAACAAGCTCTCCCCGTTTCAGTATCAGGCTATCTTGTGTCAGTCTTTCAATCTTCATTGTGTCCGAAAAAGAGAGTGTTAGATGGTTGCCCTTGCTTGTGCCGGAGAGAATAAGTGAAGAGCCTTCCTGCTTCCAAGTGTCGTAAAGGAGCGTAGCCATGTTGAGGGATGAAGCCTTTCCTCCTTCTTCCAGAATAAAGCCTTGTTTTAGCATAGGTAGTCCAGGTACGGGCTGTTCCCATCGTCCGACAATACTTTCACTGTTTCCGCATGCTGTCAGCAATATGGCTGACAAACCGCCCATTAGGCTTGTTAGATAATTTTTCTTTTTCATTTTGCTATTTTTTTGATAAAACAAATACTTGTACTCCGCTGGCTGTGTAGAGGGCAATCGTTTCCTTGCTTAGCCTTCCGTATGTCTTTACGCTACTCAAGGCCGACAGGATGTCGTTCTCCACTTCTTGGTTCGGGCAGGCAGTCCGCTTTGTGGTAGCTCTTGGGATGGAAACGGAGAGCTTTCCGTCCTCATTCACCTTCAGTATGCCGGCTATCTGCTTGCAGCCGGTATTTCCACTTATGGAGTTTCCTTTCGTGTCGAAGACAAGAAACGGGGTCTTTTCCAATCCTCTCGGAAGCGGGTGGTTAAATACTGATGCAACATTCCATTTTCCCTGCAACTCTGCGAATGACATAGGTGAGAATCTCTTTTCCAGTATCACGACCGGACGGTTGGAGGCATTGCATAGGGCAATTTCATTTTTTCTAGTTTTGTGGTAGCTCTTTACCTGTGCCAAAGAGTTGAGCACCTTTTTCTCTGTATCCATGTCCGGGCACGCCATTAGTGTGCCTGCTATCTGCTTGAATCCTACTTTGCCCGGCTTTGCCTGCAAGTCCAGCGAAGCCATGATTCTGTTGCATCCGCTGCATCCGTAGATTCTTCCGTTCTGTGTGTCAAATCCGATGAAAGGTTGCTGTCTTTCAGGATTGGCTGCAAGGGTCAGACCATTAACTTCCACAATATTCCATTCTCCATCGATGTCTGAAAATGTCGGAGCGTTCTTTATTGTTTCGCATGATACGAGTAATAGCACCCCGCTGAGCAGTTCCAAATATTTTTTATTCATTGTGTCTTGTTATTAAAATGTCATTGTTCACCTTAGCTAAAATGTCGATTCCTGATGGCTTTTCCTTTCCCTCTTCGCTGCTTTCATTTTCAGACGGAGATATATTGGTAGAAAGTGTCTTGCCGGTATAGGTATCGAACACGGTTTTTGTGGTGACTTCATTAGGCGATGCCGGCATTTCATCATCGTCATCGCAAGCTGTGAAACAGAATGAACTGCTAAGTAGTAGCAGAGAGACATACAGTTTCATGGCATTAAAATTTTTCATACTCATTTGATAATTGAATTAATACTATGTTATTAATTTTTTTTTTCGATGTTTTAAATGTAAGGTTCTGTAAATTACTGTATGATGCATTTGTTAATGTATGTTATATAATTGATTTATAGAGCTGTATATATTGCAATTCGTAGATAAAACTTGATTTTTATTTTGGGTTTCCATCAACTCTTAAACTTGTGTCTGCCGCAATATAGGCGGATTCTGTAAAGCGAAACAAGCCCTTCATAAGATGCTGTTTCACATACGAGCCGTTTCATACGTCAATTGGGGTAATTTAACAGGCATTTTGTGAGATTTGGGAAAATAAATTTTATATTATAAAACATTTGCTTTATTTTTACTTCTGAAAAAATGTTGAGAAATCGTCAACCCATTTAAAGTCATATGAATAAAAATGCAGAGAAAAGAATTATCGCCTTTACTTCGCAATCTTTGAAGGAATATGGTATTCATGCAGTCCGTATGGATGACATTGCACAAAATATGAGTATGTCAAAACGGACTATTTATCAGACTTATATAACAAAAGATAATCTGATATATATTTGTTTACAGTCTTATCGGAGCAGGATGATGAATATGTTCCGTATTATCAGCTATGATTTTCCGGATATTGTTGAATACCTTTGGGAAGTTTCTAAAGCGTATGTGGAAAATTTGTATAAGGCAAAATGTATCTTTTGGCTTGACATTTCACGGTATTCTGCATATCAATATATATACAATTCGTATAACCGTATATGGTCGGATGAATTGGAGGAAGCCATATTGGCCTGCCAGAAAGAAAAATTAGTTATTCCTAGCCTGCATGCAGCCTTATTCATTGAGTCTTTTACGACATTGCTGTATAATGCGAGGATTGCAGAATGTATGCCGTTAATGCTATATAAATCTGCGTATTTCATGCTTAGGGGAATTATGACAGAATCGGGAATTAAAAGGTTTGATTGCATCTCCTTTGAAGAAGTGACAGCTTGAACTGATTGGGCAGAAACAGTGGATATGGTGATATCTGTAAGCTAAAAAATAATCATTTTCACTTATGAGGAAACATTTTTTATTTATTTTTTTTACAGCACTCGAAATTATAAAAAAATTAGGGAATTGACACTTATTGGAATGGATGCGTCTCGCCATCGCAGACGAACACTACCACAGGGAGAGGAGTATGCGAACAGCTGCATGTTTCTAAAAGGGCTCTGCATACACTGCGTAACGAAGGGAGAGTGCCTTACATGGTCATCGGTGGAAAGATATTTAACCTCGAAAGCGCACTACATGAAACATTGCGGAAAAACTATCGGAATTACAGCCAATAAGTTAGATAACTGGTTGTAAAGAAAGAGAAGATGGGATGCTTCACCGAACTCACTGGATAAGCATTTCATCTTTTTAGTTGGTCAGACGAAACATTCTGCCTGTCTTTTCGCCCAGACTGTCCGTGGTTTCCCCGATTTGGAGATTGATCAGCTAGGGCGCTGAAGCACATGAAAACGAATATGTCCCGGATGGTCTGTTGGCGTTTACCAAATTATTCGCCATTTTCAGAATTGTTTTTTCCGGAAGTAAATTTCTGTCAATCTCTATCTTTTCCGACTTTTGGTAATGGATAGGCTCTGCGTATACAGGGAATGTATAACAGAAGTCCTTTCCTGAAAGTTCGTAAAAAAGAGAACTTTATTCGTTAAATTATGCGGAAAGTTTACAATAAAGAGATTCTTTGGTTTAGGAGTATCTCCCGCAGGATTGCCATTAAATAAAAAACCTTTTGTTTTGCTGTTATTGAAAGCAAAGTGGACGTTCCGATCCAAAGCAAGG
>ENA-OPCW01001855-OPCW01001855.1-human-gut-metagenome-genome-assembly--contig:-NODE-1855-length-10035-cov-5.792585_pt1 | contig 10035 bp, 6 predicted proteins | sample MGYA00241258_ERZ501496 | MGnify/ENA primary metagenome ERZ501496 (study PRJEB25962, sample SAMEA2042660) | human gut metagenome | biome: human gut; feature: human-associated habitat; material: faeces...
GTCAAACCAGACGTTAGAGCCTTCTTTTGGGACAACGTAGTCGAGGTCTTCGTTTTCTTCCATGGCAACGGTAGCATCACCGGAATAAATGACGGCTATGGAGGCATCGCCAGAAACCATGGCATCTCTTGCCTCATCAACAAGATAAGCTTCTACGATTGGTTTTTGTTTTAATAAAAGGCTCTGTGCCTGTTTTAATTCCTTTCGACTGGTTGTGTTTAAGGAAATGCCGTTCCATTTGAGCGGAACCATAAACGCATCTCGCATACTGTTTTGCATAACAATCTGGTCATCGTATTTTTTGTCCCATAAAATGCTCCAGCTATCGACTTTTTCTTTTATGACTTTTGTGTTATAGAGGATTCCTACGGTCCCCCAAAGGTAAGGGACTGCGTATTCATTGGTCGGGTCAAATGCCTTACAGAAATCTAAATACTTTTCATCAATATTTTTATAGTATTCCATAGAGGAAGTATCAATTTTCTGTGCTTCGCCCTCCTGCATCATTTTCTCTACCATGTAGTCGGATGTACAAATAACATCGTAGTTAATGACACCGGATTTATATTTTGTATACATATCTTCCGGGGTGACATATTCTTCGTATTTTACTTTGATGCCAGTTTCTTTCTCGAAAGTTTTTAGTACACTTACATCAATATAATCTCCATAATTAAATACGGTAACCGTATTTTTGTCATCGCTCTTTTTTCCAGAAGAAAAGCAGCCGGTAAAGGCAATGGTTGAGATAATTAACAATACTACGAGGACGAAAATACCTGCCATCAGCTTTCCTTTTCCCTGCAGATAATATTTTTCCAGTAAATTCATCGATCTTCCTCCCTGTCTGCTTTTTTCTGTTTTGTTGCGGACATATGGTTAATGAGTCCGAGTAAAATAAGAATTGTCAAGAATAAAAGGGTTGAAAGTGCATACATCTGTGGGTTGATTCCTCTTCTAAGCTGCTGGTAAAGCATTGTGGAAATCGTGTTGATTCCCGCTCCCTTTGTGAAGTATGTTACGACAAAATCATCCATAGATACCGTAAATGCAAAGAAAAATCCTGAAAGGATTCCCGGAATGATTTCTGGCAGGACAACTTTGACAAAGGCGTATACTGCGGATGCACCTAAATCCTGTGCCATGACTCTATTAAAAATATGTTCTTCGTGGTCAGAAATGGACACTATCAAGAGTTTTCCCATATTGTGTGTATCCCCTCCTGCATACTTATATTTGGTGTTCGGTGATTTTTCCTTTTGTCAGCGAACATGGGTTTTCGTTGTGGTAAAATTAGGTTATTGATTTTTTTCAGAAATAGTATGATTTTCGGCTATGGATATTTCCCTATGAAGATGTATTGCCATAAATAGCGTGATTACTACGGAAATTATATCTGCAATAGGCTGGGCATATAGGATTCCATTCATGCCCCATACCATAGGAAGCAGCAAAATGACAGGAACAAAGCAGATACCTTGTCTGCATGCTCCTAAAAAGAAACCTGCCGCTCCCTTGCCCAGAGCAAGAAATAGAGAGGAGTATACCGTGTAGAAACCGAAAAAAATGAATGTAAGACCGTTCGCAAACAGAGATTTTTGACCGGTTAAAATCATTTGAACATCTCCCTCGGTAAATTGAGAGATAATCTGCGTGGAGAAAGCAGCCATCACCAAGCCTACGACTAAGCAGAAACTTGTAGACCAAATGATTGAGGTTTTGATTGCTTCGCGTAGACGATCAAATTTCTTTGCCCCATAGCTGAATCCGGCAATAGGTTGAAACCCTTTCAGAAATCCAAAGACAACAAGCGTTCCCATAGCAGTAATTCGCGTGACTGCCCCCATGCCTGCAATAACCGAATCGCCATAATCGCTGGCTGCACGGTTAATCAGGGTAATCGAAAGACTTGTAAGCAACTGGAATACCAAAGTAGGTACACCGATTTTCAAGATTTCCGCTATCATTTGCCCATTTGGAGAAAATGCTTTTAAGCTGAAAGAAAATGCACTTCTTTTTCGCAGAATATATGTAAGATAAACAAGTGTAGATACCAGCTGAGAAATCGCAGTGGCGATCGCTGCACCGGCAACCCCCATGTTGAAAGTGTAAATAAAAAGAGGGTCTAATCCGATATTCAACACAGCTCCCAACAGTAATGCACACATAGTTGTCTTTGCTGCACCTTCACTGCTTACAATATTGTTCATGGTCACATTAAACACATTGAAAACACAGGACAATATATAAATTCTTGAATATGTCAGAGCATACGGCATGATAGTTTCTGTCGCGCCTAACATAGTCAAAATTGGTTTAAGGAAGATTGTAGAGAAAAGGATGATAATAGCGCCAATCAGAAGACTACTATACAGAGCGGTACTTGCCACCTTATTGGCAGTATCCTTATCGCCTCGTCCCAAAAGTCTTGACAGGTAGGATGCAGCACCGTTGCCAAACATTAGTCCCAATCCAACTACGACTTGTCCTAACGGGAAAACGATAGAAATGGCTCCCATTTGACTCTTTCCCAGTCCGCTCACAAAATAGGCATCCACCAGATTATATAGGGCATTGATTAACATCCCAATCATAATCGGCACGCCAAGCGACATCAGAGCTTTGGGGATAGGCGCACTGCCCAAAAGCTCAAGTTTGTTGTTACGTTCACTCATTGTAAATACTCCTTTCGCTCTCTGAGAGTGTAAATTACAGTAGTATAAAATATAGTATACTGTTGCATGGATCATACTACTATAATTTATAGTAGATGTCAAGAGAAGTGAAGCAAATTGCCTTGACAAAGAGTATAAAATCTACTACTATAACTTATAGTGAATTTGACGGTATTCTTTCATGCAGAGAACATAGCGAAAGGGCGTGATCCACATGGCTACCATAGATTTGATCGTGTTGGGAATTTTGAAAAAGGAGCCAATGAGTGCCTATGATATTCAAAAGTTGGTGGAATATAGAAATATATCAAAATGGGTAAAAATCAGCACCCCATCCATTTACAAAAAAGCCATTCAGTTGGAAGAGAAAGGACTAATCAGAGGCGAAATCGTAAAGGAAGGAAAGATGCCAGAAAAAGCAATTTACTCCCTAACAGAAGCCGGAGAAGCAGAATTTGAACGTCTTATGTTTGAGATTTCCGCAAAGCCGATTAACATTTTTCTGGACTTCAACGCTGTTATTGTGAATTTGGATTCCTTGCCGCCTGAAAAACAAAAGTCGTGCATAGCAGAGATTCAGGAAAATGTTAGTATTCTAAAATCTTATCTGGAAGATAATATACGGGAAAAGGGAAACGACTCCAGTGTTCCGGCAACAGGAATGGCCGTGTTACGTCAGCAGTATGTATTGGTGGAAGCAATCCAAGCATGGATTAGTTCTTTAAATATTATCTGAAGCCAGTATTCTTACAGGGATTATAGTTGATTGAGTTATAGTGTCCATGCTTTATGAAAAATAAGAAAGGCTTCGAGATCATTACGGCCTCGAAGCCTTTCTTGCTGTCTTAAAAGGGGGAACTGTTAAACTTATATCCGCTGCCCAGTACGGTGCGGATATAACCGCCCTTCGGTGTGTCCGGCGTCAGCTTGCGACGGATCTGACCGATTACACTGGCAACAGCGGTACCGCAGTGTTCACCGTCCGCAGCCCACACAGCCTCATAGATTTGGCTGGCAGAAAAGACCCAGCCAGGATGGCGAGCCAGATAAGCAAGGACAGCAAACTCATGATGAGTTAGTGTAACAAGTTGACCTCTGCAGAATACTGCCTGCTCCTTCAGGCGAATCTCAAGCTCCGGAAAGGGGAGAGTGTCATCCGAGAGTGGGAGAGCAATATGGTCAAGCTCTGGTTCGTCTGCAAGGGCTTCCATAATTTTATTGAGTATGTGTTCTTCATGGTCTGCAACGGATAATATTAAAAATTTGCCCATATTGTGTATCCTCTCCTGTATGCTTGTATTTAGTGTCCGATGACTTTTCCTTTTGTCAGCGAACATAGGGCTTTCGTTACAGTAAAATTAGGTTATTGTTTTAGTACGACTTTCGGCTATGGATATTTCCTTATGAAGATGTATTGCCATAAACAGCGTGATTACTACGGAAATTATATCTGCAATGGGTTGGGCATATAGGATTCCGTTCATTCCCCATACCATAGGCAGCAGCAAAATGACAGGAACAAAGCAGATACCTTGTCTGCATGATCCCAAAAAGAAACCTGCCGCTCCCTTGCCCAGAGCAAGAAATAGAGAGGAGTATACCGTGTAGAAACCGAAAAAAATGAATGTAAGACCGTTCGCAAACAGAGATTTTTGACCGGTTAAAATCATTTGAACATCTCCCTCGGTAAATTGAGAGATAATCTGCGTGGAGAAAGCAGCCATCACCAAGCCTACGACTAAGCAGAAACTTGTAGACCAAATGATTGAGGTTTTGATTGCTTCGCGTAGACGATCAAATTTCTTTGCCCCATAGCTGAATCCGGCAATAGGTTGAAACCCTTTCAGAAATCCAAAGACAACAAGCGTTCCCATAGCAGTAATTCGCGTGACTGCCCCCATGCCTGCAATAACCGAATCGCCATAATCGCTGGCTGCACGGTTAATCAGGGTAATCGAAAGACTTGTAAGCAACTGGAATACCAAAGTAGGTACACCGATTTTCAAGATTTCCGCTATCATTTGCCCATTTGGAGAAAATGCTTTTAAGCTGAAAGAAAATGCACTTCTTTTTCGCAGAATATATGTAAGATAAACAAGTGTAGATACCAGCTGAGAAATCGCAGTGGCGATCGCTGCACCGGCAACCCCCATGTTGAAAGTGTAAATAAAAAGAGGGTCTAATCCGATATTCAACACAGCTCCCAACAGTAATGCACACATAGTTGTCTTTGCTGCACCTTCACTGCTTACAATATTGTTCATGGTCACATTAAACACATTGAAAACACAGGACAATATATAAATTCTTGAATATGTCAGAGCATACGGCATGATAGTTTCTGTCGCGCCTAACATAGTCAAAATTGGTTTAAGGAAGATTGTAGAGAAAAGGATGATAATAGCGCCAATCAGAAGACTACTATACAGAGCGGTACTTGCCACCTTATTGGCAGTATCCTTATCGCCTCGTCCCAAAAGTCTTGACAGGTAGGATGCAGCACCGTTGCCAAACATTAGTCCCAATCCAACTACGACTTGTCCTAACGGGAAAACGATAGAAATGGCTCCCATTTGACTCTTTCCCAGTCCGCTCACAAAATAGGCATCCACCAGATTATATAGGGCATTGATTAACATCCCAATCATAATCGGCACGCCAAGCGACATCAGAGCTTTGGGGATAGGCGCACTGCCCAAAAGCTCAAGTTTGTTGTTACGTTCACTCATTGTAAATACTCCTTTCGCTCTCTGAGAGTGTAAATTACAGTAGTATAAAATATAGTATACTGTTGCATGGATCATACTACTATAATTTATAGTAGATGTCAAGAGAAGTGAAGCAAATTGCCTTGACAAAGAGTATAAAATCTACTACTATAACTTATAGTGAATTTGACGGTATTCTTTCATGCAGAGAACATAGCGAAAGGGCGTGATCCACATGGCTACCATAGATTTGATCGTGTTGGGAATTTTGAAAAAGGAGCCAATGAGTGCCTATGATATTCAAAAGTTGGTGGAATATAGAAATATATCAAAATGGGTAAAAATCAGCACCCCATCCATTTACAAAAAAGCCATTCAGTTGGAAGAGAAAGGACTAATCAGAGGCGAAATCGTAAAGGAAGGAAAGATGCCAGAAAAAGCAATTTACTCCCTAACAGAAGCCGGAGAAGCAGAATTTGAACGTCTTATGTTTGAGATTTCCGCAAAGCCGATTAACATTTTTCTGGACTTCAACGCTGTTATTGTGAATTTGGATTCCTTGCCGCCTGAAAAACAAAAGTCGTGCATAGCAGAGATTCAGGAAAATGTTAGTATTCTAAAATCTTATCTGGAAGATAATATACGGGAAAAGGGAAACGACTCCAGTGTTCCGGCAACAGGAATGGCCGTGTTACGTCAGCAGTATGTATTGGTGGAAGCAATCCAAGCATGGATTAGTTCTTTAAATATAATCTGAAACCAGTATTCTTATAGGGATTATAGTTGACTGAGTTAGAGGGTTCATGTCTTATGAAAAATAAGAAAGGCTTCGAGAACATTGCGGTCTCGAAGCCTTTCTTGCTGCCTTAAAAGGGAGAACTGTTAAACTTATATCCACTGCCCAGTACAGTGCGGATATAACCGCCTTTTGGCGTGTCCGGCGTCAGCTTGCGACGAATCTGACTGATGACACTGGAAACGGCAGTTCCGCAGTGCTCACCATCTTTGCACCATATAGCTTCATAGATTTGATGAGCGGAAAATACCCAACCGGGATGACGGGCCAGATATGTAAGGACTGCAAATTCATGGTAAGTCAAAGTGATGAAGGTACTGTTGCAATATACAGTTTGTTCCTTCAGCCGAATTTCAAGACCAGGGAAGGAAAGTGCAGACTGCGGTGGAGATGGTGCAAGGTGGATAAACTCCGGCTCATCCGCAATAAGCTCCATAATTTTATTGATTATATGTTCTTCATGATCAGTAACGGACAGGATCACGAGTTTACCCATTTTGCTCACATCCTTTCTCACATATTATTTTTGTGATATTTTACTCCGAAGTCCTCAGCCGTTCCACCACAGTTCCCTTGTTAAAGAAGTGGAGAACAATCAGCGGAATGACCGCAGCCAGCAACAGATAAAGCACACCAATGACCATAACAGGAACCAATGTGATATTCAGGGTAAAGAACCACATAGATGGCGAGTTCAAGACATTTTTCAGCACCGTCATGGCAAGCAGCAGCGCAACCACTCCTCCAATGATGTCTGCACCAGCGGCATAGTAAACGCCTTCATAAACCATCAGCCTTTGAAGCTGGCGATTTGTCATACCGATACTCTGCATAGTCGCAAACTCATGGCGGCGGGTAATAATATTGGTGATGATCATATTTGTAAAGTTAATCAATCCCGCCAATGCCATGATACAGCCAATCAGACTACCTACAACCAAAACCATACTTGCAACAGAATTTAATTGTTCTTTCAGTAATTTTGTTGAGGTATAGGTAACAGAGGGGTTCTTTTCAACATAACTGCTCAGGAAGTCCTCCATTTGCGGATGCAGAGAAGCATCCATATTAAATCCATAGTTCAACAGGGTCGGGGTCGTGTAAATCTGTTTGAATACGGTGTCTGGTAAATACACAAAAGGCGCATCGCCGCCAATATGCATCGTAGCCGTAGTTGTTGTCGGCGTTTCGTCCTCAGTCCCAACGGTGCAGGCTTTTGCCAGAATTGTGCAGGTTTTGACTAACTCACCATCCCTGTAAAAAGAAATGCTATCACCGATCTGCAACTGCTCTGACAGGGATGTTGTTTTCGGGCCACCACTCAGTCGGTCTAACCGGTCTCCGATAATGACATATTCTCCGGTTAGCATTTTCTGTTTCAGTACATTAGGATCTGTTTCACCATCATAAATCATCATGTCAGACCAAAAATGTTCGGAAGCGCCATAGACATTTCCAAAGAAAAGATTTTCTGCATCCGGGGCAGTATTCAGCGCATAATTCCCGAAAGACTTGCTAATCCCATTTTCATATTCAAAAGTATTTGTGCAAGTAAGTCCCTCAAAGCCGTAATCCACAAGCACGTTACCGTCATCTACGGTGTTACGATAAAGATACCGTTCTTCTTCCAGACCGTCCTGCTCACGGATCATATCTACTACTTGCTGTGGAAGTGCATCTTCGTGATGTCTAAAGCCCTCCTGAACATTGACTGCAATCGAATTGTAGACGGTAAAATCTGTTTTTGTTGTGCGGGTAATCCACTTTTCTTCATCCATACTCTGTGTCACGATGATAATAGAGTTGAACAGAACGATACACAAAAGCATAGAAACAACGATGAATACACAACGGCGTCTGTTACGTCCTAAGTTAGAAAATGCCATGTGAGAGAGCTTTGCTCCACTGGTTCGTGTAACCGTTTTCTTTTTATAATCATCCTGCTCCGTATAACGAATTGCCTCCATGGGAGATACTTTTGATGCCTTTTTTGCCGGTTTGCGGGTACTGATAAACACTGTCAAAATCGTAAACAATGCGGCTATAACAAATAGCATAGGAGATGCCGATGCCTGCAAACTTGCCGTAGAATACTCATAACTGAAAATTCGCATTACTACCGGAAGCAACGCCCTGCCTGCAAAGAACCCGGCAATTAAACCGATCGGCAGACCGATCAGGGTCAGCCATACCGCCTGCCGATTGACGATGCTTTTAATTTGCCGTGTAGAAGTGCCAATCATCCGCAGTAAGCCATATTGCCGAACATCCTGCATAACGGAAATATCAAAAATATTATAAATCAGCAGATAGCCACACAATACAAACATCAAAACAAACACTACGGCAAATAAGATGGACTCCGAAGAAATCATGGCTTTTCCCATCTGGTTTTCAACAGAGAGGATAAAGTTATCAGCAGACATATCCTCTGGATTGCCGCCGATGGAGTAGACAAAGCTATCCATCTGCTCCTGAATGTTCGTCTTGTCTTTCAGCACAACTTCAGAAAAAGTAACCCCTGAGATTTCTCCATCCACTGCGTGGGTATTTTTCACCACATCCGGATTATCTTTTACAAACTGCTCTGAGAGAATCGCCACGCTGACTGTATCGTTGCTTGCTTCCCACCAACCGGAAAGCACCATATCATAATGATAGGTTTTTCCCCGCAGTTCAAATTCCAGAGGAACTTCTGCTCCAATCTCCGGTTCCACACCAAGGGCTTTCAAAGCCAGTTCGGTAGTAGCAATTTCATTCGCCTTTTCCGGCGCTGAGCCATGCGTTGGCACGCAGAATGTAAGTTCCTGCTGTATGCTGTCAGCATAGTTCAATTCAACAGAATGACCCAGGGCGTTGCTTGCATATCCAATCGTCCGCCGATGACCTGCCTGCTCCACAAAATCACTGTTTTTCAGTTGCTCAAATTGCTCCTCTGTCATATAGCCGAAGGTTCCATCTCCCTTGCTGCCTTTCTGCATCTGCATAGAGAGCTGCATGGAGGATACCATGTTAAATGCCAGTGAAGTGATGGATGTAAACAAAAATGCTGTCAGAACGATCGCAAGAATCGCCGCCAGATTACGAACCTTATTCTTCTTGAAATATTGTTTAGACAGCCGTTTGATGGTTTTTGTATTATTATTGCCAAATAGAATGTCATTCATAGTCCCGCCCCCTTTACTGTACGATTTTGCCATCCTCAATCCGAATAATACGGTCGGCGAGCTGGGCGATCTCATTGTTATGAGTAATCATTACAAGAGTTTGTTGAAATTTCTGGCTGGTTACTTTCAAAAGCCCCAGCACATCACTGCTGGTCTTGCTGTCCAGGTTGCCGGTAGGTTCGTCTGCCAGAACGATAGCGGGCTTTGACACCAATGCGCGGGCGATGGCTACACGCTGCTGCTGGCCGCCGGAGAGGTTGTTGGGCATATTGTTCAGCTTATCCTCCAGCCCCAGCATCTGCACTACTTCTTTCATAAACTTCTTGTCTACTTTGTTTCCGTCCAACTCCACAGGCAGCACGATGTTTTCGTAGACATTTAGCACCGGAACCAGATTGTAGTTCTGGAAGATGAAGCCGATCTTTCTCCTACGGAAGATAGTAAGCTGCTCATCTTTTAATGTGGAGAGTTCACGCCCATCCACAATAACCTTGCCGGAGGTAGGCACATCCAGCCCGCCAATCATGTTCAGCAGAGTGGATTTGCCGCTGCCGGAGGTTCCTACGATGGCTACAAATTCGCCCTCCTCAATGGAGAGGGTCACACCATCCAAGGCTCTGGTAATGTTCGGCTTTGCGCCATAATATTTTTTCAGTTCAGTCGTTTGCAAAATGCTCATAAAGAACACC
>ENA-OPCW01001858-OPCW01001858.1-human-gut-metagenome-genome-assembly--contig:-NODE-1858-length-10024-cov-2.397633_pt1 | contig 10024 bp, 10 predicted proteins | sample MGYA00241258_ERZ501496 | MGnify/ENA primary metagenome ERZ501496 (study PRJEB25962, sample SAMEA2042660) | human gut metagenome | biome: human gut; feature: human-associated habitat; material: faeces...
TCGGAAATTGTGGAGATATTGCGGAGCAATGGATGTTTCTTAAAGTCCCAAGAATTTTCAAAAGAATCCCAATCATCTTTTGAGGCGCTAATATTTTCAATCACAAGCTCTTCACTTACGTTGTTATTTACCTCTTCAATAGGGACATTGCCAACCGGCCCCGGATTAAAGTCAAGAGTAGGTGTAATAATATCTAAAAAGGAATTAAAAGTCACTGCATTCATTTGAGCCAAAAGTTTTTCCATTTTCCACTGCCTTGTCCCAGAACAGGTTTGCAAATTCTCCAACCGTACTGAACTGGTCGTCTCCATCAAAAAGACTTACTTCGTCACCATACGGACTTGCTGTCCCAATTTCTGTCAGAGTTTCGTATACCAAATCATCGACGGTTTCCTGTGTTCCTGCGTACTCACATCCCCTGTCCAGAAACTCTTGCAGATTCTCAATAGTTTTTTTTTGGAATTTTTGCCATAATAATCCTTTCCGGCTACTCGCCTAAATACTCGCTTTTTGTTTTTATAAAATAAAACGAATCAATCACATATCGGGATTACTCTTGGCTTTCTTGCAGAAATTGTAGAAGATGGCAGGTCTCAGCATGAACCCTCCGTCTTTCGTTGGTTTGTAGCCCATGACGAAGTCTTCGTACGAGAAATTCTGATGAAACTGCACCATCTCGATTTGCTCATCATCCTTCAGACCGAGCATGGAGTATGCAAGGCGTTTGGCGGTGAAGGTCTTGCCGACACCAGGAGCACCTTGTAGTATAATGTTCTTCTTCTGTCTCAGCAGTCCGACAAGGCTATCATAAGCTTCAGAACCCATATAGACCTCACTAAGAAAATCATCTTTGATGTAGAACTCCTTTTGTTTGACAACAGGGACTGCGTTGCTTTCACGGATAAGATCAAGTATAAGTTCATATTCGGCTTCTGACAGACAGAAGAATGAGCCTTGTGGATTTCCCAAGAATTGCATATCCTTCAAGCCTTCAACGGCTTTGATGGTCGGAAAATCTATCGGATTCTTCAAAGCTTCTTTCTTCACGAACTCTATAGTCTCGCCATTCTGCTCTTTTGAAACCTCTGCTAATGCGACAATTTGCTTGACAGGAGTTGACTCATAACCAATGACGGCATCACCAGCTTTTGCGTCAAGGAAGTTCTGGAAGATGCGCCGTTGCTTGCCGCTATCGTTATAGAGTTCGTACTCTACGGTAGAGCCTACAGCCAAGTCTGCCATGCTCCATATCTTGGGATTGGCCACCAACCACCAGTAGCGTTTCTGGGTGGGTGTGTTGATCAATGCCTCCAACGCCTTAACATAGTCGGGGTACTTGGTGATGTCTGTCAAGGTCTTCAACACAGAATTGTGAGGAGCGTCCCACATTCCGATGTTTGTCCACTCCACCTTGTGGATATTTCTGAAGTCTTCATAGGTCTCATCATAGATATACTCGGATTTTACTATTCCCCTGCCTATAATCTTACTGATTCCTGACTTGACGAAAATGACATCTCCTGGTAGTACTTCATGGACAAACTGCCATATCGCAAGACCATTATTCATGAAACTTGCATCTGGTTTTCCATAGACATCTCTCAAATGGTCTCTAACGCTATCAAGAGAGTCATATTGCTCCAAATCTTCCATGTCATCCCATCCGATACAGATGATATTGTCTTGCTGGCAGAGATCCCATTTTGATGCTCCCTCACCTGGAGCATAGAGCCAGTACTTTTTTTCTGATAATTGCGTATCTTCTGCTTGACTGTTATTTTCTATCATTTGGAGTAGCCTATCGTAGAACACGAATAGGTCTTCCGGACCTTTCTTTTCGAGAAGGAAGCGTTGAATCTCTGGAATACTCTTGCCATTGGGATTGTCCAAACCGAACTTGGCAGATGCTTTCTTCAACATGGTACGGTTATAGATAGGAACCAATTGCTCATTGGAGTATAAGAAGGCTATCTTCCACTTGAACACATTGCCAAAGGTGGTTATGCTGTCGATGGCTTCAAACTCGCCGTTTCTGGCATAGTTGGCTATTTTCACGATATCACTTCTTACCAATGTGTAAGCTTCTTCTGCCGAATTTCCGTTCTTGGTATACCAAGCATAGGTGTCATCACACATGAATCGTTCACGTGTGTCCTTTGGTTTCTCGTTGTACTTGTAGATGCCAAACTTATAGGACGAGCCGCCCCGTATAGAACCTAACTCATGGGTTTTACTCTCAACCCAATAACAGAAAGAGTCAGTTCTGTTTAGGTTAGTATATTTATCCAATGGCATTTCCGACAAGGTTTCCAATGGGAACGCTGTAAGAAAATCATTGAGTAGTTTTCGCTTATCTTCCATAATTTATGAGCCAACTTTAAAAAGGGGCATATTTTGAATCCAGCATGACCAGTGTGATCATTCTGTCGCCTGTGGCAAAATTCAAAGCAATGTGGAACGGCTTCTGGTGCGACCAGTGTGATCATTCTGAGTGAAACATAGCAATCGGCTCCGCTGGTGAATATCTTTCGAGAAATCGCCTTGAAAGAGCCGAAAGCTTCTCTGATAGGCCCGAAAAGGGCAAATATCAATCTTTGAAATGTTGAAATCTGGAATATTACCCCATCCTCAGGAATCCTACCAATCTCTGTATTTTTGAATATTGTTTCTTTCATACCTTTCAATCTTTCTTTTGTGGCTTTTCAAGCACCACCCACACACCTGCATTAACCTTGCCTTCATGCCGAATGATGCCAGCTTTCTGCATTGCCGCCAAATCGCGTTCTATCGTACGCTGTGTTACCGACAATGTTTCCGACATTTCTTTTCCTGTGATTAACGGATTTTTCTTGATAGAAGACAAGATAAATCGTTGACGTTCAGTAAGCTTCGTTTCCGACATGTTCCCGACATTTGTTTCCGACATGTTTCCGACATTATTGGTGTCATTAGTACCATTTACACCGCCATTACGGTAAATGATAATCAATGTTCCGCTGATATGATTCTCGATTTTAGGCTCAGGAAGTCCCATCTTTTTCAAGCCTTGACGTATCTTGTTAATGCCACGTTCCCATGTCTCGATAAAGCCAGCCTTGTAGAAGGCATTGGCTATGTTGCGATTGCGAGGTTGTGAAGCATGTTCGGCAAACAACTTCTCTTGATTGATACCTTCGGGCAGTTTGCCTTCGTTTCAGAGCATAATGCAGTCATCGTACACTTTCATCTGTGTATGCACACCCATATAGTCACGGTGTACAATGGCGTTGCAAATTGCCTCACGCATAGTGCTTGGTGTCACCACAATCTCTATGTATTCCTTTTTGCCCTCTGTAAGCAAGTTTACATCTTCCACAATGCCAAGGTAGTTGACAATCTTATTAGGAATGTCTTCCATAAGTTTCTTGGCATCAGGCAGACCTATCACTTGCTTTTCATCGTGATAATCAATAAATTAATATGAAAAATATTTGCTCACTTCAGATAAAATGATTACTTTTATGTGTTAAAACTCGTAAGGGCGACATGAAATACTACTCACAATACCGTATACACGATTTGTTTGAACTCCAAGAGCCTCTCTCGGGATTGAGCAGCTTGGTCTGCATGCGAAAACAGGTGTTTGCGAAAAGATATGTGGGAAATTCTCCCCTGTCTGCCAAAAAATGACTAACTTTGCATTGTAAAAAGCATCACACTATGGAGATATGTATCGTTTCGGGCGCACGCCCCAATTTCATCAAGGTCGCCCCGCTCATCCGCCAGATAGACAACTTGCGGAGGGAGGGAAGCCCCATCAGCTATTCGCTCGTCTATACGGGCTGCCAAGGAGACCCCACGCTGGAAGGAACGCTCTTCGACGACCTGAGCATCCACATGCCCGATGAGTATCTGGGTGTGGACTGCGAGAATCTCAACGAGCTTACGGGGCAGGTGATGTCTCGTTTCGAGGTCTATCTGCAGCAGCATCCCACCGACGCCGTGGTAGTAGTGGATGATCTTGCCTCAACTATGGCCGCTGCCCTCGTCACCAAGAAGCAAGGTATCCTGCTGGCCCATATTGCCGCAGGCACACGCTCCTTCGATATCAATATGCCGAAGGAGATCAACCGCCTCGTCATCGACGGTCTCTCGGACCCGCTCTTCACCGCAGGCGACCTTGCGTCAGATATTGCTCTCGGTGCGGAAAATGCAGGAATGCGCAACGTTTTCCGCATTTCGAAGGACACGGTGTCAACTGCTCTGCTGCATTTTGCAAAGCCCGGAGACACGGTGCTTGTAAAGGCTTCACGCGGGGCACATTTTGAAAACATTGTTGATGAACTCGGCAATGCAAATCCCACAAAATGAGTCTGAGCCGAGCGGCTGTGATTTGCCGTTTGTTTTGAACTCGCGGAAATATTTTTATCAAAATCAGAATTGCATAAAAACGGCCTTCGCCAAAAGAGTTTCCCTTCTGCGAAGGCCGTTTGCCGCATATGCCGCGGCACTGTACCGCTGAATTTCAATCAACCGTGACTCTCAGCTGTTGAAAGCCGATTATTCGATCGTAACCGTGCTTGCAGTCGGAAGTTCTTTCTGTTCCTCCTTGGGGAGAACAATATTAAGAACACCGGATTCATATTTCGCCTTTACATCCTCAGGCTTGATATCTCCGACATAGAAAGTGCGGCTGCATGTGCCGACATAACGTTCACGGCGGATGACACGCCCCTTCTTATCCGCTTCATCTTTGTCGAGATCCTTGTTTGCGCTGACGGTCATATAACCGTCTTTAATCTCAACCTTGATTTCGTCCTTGTTGAACCCGGGCAGATCAACAGCCATTTCGTAGCCGTCCTCTTTTTCGCGGATATCAGTCTTCATAAGGTTCTTTGCGTGCCTGCCGTACAGCGGATTCCTTCCGCCGAAGAAGTCACTGTCAAAAAGATCATCGAACATTTTTTCATTAAATACTACCGGCAACATAGTTAATTTCCTCCAAATATTGATTTTTGATATATGTTAAAGCTTTGCTGCACGGAAAGCCTTTTCCGTGCTCAGGCATTGCTTGCAGAAACGAGAAGCTTTTTTCTTTCAGACTTCTCTGCCCGAAGAAATGCAGGCGCATACGACCAAGCTGATACCCTGCAGAATCAGCACCAGTCCCACGGTTAAACCGACAGCCGCAACGCTTATCCACGGATTCATCATGCATATAATGCCTGCCGCAGTAAGCAGAATGCCAATTGCAAGCACCCAACCCCAAGCACGCACACCAAGCGCACGCAGGTCAAAGGCACTTACAAATCTGCCGATACCCGAGAACAAAAGCCAAAGTGTAAACAGCAGGGGCAATGAAAGCAGCGTGAACCATTGGTTGAACAGGAGCAGCAAAGCCATTATAACGGTCAGCACTCCGTTCAGCAGCAGCCAGCCCGAACCCAACAGAGTTTTGCTTGTTCCGGCAAACACGACTATTTCCGCAATGCCTGCCGCAAGCATGAAAAGTCCAAACAGAATCCCGGCGGATACCACCGCAGCATCCTGATTGCAAAGGCAGAACACACCGCCTGCCGTCAGTAAAATTCCCGCTGCAATATCAATTATGCGGATAGCTTTTGTACTCATTATAATTACCCCTTTTCCTTCAGAGAAGCATCTTCGTAACATCCGTCCGTGCTTCTCTTCTCATTTCTGATGATTATATTTTAATCTTTTGTCTTGAATCGACAATATGCTGCGGATATAATATTATCGATTTCGTTTGTGCATTCCGCACAAACAGAAGGGATACAGGATTTGATGAATGAAGCCCCGTTTGGAAGCAGTGAAATCGCTGTTTTATTGAACGATTTTTTGTTAAATGATGATATAGCCGGACTTGCAGCCGACGTTGGTCGCCTGCTCGGTTATCCGCTGCTTGTAATTAACGACACCTTTCATGTTGCAGCGTCATACTATCCTGCGAAATTTACCGATTCCGTGTTTATAAATGCTGTTAAGCTCGGCGAAATCACATATGAAGCGGGTGCGCTGATAAGCCAAAGTGAATCCCTTAACGGCGGCTGTGCTGACTGCATAAAGCTTTCTGACAGCCCTTTCCTGCGCAGGTTTGCCCCGCTCACATGCTCCGGGGTGCGGCTCGGCTATCTGATATGCGTTGACACGGACGGCTGCATGGCGGACATTCCGCTGCAAACATGGCAAACAGTCGAAAGAGTTCTGGCAAAACAGCTTTTTATCGAAGTCAGCCGCATCGACAAACCTCTCGAAACAACCGAAGAGATACTCATGCATCTGCTCGACGGCGGCTTTCCGTCAGCGCCATATTTCAAACTGCAAACTATAAATACCTACCTCGCGGATTTTCATCCGGCAGCTTTTGCGCTGATCGACCTTTCTGCTTACCACAGCAAGTACCTCGGCAAACGATATCTCAAAACGGAGATTTATTCCTGTTTTTCGGACTCTCATGCTTTTGTGTATCATGAAAATATATTTATGTTTCTTCATAATAACTACAGTCGAGCCGAACTAACTGCACTGGCGAAAGAATTTCAGCTTAGAATCATCGTTTCAGACGAGATTGAAGATCTGTTTGACTTGCCTTCACTTTATCAGGCCGCACACGATGCTCTTGAATTGATGACATACGGACAATTCAGCTGCGGCAATGTATGCAGCGTTTCACAGCTGCGCACACCGCTTATGCTGAAACGGCTTGAAGGCAATGAAAACATTATTCCGCCGAAACTGCGTGAACTTGCAGCGCATGACAGAAAAAAAGAAACTCAATACTGCGAAACGCTTTACACATACCTTATATGCAGCTGTTCGCTCAAAAAAACATGCGATATGCTTTTTACGCATCGCAACACCATACTTTACCGCATCAAACGTATCCGTGAGGATTTCGGCATTCCTTTGGATGACCCCGCCTCCCATACGGAGCTTTTGATCGGGACTTCTCTTATTTTACTTAAAACGAAGGGCCCCTTTTTCTTCCGCCCCGTTGATACACCGAACTGCATTCCCATGCCCGACACGGAATGCTGAAGCTGTTACCGAGAGTTTTTTGAGGAGGTTTTTAAATGAAGGAGAATCGAAAGTTATTAAAAGAAGTCATCAAAGGAATTAAGCACGACATGACCGATGAGGACGTGCTTAATCTTCTTGCGGACAGCAAGGTTTCGGAAAATCCGAACCGTGAAAAAGATAAGTACACCTTCGGGCAGCGTGCTGCCGATGCAATTGCAAAGTTTGCAGGAAGCTGGGCATTTATTTTTTCGTTTGCCGGCGTCCTCATTCTGTGGATGCTTGCGAACGTGCTGCTTGCTGCGAAAGCGTTCGATCCCTATCCGTTCATTTTGCTGAACCTTGCCTTATCATGTGTGGCAGCAGTTCAAGCTCCCCTCATAATGATGAGTCAGAACAGGCAGGAAGAAAAGGACAGGCGCAGAGCCGAAAACGATTATAAAGTTAATCTTAAGACCGAAATAATGATAGAAGACCTTTACGACAAAGTCAATGCGATTTTTGCTCTTCAGAAGGAACTTTTAAAAGAACTCCGGCTTCAAAATGAAGGAGTAAACCCTGCCGCCCGTCAAACGCAAAATACGATGACACCGCACACTCAAAGCATTGACCCGGAGAACACAACCGCAATCGAAGCAGTTGTGCAAACAGCCACGGATAACAGCTGAAGACATCCTTTGCCGAAATCGTTTTACGTTAAAACTCTCGGACAGCGTCCTGCCGTCCGAGAATTGCTTTTTGTTTTTTCAATAACCGAATCGAGATTCCGAAACCTATCAGGTCTTATCCGCATTTCTCACAAAGTTATTGCGGAACGAAGAATCACAAGTGCATCACCGATTTCGGCTCTGCCGTTGTTATTCATATCCGCAGCGTTCAAGTCAAGCTCATCACCGTCGGTAAGCTGCATTGCATAACGTATAACGCATAACAAACAATGCGTCCTCATTTGCTCAATTTCACGTTCATCACGGGCAGGGTGGGTGCAATGCCGCAGCGAACAAACTCCTCGCGTATGCCCTCCTGCAAATCGTGGTATAAATCATAATAGTTTTCGGTTCTGCACCAGACGCGGACGGCAAAATTCTGTTTTCCGTCCGTGCAGTCATTCAGGCGGATGAAGGCCGCGGGTTCGTTCAAAGCATATTTCTGCGCCTTTACAACGCGTTCGATTGCAGCATGAACGGCCGAACTGTCCGTGTCGCATCCGGCGGAAACGATGAGGTCAACGCGGCGCGTGTCAAAAGCGGAAGCATTTGTGATGTTTGCATTTGAAAGCCCCGCATTGGGCAAAACAACGCGCTGATTGTCGAATGTTGTGAGCGTTGTGTAAAACACACCGATGCTTTCCACCGTTCCGTTATAGCTTCCCGTTTGGATAACATCACCTACATGGAAGGGTTTGAACGCAAGAATCACGATTCCGCCCGCAAGGTTGGAAAGGCTGCCCTGCAATGCAAGGCCGACGGCGATTGCGGCAGAACTGATTATTGTTGCAACCGAGGCGAGAGGGATTCCCAAAATGCCTATCACAAGCACGATTATCAGCGCATACAGCAAAAAGCCCGCAAGCCAGCGCACAACGCCGCGCACATCGGGGACGATTTTTTGAAAGGCACGGCTTTTTTCATAGCGTTTCAAAACAGCTTTTGCAATTTTAAGCCCCAAAAGCAAAACAATGATTGCCGCCGCAAGCCGCAATCCGGAGGTCATTGCAAAATTTCTGACAATTGCCCAAAGTTCATGAAAAATGCCGCCGTTTGCGGCTTTGTCCGCATCAAATAAAAACATTACTGTTCCTCCTGTTTTTTCTTCAAAAGAATTATAGCACCTCCCGCCCGTTATTCAACAGCGGCGCCGCCCCGCATTCAAATATATGTTCGGCCGTATGTTCAGCGCACGGAAACGCAAAAAAGCGGCTCCCCCGCTGTATTGAAGAACCGCTTTCGTATTGTTTAATATTGTCCGTTCAATTACTCATTTCCGTGTTTCGTATCTTCCTCCCGTTTATGCCGTCGCCCTGCCGATTCGGTTTGTGCGGCACAAAGGCCTCACACGGCAAGCTGCCCGTTCTCATCCTCAATGATTCTGAATATCTGCACCTCGTCGCCCGTCACGGCATCGAGATAAACCACATAATCGTTGCCTCCGAATCGAACTTTGTATTCATAGCAGAGCTTTTCGGTTTGGTCATCCTGCGGAATGAGCGCAAGGTTCGTTTGCACTATCTCAAGCCCGGGCGCAAGGTTTGTTCGAACATCCTCCTCTGCCGCAAGCACAGTCGGAAAGCTGCGCTCGGTGTGACTGAAAAGGTAATTTCTCGCATCCGCACCGACTATTTTTTTCGTGGTTCTGTCTATCCAGATCTTCACAAGATCATTATAGATTATCACATTGTTTCCGCCTGCATTTACCGAACCTTCGGCCGAACTTCCCGAATCCGATGTTCCTGCGTCAATGTTTTCCGTTGCGGCATAGCTTATCAGCACCGCACCCGGATAATACTGCGCATAGGTTGCCCGCATTGCGGGATAACCTTTCGCCGCAAGGAAGTCAAGTCCCGCCGCATTCAGCGCGTCCGTCTCGGACTCGTTCGGCGCATCCTGTGAGTATCCCTCCGCCGATGTCATGAACCAGAGCAGCTCGCCCCCGCGCACCGTTATCGAAAGGTCAAATTCACGTCCGTCGGCAAACTTTCCCAAAAAATCATAGCTCGGAATTTTGCCGCCGGAGCAGCTTGCAAGTTTCAGCTCCGAAGGTTGAGTTTCGCTCCCCGCTCCGCCGAAAAAAGCCCTTGCACGCCGATATGCTTCCGCTTCATCGATCTCCGCACCCGAAAGCCCCTGCGGCTCGCGTTTTTCCGTGCTTTCCGAAAACGGGCCGTCGTATATAAGGGTCGGATAGCGCGAATCGGCTTCATGTTCCAGTTCCAAAAGTTCTGCGTCAGAAAGGAATACATTTTTATATCTGCCATAAGCGGCAGGGGGCTGCCCCTCACTAGATCGGA
>ENA-OPCW01001859-OPCW01001859.1-human-gut-metagenome-genome-assembly--contig:-NODE-1859-length-10021-cov-3.358318_pt1 | contig 10021 bp, 7 predicted proteins | sample MGYA00241258_ERZ501496 | MGnify/ENA primary metagenome ERZ501496 (study PRJEB25962, sample SAMEA2042660) | human gut metagenome | biome: human gut; feature: human-associated habitat; material: faeces...
TAATGTTGTAGAAAATAATGGTTATGCAACAATTGATACATTGGGTATTAATTTAGAGGATGCTTTCAAGCCCTGATCGATGCGGTCGAGTTTCTTCGCGCCGACGTTCTGCCCGGCGAAAGTCGCCATCGTCGCGGCGAGCGCATCAAACACGCAGCAGAAGAACATGCTCAGCTTGCCGCCCGCCGTCACCGCCGCGACTGCAATCGTGCCGATGCCGTTAACGGCATAAGTCACCGTCAGAGAGCCAATCGCCGTGATGGAATACTGCAGACCAAACGGGATGCCCATTGCCAGCAGGCGGCGAACAAACGGCGCACGGATGCGCTTGTCCTCCGGCTGCATTTTGAGGATGGTGAATCGCTTGCGGATGACCAGCAGACACCAGAGGCCGCTGATGAGCTGGCTGATGACGGTCGCCCATGCCGCACCCTCCACGCCCATGTGGAACGCAAGGATGAACGTGTAGTCCAGCACGATGTTGAGCAGGCATCCGCTCATGGTGCCGATGCTGGCGTGCATCGCCGAGGCCTCCGAGCGCAGCGCGGCAATCGTGATGGCGATAACAGGCGTTTTGCTGTCGCCCAGCGAGCGCATCACGCCGCCGCACATGTTGTACAGCACCGTAACCGGAATCGCGAAGAAAACCGGCTGGATATAGGCGACCGACAGCGGCAGAATATCCTCCGGCGTGTTCAGCATCCGCAGGAGCTGCGGCGCGAAGAAGCCGGTCAGCAGCCCCATCAGCACGGAAATCACCGCGCACAGGTACACGGAGTGCATCACATAGCGGCGCATTTCCGTCTCGTCCTTCGCGCCGAACGCCTGCGCAATCGGAATCGCGAAGCCGGAGCAGATGCCCATGCAGAAGCCGTTGATGAGGAAGTTCAGCGATCCGGTATCGCCCACCGCCGCCAGCGCTTCCGTGCCCAGCACGCCGCCGACAACCATGGTATCCATGAAGCTGTACAGCTGCTGGAACAGGAAGCCGCCCAGCAGCGGCAGGGAGAATGTCAGAATCAGTTTCAGAGGCGAGCCCTGCGTCATGTCACGGGTCACGTTTTTCTGCGCCATGTGGATGTCCTTTCGTTGATGCAGGATGGGGGGAAAATCACGTTTCATTGTCTCCTATGGGGAACGCCTATTTATAGCACGTTTTTCGTCGGTTTTCAAGGGGTTTTGACAGGAATTTTTACGTCTTTTTTCCCCGTGTTTTTCGGACGAAAAGACGCCATTTTTCACGGCTGAAAGCGGTCGTGTAACCGTTATGGTGTAACCTATGTGACGGAATCTGAAAATTCAATCGTATGCTATTGACACCATGCGATTGATTTGCTATAATCACCCCTGCTTCCAATGAAAACATCAGCAAGGAGGTGTCCTATGGACAAGGAATTGGCAGGATTCGGCTGGTACATCAAGCGCATTGACAACGCCCTCGCCCGCGAAGCCTGTCGGAATGTCCAATCCCACAACCTGACGATGCAGCAAAGTCATCTGCTTTTCGCCCTGTCCGACGCGGAGAATCACACACGGACGCTCAAGGAGTTAGAGAGCATTTTCGGCTGCGCGCAGTCCACGCTGGCGGGGCTGGTGACGCGGCTGGAGAAGAAAGGGCTGGTTGAAGGCTTCACCGACCCGCGCGACCGGCGCATCAAGCATGTTCGCCTGACAGAAAGCGGCGCGGAAATGCGGCAGACGTGCCACAAGGACATTCTGCAATCCGAAAAGCGAATGTCCGCCGGAATGACGGAGGAAGAAAAGCAGCTGTTCCTGCAATGTCTGCAAAAGGTCTATGAAAATCTGAAGGACGACATGGACGAAACAGAGCATTGCCACAACAATTACCATAATAATGAAGGAAAGGAATGATTTCATGCTGAAAACACTGGCTGCGCAAATTAAGCAGTACAAGAAATCAACGATTCTCACGCCGATTTTTGCCGCGCTGGAAGTCGTCATGGAAGTGCTGATTCCCATGGCGATGGCGCGCTTGGTGAAGTATGGCATTGAGGGCGGCGACACCGGCGCGATTTACCGCTACGGCTTCCTGATGATGGCGATGGCCATGCTGTCGCTGGTTTTCGGCTCCGTCTGCGCACACACAGCGTCCCACGCCTCCACCGGCTTTGCCGCGAACCTGCGCGATGGCATGTACCGCAACATCCAGCGCTTCTCGTTCTCCAACATCGACAAATACTCCACCGCCGGTCTGGTCACGCGCATGACCACCGACGTGACCAACGTTCAAAATGCCTTCCAGATGATTACGCGCATTGCGGTTCGTTCGCCGCTGACGCTGATTTTCTCGATGATCGTGGCATTCGTCATCAACCCGGAGCTGGCGGGCGTGTTCCTGATTCCGCTGGTGCTGCTGGGCGTTGTGCTGGGGCTGATTATCAAGCGCGCGACGCACCTGTTCGATCAGGTGTTCAAGAAGTACGACGACCTGAACGCCTCCGTGCAGGAGAACGTCTCCGGCATCCGCGTCGTCAAAGCGTTTGTGCGCGAGGACTTCGAGGACAAGAAGTTCGGCAAAGCGGCGACGAACGTCTACAACCTGTTCGTCAAGGCGGAACGCATCATCGCTTTCAACAGCCCCGTCATGATGCTGACCATCTACGGCTCGGTGATGGCGCTGAGCTGGCTGGGCGCGTCGCTGGTCACGGGCGGTTCGCTTGATGTGGGCGACCTGACCGCCATGTTCACCTACGTCATGAATATGCTGATGAACCTGATGATGCTGTCGATGATTTTCGTCATGCTGACCATGTCCGCAGCGTCTGCCCGGCGTATCGTGGAAGTGCTGAACGAGGAGCCGTCGCTGTCGAACCCCGAACAGCCGCTGGAAACGGTCAAGGACGGTTCTATCGACTTCAACCACGTCATGTTCAAGTACCATGCTGACGGCAATGGCGACCCCATCCTGAACGATATTGATTTGCACATCAAGTCTGGCGAGACGGTGGGGATCATCGGCGGCACGGGCTGCGGCAAATCGACGCTCGTCAGCCTGATTTCCCGCCTATACGACGCAACCGAAGGCTCGGTGGAAGTCGGCGGCGTGGACGTGCGCGATTATGATCTGGAGACGCTGCGCAACGCCGTTGCCATGGTGCTGCAGAAAAACGAGCTGTTTTCCGGAACGATCAAGGAAAACCTCCGCTGGGGTAACGAAAACGCCACGGACGAGGAGCTCCGTCACGCCTGCGTGCTCGCGTGTGCGGATGAATTCATTTCCGCCATGCCGGACGGTTATGACACCTATATCGAGCAGGGCGGCACGAACGTCTCCGGCGGCCAGAAGCAGCGCCTGTGCATCGCCCGCGCGCTGCTGAAAAAGCCGAAGGTGCTCATTCTCGACGACTCGACGAGCGCCGTCGACACGCGCACGGATGCGCAGATCCAGCAGTCCCTTTCCGCCTATATCCCGGAGACGACGAAGATCATCATCGCGCAGCGCATCAGCTCCGTGCAGAACGCGGACCGTATCGTCGTGCTCGATGACGGGCGTATCGACGCCGTCGGCAGCCATGAGGAGCTGCTGCGCACGTGCGAAATTTACCGCGAGGTCTATGAGTCCCAGCAGAAGGGAGGCGAGGACGATGCGTGAACGCCCGAAATTTGACAGCCGGACGCTCAAGCGCCTGTTGTCGTATATGCGCGCCTATAAGGGCACGCTCGTGCTCGTGACGGTCTGCATCCTGCTGAGCGCGGTCGCAGGCGCGGCCTCGTCCATGTTCCTGCAAAAGCTGATCGACGGCTATATCGTGCCCATGCTCGGCACAGCGTCGCCGGACTATTCCGGCCTGATCCGTGCGCTGATCACCATCGGCTGCGTGTACCTCGTCGGCACGCTGGCCACGTGGCTGTATAACCGCCGCATGGTCACGATCGCCCAGGGCACGCTCAAGCGCATCCGTGACGAGATGTTTGAGAAGATGCAGAGCCTGCCCATCCGCTACTTTGACACGCATACGCACGGCGACATCATGAGCCTGTACACAAACGATACCGATACGCTGCGCCAGATGATCGCGCAGTCCATGGCGCAGCTCGTATCGTCTGTGTTCACGCTTGCGGCAGTGTTTTTCTGCATGCTGTACATCAGCATCTGGCTGACGCTGATCGTGTGCGCCGTCATGGCGCTCATTCTCGTGTTCGTGCGCAAGCTCACCGGCCGCATCGGCGGCTACTTCATGGCGCAGCAGACGGCGCTGGCCGATCTCAACGGCTATGTTGAGGAGATGGTCAACGGCCAGAAGGTCGTCAAGGTCTTCTGCCACGAGGGGCAGAGCAAGGCGGAGCTGCGCCGCCGCAACCGCGTCTGGGCGGAAAACGCCGCGCGCGCCAGCGGCATGGCCAACAGCATGATGCCGATGATGAACGCCGTAGGTTACCTGCAGTATGTCATCATCGCCGTCATCGGCGGCACGATGGCGATTGCCGGCACGCCGAACCTCGGCCTGACGGGCATGAACACGCTCACGCTCGGTATGATCGCATCCTTCCTCACGCTCTCGCGCGGGTTTACAAACCCGATCTCGCAGATCTCCAACCAGTTCAACTCCATCGTCACAGCACTGGCCGGCGCATCGCGCATTTTCGCGTTCATGGATGCCGAGCCGGAGACGGACGACGGCTATGTGACGCTTGTCAACGCCAAGGAGGAAAACGGCACGCTCGCCGAGACCGACCACCACACCGGTCTCTGGGCGTGGAAGCACCCGCACGGCGACGGCACGGTCACATACACGAAGCTTGCCGGGCGCGTCGTGTTCGATCACGTCGACTTCGGTTATACGTCGGACAAAGAGGTCCTGCATGACATCACGCTCTACGCCGAACCCGGCCAGAAGGTCGCCTTCGTCGGCGCGACCGGTGCGGGCAAGACGACGATCACGAACCTTATCAACCGCTTTTACGACATTGCCGACGGCAAGATCCGCTACGACGGCATCAACATCAATAAGATCCGTAAGGCAGATCTGCGCCGCAGCCTCGGCATCGTGCTCCAGGACGTGAATCTCTTTACCGGTACGGTCATGGAAAATATCCGCTACGGAAATCCGGACGCGACGGATGATGAATGTATCGCGGCGGCGAAGCTTGCCAATGCCGACCATTTCATCCGCATGCTGCCCGACGGCTACAACACCGTGCTCAAAGGCGACGGCAGCGGCCTGAGCCAGGGCCAGCGGCAGCTGCTGAGCATCGCACGCGCGGCTGTGTCCGATCCGCCGGTCATGATCCTCGACGAGGCGACCAGCTCCATCGACACCCGCACGGAGGCGCTCGTGCAGAGCGGCATGGATAAGCTCATGGAGGGGCGCACGGTGTTCGTCATCGCGCACCGGCTCTCGACGGTCAAGAATGCGGACGTCATCATGGTGCTTGACCATGGCCGCATCATCGAGCGCGGCAACCATGCAAAGCTCATCGCCGAAAAGGGCGTGTACTACCAGCTCTATACCGGCGCGTTCGAGCTCGAATAATTTCCTGCGCCCCCTTGCGGCCGGCAGGGGGGCGCGGTATAATTGCGGTAACGAAGCAAAGGAGGAGAACCATGGAGTATCGAAGATTTGGAAACACCATCGTCGCCCGCATCGACCGTGGGGAAGAAGTGCTTGAGCAGGTTGCGGCCATTGCGCAGGCCGAGCAGATCAAGCTCGCGAGCGTGCAGGCGCTCGGTGCAGTCGGGGAGTTTACGGTCGGCGTGTTCCACACGGCCGAAAAGCAGTACCACGCGAACTCCTTCGCGGGCGATTTCGAGATCGTCTCGCTGACCGGCACGATCAACACGATGGACGGCGCGTTTTACACGCACCTGCACATGAGCGCCGGTAATGAGAAGGGCGAGGTGTTCGGCGGACATCTGAACCGCGCCGTTATCAGCGCCACCTGTGAGATGGTCATCACGGTTATCGACGGGCGGGTGGATCGCTTCCACAGCGAGGAGATCGGCCTGAACCTGTTCCAATTCTAAAGATTTGTGTCAAAAGTGCGCACGGTTTTGCGGCCGTGCGCGCTTTTTTGCCGTCATCGCCCCTTATTCCTATTGACAACATGGGAATACAGGCATATAATTCACGGCGTAGAGGTAGGGATTACGTGTCAACCCATCCAAAGCCTCTTGGAATCTGTGTATATTATGCAGCCGTGCCGCCTGGCGCGGTCTGCCATTGGGAACGGAGGACGCATATATGAACAGCAACCTGCTTGAAGTCAGTGGCCTGCACGTGAGCGCAGGCGACAAGGAGATCCTGCACGGTGTGGATCTGACCGTCGGCAAAGACGAGACGCACGTGCTCATGGGGCCGAACGGCACCGGCAAGTCCACGCTTGGCTATGCGATCACCGGCAATCCGGAGTATACGGTCACAGCTGGCAAGATCGTCTTTGACGGCGAGGACATTACGGAGCTGCCGGTCAACGAGCGCGCAAAAAAGGGCATTTTCCTGTCCTTCCAGAACCCGCTCGAGGTGCCCGGCGTGACGCTCAGCGCCTTCATCCGCAGTGCGCTCGAGCAGAAGACCGGCAAGCGCATCCGCCTCTGGGACTTCAAAAAGAAGCTTGCCGAGACGATGCAGCTGCTGGCGATGGACGCTTCCTATGCTGAGCGCGACCTGAATGTGGGCTTTTCCGGCGGTGAGAAAAAGAAAGCGGAGATCCTGCAGATGCTCATGCTCGAGCCGAAGCTTGCCATCCTCGACGAGACGGACTCCGGTCTGGACGTCGACGCGGTGCGCACGGTCTCCAAGGGCGTGCAGCTCTATCGTGAGCGCGTGCACGGCTCGTTGCTCATCATCACGCACAGCACCCGCATTCTCGAGGCGCTGACGGTGGACGCCGCGCACATCATGGAGCAGGGCGTCATTGTGAAAAACGGCGATGCATCGCTTGTAGATACCATCAATGAAAACGGCTTTGGCGGCATCCAGGCAGACTGAAAGCGAGGCGATCCGAATGAAGGAAAAAAGTCAGGTCGCGGACATTGACCGCAGTGTCTATGACATCCGCGACAAAGAGGACGATGCCTATCGTATGCAGGAGGGCCTGACGCCGGAGATCATCGACCGGCTCTCTAAGGAAAAGGGCGATCCGGTCTGGATGCAGCAGTTCCGGCTGCAGTCGCTGCAGATCTATAACGAGATGCCGATCCCGGACTGGGGCCCGTCCATCGAGGGGCTGGACATGGATCACATTGCAACATACGTCCGTCCCAAGACCGACATGAAAAGCGACTGGAAGGACGTCCCGCAGGATATTAAAGACACCTTTGAGCGTCTCGGCATCCCGCAGGCGGAGCGCAAATCGCTTGCCGGCGTCGGCGCGCAGTACGACTCCGAGCTCGTGTACCACAACGTCCGGGACGAAGTGGCTGCACAGGGCGTCGTCTACACCGACATGGAGAGCGCGCTCAAGGGCGAATACGCCGATATGGTGCACAAGTATTTCATGAAGCTCGTCACACCGCGCGACCATAAGTTTGCGGCCTTGCACGGCGCGGTCTGGTCCGGTGGCTCGTTCGTGTATGTGCCGAAGGGCGTGCAGGTGTCCATCCCGCTGCAGTCGTACTTCCGTCTGAACGCCAAGGGCGCGGGCCAGTTTGAGCACACACTCATCATTGTCGATGAGGGCGCGAGTCTGCATTTTATCGAGGGCTGCTCGGCGCCGAAATATAACGTTGCGAACCTCCACGCCGGCTGCGTGGAGCTGTACGTGAAGAAAAACGCCAAGCTGCGCTACTCGACCATCGAGAACTGGTCGAAAAACATGTATAACCTCAATACAAAACGCGCACTCGTGGAAGAGGGCGGCGTGATCGAGTGGGTTTCCGGCTCGTTCGGGTCTCATGTCGGCTGCCTGTACCCGATGAGCGTGCTCAAAGGCGATAACTCCAAGATGGAATTCACCGGCGTCACGTTTGCCGGCGCGGGGCAGAACCTCGACACCGGTGCGAAGGTCGTGCACATCGGCAGGAACACGAGCTCGTATATGAACACGCGCTCCATCAGCAAGAGCGGCGGCATCAGCACATTCCGCAGCAGCGTCGTGGTGCAGAAGGGCGCCAAGCACGCAAAATCCTCCGTGTCCTGCCAGTCGCTAATGCTCGATTCCGAGTCCCGCTCCGATACCGTCCCGGCCATGGACATCCGCACGAAGGACGCTGCCGTCGGCCATGAGGCAAAGATCGGCAGCATCAGCAACGAGGCGGTGTTTTATCTCATGAGCCGCGGCATGAGCGAGGAGGACGCCCGCGCGCTGATCGTCAGCGGCTTTGCGGACAACGTCTCCAAGGAGCTGCCGCTGGAGTACGCGGTGGAAATGAACAATCTCATTCGTCTCGAGATGAAGGGCAGCATCGGCTGACCGCACATTCCGAAAGGAGGGAATATCGTGAATACGAGTGAACAGCTGGTCGTCAACAAACTGCCGACCAGAACGTGGAACCATCTCCAGGCCAACGAAGCGACCATCCCGTGGAATGTGGCCGACACGGCCGATCTCGGGACGGATTCCTATGCAATTACAGCGGAAAATCAGGCGCAGCCGCTGCACATCGACCTGACCGGTGCGGCCGGCTTCAGCCGCAAGCACATCGCGGTCGATGTGGCCGCCGGCGTGCAGGCAACGGTATATATGGTGCTCGATACGCAGGGCAGCTTCGCCGTAGAAACGGCGCTGACGCTGCACGGCAACGCATCTCTGCGCCTTGTGCAGGTGCTCGGTGCGCAGGACGGTGCGCTGCTCTACGCCAAAACGGACGCCGACTGTGCGCCCGACGCCGGTGTGAACATGACGCAGATCCTCATGGGCAGGGGCGACCTGTATTCGGACAATGACACGGAGCTTGTCGGCGACCGCAGCCATTATTCGGCGCAGATCGGCTATCTCGGCCGCGGCAGCCAGACAATCGACGTCAACGTCGTCGTCAACCACTACGGCAAAAACACCGAGTGCGAGATCGACACGTCCGGCGCGCTCAAGGCCGCGGCAAAAAAAGTTTTCCGCGGCACGATCGACTTCAAGACCGGCTCGTCCAACTCCGTCGGCAACGAGAAGGAGACGGTGCTCATGCTCGGCGACGATGTCGTCAATAAGACGGTGCCGCTCATTCTCTGCGCCGAGGAAAACGTCGTCGGCAACCACGGCGCGACCATCGGTGAGCTCGATGACGAGACGCTGTTTTACTTTGAAAGCCGCGGCATCTCCCGCGCTCAGGCCGAAAACATCCTGGCCCGCGCCGCCATCGAGCGCTTTGCCCGCACGGTGGACGACGAGGCGCTGCGCGCGCAGATTCTTCAGACGCTGGAGGAGGAACTCAACGATGACGTATGATTATAAGCAGGATTTTCCGATCTTTCAGCACACGAACGTCGCCTATATTGATAACGCGGCCACGGCGCAGCGCCCGCAGTGCGTGCTGGACGCGGTGGCGGATTTCTACCGCTGCCACAATGCGAACCCTCTGCGCGGGCTGTATCCGCTGAGCGTGGAGGCGACCGATATCTATGAGCAGGCGCGCGAGACCGTGCGCGATTTCATCGGGGCACGCTCGGCGCGTGAGATCGTCTTTACCCGCAACACGACCGAGAGCCTGAACCTCGTCGCCTACAGCTACGGCCTGACGCACGTCAAGGCGGGCGATGAGGTGCTCGTGTCTATCATGGAGCACCACAGCGATCTGCTGCCGTGGCAGATGGTCTGCCGCCAGACGGGCGCGGAGCTGAAGTTCATCGAGTGCGCGCCCGACGGCAGTGTGGATCTTCAGCAAATCGAATCGCTCATTACCGAGCGCACGAAGATCGTCGCCATGACGCAGGTGTCGAATGTTCTCGGCCGGAAGTACCCGGTCAAGGAAGTCGCCGCCATGGCGCACAAGAAGGGCGCGGTCATGGTCGTGGACGGCGCGCAGAGCACGCCGCACATGCCGGTGAACGTGCAGGAGCTGGGCGCGGATTTCTTCGCCTTCTCCGGGCACAAGGTCTTTGGCCCGATGGGCATCGGCGGGCTGTAC
>ENA-OPCW01001860-OPCW01001860.1-human-gut-metagenome-genome-assembly--contig:-NODE-1860-length-10017-cov-3.402329_pt1 | contig 10017 bp, 11 predicted proteins | sample MGYA00241258_ERZ501496 | MGnify/ENA primary metagenome ERZ501496 (study PRJEB25962, sample SAMEA2042660) | human gut metagenome | biome: human gut; feature: human-associated habitat; material: faeces...
CCTGTCATACAAAGCCGAATTGAGCCTTGTGACGAAGTTCACCTTTCCACGCCTGTCGGAAGCGTCAATGTTTCCCATAAGACGGAAAAACGGAAGCTCAAAATTGTTCTGTATCACAGGACAGCCGAAATGCTCTTTCACTCCGTCATGCCTATGACGCCGCAGGCGAGCAGCGGATGCTGCTCAACGGCGAGGACGTCTCGGACACGATCCGTCTGCCGGAGGTGTCGCTGCTTGCCTCGCGTGTGTCGGCGCTGCCGGTCGTGCGCGCGTTTTTGCTGGATATGCAGCGCGATCTCGCGCGCACGCACAGCGTCGTCATGGACGGGCGCGATATCGGCACGGTCGTCCTGCCGGACGCCGGGCTGAAGATCTTCCTGTCCGCCTCGGCGGAGTGCCGCGCGCAGCGCCGCTACCGCCAGTTGCAGGAGAAGGGCATTGAGGAGTCTTATGCCGACGTGCTGCGCGAGCTCGAGCAGCGCGATTATGACGATACGCACCGCGCCGTCGCGCCACTCAAGGCAGCGCCGGACGCCGTGCACATCGACACGAGCGCCCTGACGCTCGATGAGAGCATCGACGCCGTGTGCGCGGCTATCCGCACACGCTTCGGAGTGGAGGGAAAGGCGTGAAGAAACTCATGGTTGCCAAGTCGGCCGGCTTCTGCTTCGGCGTCAGCCGGTCGGTGAAGATGGCCGAGGAAATGCTTGCTGCCGAGCAAAACTGCTACAGCCTCGGCGAGCTTATCCATAATGACGATGTGGTGCAGCACCTGCGGTCCGAGGGCCTCACGGTCGTGGACGGCCCGGAGCAGATCCCGCAGGGCGCGTCCGTCATCATCCGCTCCCACGGTGTCAGCCGCGCGGAGTTTGAGGCCGTGCAGCACACGGGCGCGACGGTGTATGACGCAACGTGCCCGAAGGTCAAGCGCATCCATGAGATCGTAGCTGAGGCTTCCGCCGAGGGGCGGCAGCCGGTCATCATCGGTGCAGCCGGCCACCCCGAAGTGCGGGCGATCTGCGGCTGGTGCGTCTCTCCGGTCGTGGTCAATGACGCTGCGGAGCTCGCCGCGCGTATTGCCGACGGCACCATTGACTGTGCAAAACCGCTGACTGTCGTCATCCAGACGACCCAAACGCAAGAGAAACTGCTGGAATGTCAGAAAATCATAAAAAAACAGTGTACAAACGCAAAATTGTTTGATACAATATGTGGTGCTACGTTTACACGTCAGACAGAGGCTGCGCAGATGGCCAGCGCCTGCGACGCAATGGTCGTCGTCGGCGGCAGCCACAGCGCCAACAGCCGCCATCTCTACGAGATCTGCCGCAGCGCGTGTGCAAACGTGCAATTTATTGAAAACGCAGCGCAGCTTGATACAAGCGCGTTCGTACATGCGGATACGGTCGGCCTGACAGCCGGGGCCTCCGTGCCTGCATGGATCATTAAGGAGGTAAAACAAAAGATGAGTGACGAGATCCTGACTCAAGAAAATCCCACGGAGACTGAAAATTTTGATGAAATGCTGGAGGCATCTCTCAAGCCTATATATAATGGAGAAAAGGTAACCGGTACGGTCGTGGCCATTTCTGGCACCGAGATCAGTGTCGATATCGGCACCAAGTATTCCGGCTTCATCCCGACCAGCGAGTTCACCGACGACGGCATCAAGGTCGAAGACGTCCTGCACGTCGGCGACACCATTGAGGCGAGCGTTGTGCGCGTCAACGACGTGGAAGGCACTGCGATGCTCTCCAAGAAGCGTCTCGACGCCGTGAAGAACTGGGCCGCCATCGAAGAGGCACAGGAGAGCGGCGAGATCGTCGAGGGCAAAGTCACCGAGGACAACAAGGGCGGCATCGTTGTGTCCGTCAAGGGCATCCGCGTGTTCGTGCCCGCTTCCCAGTCCGGCCTGCCGAAGGACGCTGCCATGTCCGAGCTCGTCGGCAAGACCGTACGCCTGAAGATTACCGAGGTCAACCGCGGCCGCAAGCGCGTCGTCGGTTCCATCCGTGCCGTCGCCCAGAAGGAGCGCCGCGAGCGCGCCGAGAAGATCTGGAGCGAGATCGAGGTCGGCAAGCACTATCACGGTGTTGTCAAGTCCCTGACGTCCTACGGCGCGTTCGTCGATATCGGCGGCATTGACGGTATGGTGCACGTCTCCGAGCTGAGCTGGAGCCGCATCAAGCAGCCGTCCGACGTGCTGTCCGTCGGCGACGAGGTCGATGTTTACGTCATCAGCTTCGATCCGGAGAACCACAAGATCTCCCTCGGCTACAAAGATCCCAACGGCAACCCCTGGAACAAGTTCATGTCCACCTTCCAGGTCGGCGATGTGGCGAAGGTCACCATCGTCAAGCTCATGCCTTTCGGCGCGTTCGCCGAGGTGCTGCCCGGTGTGGACGGCCTGATCCACATCTCCCAGATCGCCAACCGCCGCATCGGCAAGCCCGATGAGGTCCTGACCGTCGGCGACATTGTCGATGCGAAGATCACCGCGATCGACGAGGAGAAGCACAAGATCTCCCTGTCCATCCGCGCGCTGACCGCTCCCGAGCCGGCCCCGGTGCGCGAGCGCTCGGCGAAGAAGCCGCATGCTCCGGAAGCTGACGCTCTGGTCTACGAAGTGTCCGCCACCGGCGAGGCCACCGGCAACATCCCCGAGATCGACGACGACGAGATCGACGAGTAATTTCCGTCCTGAAACATCCCTGCACGAACCGTGCAGGGATGTTTTTTGCTGCCCGCACCTTGCGCCGGTCTGCATTTCTGATTATAATGAAGCTATAGAATTTTGGATCATTGTACGATATTCGAGAAAGGAGCGATCCCATGGCACTGTACGGAAAGATCAAAGCGAAGCTCGTCGGCAAACCGTTTTGCACGATGGTCGTTCTGGCGGCCGGTTCTTCCAAGCGGATGGGCCGCGACAAGCTGATGATGGAGGTCGGCGGTGTGCCGGTGCTCGTGCGCTCGCTGCAGGCGATGCAAAACTGCGCCGCCGTGGATGAGCTTATCGTCGTCACGCGCACGTCCCGCCTCGAGGAGATCGCGGCGCTGCGCGACCGGTACGGCCTGACGAAGATGACCAAGGTCGTCGTCGGCGGCATGACGCGCGCCGAGTCCTCGCTGGCCGGCGTGTTGGCGGCGAGCAATAGGGCCACGCTCATCGGCATCCACGACGCGGCGCGCCCGCTTGTGACGGATGATATCATCACGGAGACCATTCAGGCGGCGAAAAAGAGCCGCGCGGCCGCGCCCGGCATCCCGGTGCGCGACACGGTCAAGCGCACGGCCGGCGGCGTTATCACCGGCACGCCCGAGCGCGCGTCGCTCACCGCCATTCAGACGCCGCAGGTGTTCCAGGCGGATCTGATCAAGGCCGCGCTCACGAACGCCATGCGCAAGCACCTAGCCATCACCGATGACTGCTCGGCCGTGGAGCAGCTGCGTGTCAAGCCAGTTGTGACGCAGGGTTCGGACGAAAACCTCAAGATCACGACGCCGATCGATATCGAGCTCGCGGAGTCTATTCTCAGGAGGCGCGGCGGGGCATGATGCGCATTGGTCACGGTTATGATGTACACCGGCTCGTCACGGGCCGCAAGCTCATCCTCGGCGGTGTGGACATCCCGCACGAGACCGGCCTGCTCGGCCACTCGGACGCGGACGTGCTGACGCATGCCGTCATGGATGCGCTGCTCGGCGCGGCGGCCATGGGGGATATCGGCCACCTTTTCCCGGACAATGACCCGGCTTATGCCGGCGCGGACAGTCTGGCGCTGCTGCGCGAGGTAACAGCGCGCCTGCACGCAGCCGGATACACGGTCAGCAATCTGGACTGCACCGTGCTCGCTCAGGCGCCGAAGCTCGCGCCGCACATCGCGCAGATGCGCCGCAATCTGGCGCAGTGCATGGACGTGGACGCGGACCGCGTCAGCGTCAAGGCGACGACCGAGGAGGGCCTCGGCTTCACCGGCACGCGCGAGGGCATCGCCGCGCACGCGGTCGTCCTGATCGAACGGATTTCGTAAACGCCTGCGCCGCTCCCGCATAGAATGAGGCATAACGACGTGGGAGGGAGCTCATAATGCAGCGCTACTGTCTGATCATGTGCAGGTCACTGACCTATGCACAGCGGTCATCGCAGGTGCTCGAGCGCGCGGGCATTACCGCCACTGTGCTCAAAGCGCCGCAAAGCGTTTCAAAGACCGGATGCACGTATTGCGTCAAACTTTATGAATCCCGTCTGGTTCGTGCGCTGGCGCTCCTGGACCGCGCAGCGATCCGGCGGGGTAAGGTGTATCGCCTGCTGGAAGATGGCACTTACCAGGAGGTGACGGTATGATCTATCTGGACTCGGCGGCGACGAGCCTGCTCAAGCCGCCGTCGGTGGCGCGTGCGACGGCCATGGCCGTGCGCACGATGGCAAGTCCCGGCCGCGGCGGCCACAGCGCCGCCATGCGTGCGGCCGATACGGTGTTTGCCTGCAGAGAAGCAGCGGCGGAGCTGTTTCATGTTCCGGAGCCGGAGCGTGTCGTGTTCACCATGAATGCGACGCACGCACTCAACATTGCGATCCACTCGCTCGTATCGCCCGGTGATCCGGTCGTGATCACCGGCTACGAGCACAACTCCGTCACGCGCCCGCTCCATGCGCTGGGCGCGCAGGTGCGCGTGGCGGAAAGTCCGCTCTTCGACCCCGAGGCAGCGGTCAGCGCCTTCCGGCGCGCGCTGCCGGGTGCGAAGGCGGCCTTGTGCACGATGGTGTCGAATGTGTTCGGCTATCTGCTGCCGGTGCGGGAGATTGCGGAACTTTGCGCCGCCGCGGGCGTCCCACTGATCGTGGATGCCTCGCAGGCGGCCGGCTGTGTGGCGTTTGACGCGGCGGCGCTCGGCGCGGCGTTTGTGGCCATGCCGGGGCATAAGGGCCTGCTTGGCCCGCAGGGCACGGGCATCCTGCTGTGCTTTGCGCAGCCGAAGCCCCTGCTGTGCGGCGGCACCGGCTCGCAGAGCGTGCTGCAGGATATGCCCGAGGAGCTGCCCGACCGGCTCGAGGCCGGAACGCACAACGTTCCAGGCATCGCGGGGCTGCTTGCCGGAATCCGCTATTTATCGGCGCAGGGTGTCGAGCATATCGAGCGGCGGGAGCGGTGGCTCGCGCAGCGCCTGACGGCGCAGCTGCGCGCGCAGCCCCGGCTGGAGGTGTTTGCGTCGCCGGATCCGGCGTGCCAGACGGCGGTGCTGTCCGTCCGCTGCCGGGATATGGACAGCGAACTGCTGGCGCAGAAGCTTGCGCGCTACGGCATCGCCGTGCGTGCGGGGCTGCACTGCGCGCCGGTCGCGCACCGCACGGCCGGAACGCTGGAGACTGGCACGGTGCGCCTGAGCCTGTCGCCCTTCAACACGGACGCGGAGATCGCGCGCACGGCGCGCGTGTTCCACGAGATCCTGCGCGCGGGATAACGCAGATTATGTATTGAAATCCGCCGGTTTGTAGGGTATAATATTATAATTCATAAGATTGGCGTTTTGCACCTGCAAAACGGAAACGAACAGCCGAGGAAATGCTTATGGCACAACTTGCAGCCTTCTGGGCAAAGCTGACGATGCTGGTGTCCACGATCCGGTTTTCGGACATCGTGGATATCCTGATCGTCGCTTATCTGATTTACAATGTCATCATGCTCATCCGCAAGACGAATTCCTATCGCCTTGCACAGGGCGTTCTGCTGATCCTGATCGCGCTGTGGCTGTCGGGTGTGCTGAAGCTGACGATGTTCAACCGCATCCTGCAAAAGACGGTCGAGCTCGGCCTGATCGCGCTCGTCATCATCTTTCAGCCGGAGCTGCGCCGCCTGCTCGAGCGCATGGGCAGCAAGGCGCTCCCGCGCTTTGGCGCAAAGCCGCTCGAGACGCTGGGCATGGACAATGTCATTTCGCAGACCATTGCCGCCTGCACGCAGCTGTCGGCGACCAAGACCGGTGCGCTCATCGTTTTTGAGCGCAGCGTGACGCTCGATGAGCAGATGCGCAGCGGCACCATCATCAATTCGGACGTGACGGCGGAGCTGCTCAAGAATATTTTCTATCCCAAGGCGCCGCTGCATGACGGCGCGGTCGTGATCCGGGATGGCCGCATCGCGGCGGCCGGCTGTGTCCTGCCGCTGACGAGCAACACGAACCTCAGCCCGGATCTCGGCACGCGCCACCGCGCGGGCATCGGCATGAGCGAGCACTCGGACGCCGTGATCGTGATCGTATCCGAGGAGACCGGCGGTATTTCCATCGCCGTGGACGGTATGCTCAAGCGCCGCCTGTCCCCGGACACGTTTGAGGCGATCCTCCGCAGCGAACTGGTGCCGGCGGAAGAGCAGCAGCGCAGACGCTGGGACATCATTGTCGATTTCGTAAAGAAACTCAATCCGCTTCGTCGGGAGAAACAACATGACAAAAAAGACGACGATCAACAAAATAGTCAGCAGTAAGGCTTTCTGGATCATCATTTCGCTGCTGGCCTCGTTCCTGCTGTGGACGTATATCATGTCCACGGAGGAGACGACGATCGAGATGACGTTTTCCAATGTCAAGGTCGTGTATCAGGGCGCAGATGATCTGCGCGCTACGCGCGGCCTGATCGTCACGGGCGCCGACGCGGACACGGTTTCCGTGCGCCTGAAAGGCACGCGGCGCGTGCTCGGCAACCTTAGCTCGGCGGACCTGTCGGCGGTCATCGACGTGTCCGGCATCTCGCAGGCGCGCGAAATGCAGGTGAGCTATTCGCTGCAGTATCCGACCAATGTCGATAAGAGCAGCATCACCGTCTTGAGCAAGTCGCCGGAGACGATCAGCTTCTCCGTCGTGCAGGAGGCCAACAAGACGCTCGAAGTGAAGGGCGTGTTCACCGGCAGCGTTAAGGATGGCTACACGGCCGAACCGATCCAGGTAGATCCGTCGTCCATCACGCTCTACGGCCCGCAGGAGGAGCTCGACGCGGTGGACAGCATCTGCGTCTATGTCACGCGCACGGATCTGGACAAGTCCATTGTGCCGACCAACTGCCCATATGTCCTGCTGGACAAGGACGGCAACAAGCTCACCCCCAAAGAGATCACCGGCAATTATGACACGGTCAGCGTGTCCATGCCGGTGCTGATGAACAAGGACCTGCCGCTGACGGTCTCACTGGTCGGCGGCGCCGGGGCGACGGAGGACAACTGTGTCGTCGAGATCGAGCCGAAGAGCATCCAGGTCGCGGGCGATACGACGGTGCTGCAGACGCTCAACCAGCTCGTTGTGGCGACTGTCGATCTGTCGAGTTTTGCCACATCTTATGAGACGACGGTCACGATCCCGCTTGACAACAATCTGCGCAATCTCAGCGGCGTCACGGAGGCAACGGTCCGCATCTCCGTCCGCGGACTGGAAACCGAGAAGATCACGGCAACGAATATCACAACGACCGGCACGAACCGACACGTGGAGATCGCAACGACATCTCTGGTCGTGACCGTGCGCGCGCCGGCGGAGACGATCTCGCAGATCACGGCGGATAACATACGTGTTGTCGCCGATTTGACAAATTACAAGGCCACAAGCGGTACGGTCGCCGTGCCGGCCAAGGTCTATGTGGACGGCTTCTCCGACGCCGGTGCGATCGGGGAATACGTTGTGAATGTGCATTTTACGGGAGGATGATACCATGACGCAGGATGCAGTGGTAACAAAGCTGGTCAGCCGCCATGTGGCGGAGGTGGAGGTGGAGCGCGGCACGGCGTGCGGCGGCACATGCGAGTCGTGCGAGGCGTGCGTGTTCCAGAACCGCATCCGTGCAGAGGCGGTCAATAAGGTCTCGGCGCTGCCGGGGCAGAAGGTCGTCATTGAGAGCAAGACGTCGGACGTGCTCGGCGCGGCGGCGCTGCTGTATCTGGTGCCGTTTGTGCTGCTGTTTCTGGGCTATGCCATCGGCAATGCGCTCGGCTGGGCCGAGGGCGGCTGCGTTTTGATCGGCTTTGGCTTCTTTGCGCTCGGCGTGGCGTTCAATGTTATCTACCAGCGTAAGAAGAAAGCCAGCCCCATTACTTTTGAGATCATTCAGATCCGGGAATCCTAAGATAAGAAGGGTAAGCCAATGATAAGAAGTATGACCGGCTACGGCGGCGCAAAGGGCGTCGTTGAGGGCCTGAACGTCACGGTGGAGCTCAAGAGCGTCAATAACCGCTATCTGGACATTGCCGTGCGCATGCCGCGCAATTTCCTCTTCGCGGAGGACGCGGTCAAATCCACCATCCAGCAGCACGTCAGCCGCGGCAAGCTGGATGTGTTCGTCACGATCGATTCCTCGCAGGCGGCTGATACCGTCCTGCGTGTGAACGAGCCGCTGCTGCGCGCCTATATCGACACGCTCAATACGCTCGCCGTGCGCTACGACCTGAAAAATGACATGTCGCTCATGTCGCTCATGCGCTTTCCGGACATCCTGTCCGTGGAGAAGGCGGAGGCGGATCAGGATAAGATCCGCGCCGGCCTGGTCGCGCTGACGCAGCAGGCGCTCGCTGACTATGACCAGATGCGCGAGCGCGAGGGCGCGAAGCTCCGCGCCGACGTGGAGGAAAAGCTCGCGCGTATCGAGTCGCTGGTGACAAACGTGGAGGCGGCCGCCCCCGAGACGGCTGTGGCCTACGAGGCGCGCCTGCGCCAGAAGCTCGAGGCGGTGCTCGCCGCGGCCGATATTGACGAGTCGCGCATCATTGCCGAGGCTGCGATCTATGCCGACCACGTTGCCGTCGATGAGGAGACGGTGCGCCTGCGCAGCCACATCGCGCAGCTGCGCCAGATGCTGGAGTCCGGCTCTCCGGTCGGCCGCAAGGCGGACTTCCTCATTCAGGAGTTCAACCGCGAGGCGAACACCATCGGCTCCAAGTGCCAGAACGCGGACATCGCAAAGGTGGTCGTCGACCTCAAGTCCGAGATTGAGAAGATCCGCGAGCAGATCCAGAACATCGAGTAAGGAGCAGTGGACTTGAAACTCATCAACATCGGATACGGAAACTATGTCTCCGCGGAGCGGCTGCTGGCTGTCGTCAGTCCGGATTCCGCCCCCATCAAGCGCATCGTGCAGGACAGCCGCGAGATCGGTATGCTCATCGATGCGACCTATGGACGAAAGACGCAGGCCGTCCTCATCATGGATACCGGCCACGCGGTGCTTTCGGCACTGCCGCCGGATGCGGTACAGGGCCGTGTCCAGGCCTCAGATCAGGAAACCGAAGGAGATGCAACATGAACCGCCAGACAGGAAAACTGATTTTGATCTCCGGGCCGTCCGGCACCGGAAAGAGCACGGTCATTGCCCGGCTGATGCGCCTGCGGGATGACGTGTGCTTTTCGTTCACGGTGTCGGTCTCGGCATCGTAGGTAACAGCCTCGGCAGTAGCGCGAGGTGGACGGCAAGGACTATTTTTTCGTCACGCGCACGGCGTTTGACGCCATGGTCGCGGGGGACGAGCTGCTGGAGCACGCCGAATACGTCGGCAACTGCTACGGCACGCCGAAGAGCTATGTTGAGCGGCGCTGCGCCGAGGGCATGCATGTCCTGCTGGACATTGACGTGCAGGGCGTGCACCAGATCTCCGAGAACCGGCCGGACGCGATCCGCGTATTCATGATGCCGCCGTCTCTGGCGGAGCTGGAGCGCCGGCTGCGCGGCCGGCACACAGACGACGAGCAGAAGATCTGCGAGCGTCTGGCGCAGGCACGCCGCGAGGGCGCGCTGGCGTATACATATGATTACATCGTCATCAATGACGATCCCGACGTCGCGGCCAAGGAGCTCGACGCCATCATCACGGCAGAGTGCTGCCGCTATCCCGATCGGAAAAACTATTTTACAGAGGTGCTTGAAAAATGATGCTTTATCCTCCCATGAGCGAGCTGGCCGCCAAGGCCGGCAGCCGTTATCTGCTGGTGAATCTGGTCGCGCGCCGCGCGCGCACCATCGCCGCCGCCGCGCAGGCC
>ENA-OPCW01001862-OPCW01001862.1-human-gut-metagenome-genome-assembly--contig:-NODE-1862-length-10005-cov-3.946030_pt1 | contig 10005 bp, 6 predicted proteins | sample MGYA00241258_ERZ501496 | MGnify/ENA primary metagenome ERZ501496 (study PRJEB25962, sample SAMEA2042660) | human gut metagenome | biome: human gut; feature: human-associated habitat; material: faeces...
AATTATTTATGCTTCTCGTAAGTGCGAAAATTATGTCAACGGTAGAATTGAACATCTCTCCAAAGGCAACTCGGAACAGATTGTTGCGAAATGGGCAAAGGAAGGGGTTCAGAAGTAAAATGGCAATTACAGAATATGCAAAAAAGTATCACAAAAAACTGTTTCCCGGCTATGTTTCTTCTTTCCTGCAAACAAATCCGGAGTTTATCGAACGATTTGACAACTTTACTTTTGATGAAGTGGTGAATCATAGCCAGTTGGATGAAAAAAATCGGTGGCTTTCAATTCTTTCCACGCTGATTGGTTGTCAGGAAATTGATGAGTATAAAGCATTGCTACCGGCATCGTTTCATTTCGGATTACGTTCTGAAAGAAGATAGTGAAATGCTTTCTGAAGTAGTAGTAGTGGGATATGGCGTACAGAAGAAAGCTAACCTGACAGGTGCTGTCTCTACGGTTGATTTATCCAAAACAATGGAAGGTCGTCCACAGCAGGATGTGGCAAAAGCTTTGCAAGGTGCCGTACCAGGGCTTTCCATTCTGAACAACACCGGCGATATCAACAGTGCTGCTTCTATGCGTATTCGCGGATTGGGAACACTGAGCAACAAAGAGGTCAGCAATCCGCTAATTATAGTAGATGGAGTACCAATGGATGATATTTCTTTCTTAAACACTCAAGATATAGAAAGCATCTCTGTTCTGAAAGATGCCGCCTCTACTTCCATATATGGTGCACGTGCCGCCTTTGGTGTAATCTTGATTAATACAAAAGGGGCAAAGCCAAAAGACAAGATTACAATTAATTATAGCAATAACTTTGCATGGGACCAGTCAACCTATATTCCTGACTACCCTGATGTACCCACTCAACTCCGCGCAGGAATTGAAGCCAAAATGAATGCCGGCGAAGGAATGCCCGAACTCTTTGGTATGTACTTTGACCAAATGTTGCCTTACGCTGAAGCTTGGCAAAGACAACATGGCGGCAAAAGCGGTTATCGTGAAATGCAACCTTTCCAAAGCATGGATAATGTAGGCGATTATCTGTTGTTTGAGAATGGCAAGGGATTGCTATATGCAGACTGGGATGTCCAAGGAATCTTTTACAACAATGCTGCTCCCTCACAAAGCCACAACGTATCAATTCAAGGCACCAGCGGCAAGACCCATTATTATCTCTCCTTCGGTTATGACGATAAACAGGGAATTATGAAGATTCACCCAGACGAATTAAAGAAATACAACGCTTCGGTCAACTTGACCACCAATGTATTCGACTGGCTACAAGTGGGAGCACGCTTCAACTATACACGCAAGAGTTACCAACGTCCCGACACATGGCAGAATACTTACCAATATCTGTGGCGTTGGGGTAGCTTCTTCGGACCTTACGGTACAGTAGATGGCTATGATTTCAAGACTATCGCACAGCAGAAACAAGCTGCCGACCGTAAAGAGAATACAGACCTTACCCGCATGAACACGTTCTTGAAAGCCGATATCATCAAAGGATTAACGCTGAATGCAGATTTCACATACACCATTCAAAATATGAATAGCGGCTCTGCCGACTACTCTGTTTTCGGTATGAACAACTGGGGCACATTTGACACTCCTTCCTACATTGTCGGCAAAAGCAGTACCGGCATTTGGCGTGACGCTTCCCGCCAAAATAACTGGACGCTGAATGTTTATGCCAATTACACAAAGACATTTGCAAAAAAACACAATGTAAATGTCATGGTAGGAGCTAATGCCGAAGAAACCGACTACATCTATCTATATGGGGAGCGCAGTGGACTCTTCGACCAGAATTATCCGGAACTGAATCTGGCAAACCAAGACGGGCAAGGTTTGGATTGGAAGCATAATGACCGCGCATCCGCCGGTTACTTCGGACGTATCAATTACGATTACAAGGGTATTTACTTATTGGAACTGAATGGTCGCTACGACGGCTCATCCCGTTTCCCCAGCAATGACCGTTGGGCATTCTTCCCTTCTGCATCTATCGGTTACCGCCTATCCGAGGAAGCCTACTTCCAACCTTTAAAGAACATTATCAACAATGCCAAATTACGCGCTTCTTTTGGAGAAATCGGTAATGAAGCCGTAGGAGACTACCGATTTGTTGAACTAATCGGACAACGCTTGAACAACTCGTCTACCGGTTATGTAAATTGGGCGGATGGAAACGGTGCCAACGCCAACCGTCTCACAATGTATAATATGCCGGACTTAGTATCCAGCACATTAAGTTGGGAACGCATCCGTACCACAAATCTCGGTTTGGATTTGGCTTTCCTGAACAACGACCTAAATGTTAGCTTCGACTGGTTCCAACGCGAAACACGCGACATGTTGGCCCCTTCGGAAGTATTGCCCAATACATTGGGTGCTGACGCCCCCTATGCCAATGCCGGTAATCTGCGTACGCGCGGTTGGGAATTGAATCTGAACTGGCGGCATCAATTCAATGAATGGACTGTCTATGCAAACTTCAATATAAGCGATTCCAAAACCAAAGTCACCAAGTGGACTAATGACAGTAAAATGTTGAACACTTATTATAGCGGCAAAACCTATGGAGATATTTGGGGTTTTGAAACCGAACGTTATTTTGAAGAATCCGACTTCACAGGACAAAATGAAGATGGTTCCTGGAATTACAAACAGGGTATAGCAGACCAATCCGGTCTGGAAGGCGACAACTTCCATTACGGACCGGGCGATATCAAGTTTAAAGATCTGAACGGCGATAAAAAAATAGATGGAGGCAAAGGCACAGCTGACGATCATGGAGATTTGAAAGTCATTGGCAACTCTATGCCCCGCTACGAGTATAGTTTCCATATCGGTGGCGCCTGGAAAGGCATCGACCTTGATTTATTCTTCCAAGGAGTAGGCAAACGCGATGAATGGACTATTTCATCCTTCAACTTCCCAATGATGCGTAATGCCGACTTGGCCATCTATGCCAATCAGACCAGCTACAATAAAGTACTCTACAACAATGACTGGACTCAGGTTACAGGCTATGATATCCGGCAGAGTAATGCTTATCCACGTCTCTATCCGGGAAATGAAGCCGGAGGTACAATATCCGGCATTGCCAATGGTTGCCACAACTATTATCCGCAAAGCCGTTATTTAACAGACATGTCATATCTCCGTCTGAAAAATGTAACTTTAGGTTATACATTCCCAAAAGAATGGACCCGTAAGGCTTTCATCGAGAAAGCACGTATTTACTTTAGCGGAAGCAACTTATTCTTGTTGCATAAAGGCAGCGGCGACTTACCGGTTGACCCGGAAATCAATGCGAATCCTTCCTCTAACAGCGATGGGAGCTACGGTACTTGGGGACGTGTCGCACCTATCACCCGCACTTTCTCATTCGGTATTCAAGTAACATTGTAATAATTGCTAAAACTTAAAAACAATGAAAAAACTATTTATATACGGAACCATAGTTTTAATGGCCTTGACAAGTTGCAATGATTTGCTTGACAAAGAGCCGTTAGACACTTTCTCCAATACCCCAGAGTACTGGAGCAACACTGACAATCTGGAAAACCAGTGCAATACTTTCCTCAACAACTACTCCGGCTACGGAAACGGAAGTGGCGGAGGATGGTTCTATTTCAAAACCTTAAGTGATGACCAGGTAGACAATGACTCACATACCTGGACTTACACAAACGTGGTTGCCAAATCTAGTAACTGGTCCGATCCATTTGTTGAAATCCGTCGTGCCGCTTACATCATAGAGGGTGTACGCTCGTCTTTCCTGGATAATGCCGTAAAGGCTAACTATGAAGGAATCGCCCGTTTGAATCGTGCATGGGAGTACTTTCAGCTTGTGCGCATGTACGGCGATGTACAATGGATAGACAAAGTGATAGATTCGAACGATAAGGAAACCCTTCTTGCAGAACGTACCGACCGCGACATTGTTATGGACAATGTCCTGGATGACTTAAAATATGCCTGTGAGAACATGACCGGTACCAACAAGCAACGTTTCAATAAAGACATGGCGCTTGCTATGACAGCCGACATTTGTTTATGGGAAGGCACATTCTGTAAATACCGCACCCAAAACGAAAACGGAAAAGCTGCAGACAACACCCGGGCACAGAAGTTTTTGCAAGAGTGTGTAATAGCCTGTGAAGCTCTGATGGCCAAGAACTATAAATTAAGAGAAGATTATCAATCCATCTATAACTCGGTCGACCTCTCCAAGGATACGGAAATCATTTTCTACAAACCTTACTCCAAAGATGCCTTCATGCATTCCACTATCGATTATACAGTAAACACGAGTGGCACACATGGCATGTCAAAGGATGCATTTGACAGCTACCTGTTTTTGGACGGAAAGCCGCTGGCTACAACGGAAGAGAACACAAACGATGCGGCTACACTTGTTAACGGCGAATATTCACTGGCAAACGTACTTGCAGTCCGCGACAAACGCCTGGCAGCTACTATCGATCCGGTATTGGCATTCAGAGGGCATGCTTACAGCCGTGCCGGCGTAGCTCCTTTCACAGCATCGACAGGCTATGGAGTAGCCAAATTCGACAATACGTCTCTGGATCTCTACAATCGTAACCAAATTGGTACTGCCTATACAGATGCCCCCATCTACTGGCTTTCCATTATCTATCTGAACTATGCAGAAGCAAAAGCAGAATTGGGTACATTGACACAGCTCGATCTAAATAACACAATCAATAAATTACAAGCCCGCGCCGGTCTGCCTGATATGACAACCACCCCGGCAGACGATCCTGCCAATAATATGGGAGTTAGCAATTTGATATGGGAAATCCGCCGTTGTCGCCGTTGCGAACTTATGTTTGACAACTGGTACCGTTATTGGGATCTCATCCGTTGGCATCAATTGGAATTATTGGATAGCAAGAAGCATCCTAATGTCTTTTTGGGTGCCAATCTGGAAAATGTGGCCAATCCTGAAGAAACTTTGAAAGGCAAATACCTCGATGCTTCCGACGGCCAGAACCGTATTTACGAAAGAAAACACTATCTCTATCCGATACCAACCGGACAATTGACTCTAAACAAAAATATGAAACAGAATTTAGACTGGGAAATATCGAATAAATGAATGAAATCGACAATCCTATACGGTGTCTCATCAAAGTTTAACTAAGAAAAAAGTACCTGACAAGAAAAAACGAGTCAGGTACTTTTTTTTAAATATAGCATCTCGAGCATCAGATAGAACCGCTGTTTTTTAATTGCAAATTAATAATTATAATATCAAATATTTGCAAATAAGTGTTTTTGATATTAAAATAAAGAGTATCTTTGTCCATATGAACTTTCCTTAATACTATATATATGAAGAAACTACTACTATTAACCATTCTGCTATGTAGTTCACTGTTGTGTCAGGCACAAAAGGAACGCCCGATTCTGGGCGATGAGCAGACCGCAGAATATTTTCCAATTCTAAAAGGTAAACGGATTGCCATCTTTTCCAATCATACAGGCATGGTGGGAGACAAGCACTTACTGGATATCCTATTGGAAAATGAATTCAATGTAGTAGCCATATTCTCACCCGAACATGGTTTTCGCGGAAATGCAGATGCAGGAGAACACGTATCCAGCTCTGTCGATAAGAAAACAGGCGTGCCTATCCTTTCCCTTTATGACGGAAAAGACAAGAAACCGAGTGAGGCATCCATGAGGAAGTTCGACATACTGGTAATCGATATACAGGATGTAGGCTTACGATTTTATACCTATTATATAACAATGTGCCGGTTGATGGATGCTTGTGCCGAATATAACCGCAAGGTATTGCTGTTGGACCGGCCCAATCCGAACGGACATTACGTGGACGGGCCCATATTGGATATGAAATATAAATCCGGAGTAGGCTGGCTGCCCATCCCCATTGTGCATGGCATGACTCTGGGCGAACTGGCACTAATGGTAAACGGAGAACGTTGGCTGCCGGCTTCACGCGTATGCGACCTCATCGTCATACCTTGCAAGAACTACACGCATCAGACAAAATACACATTGCCGGTTCCACCATCTCCCAACCTTCCGAACATGAAATCGGTCTATTTATATCCGGCTACTTGTTACTTCGAAGCAACTCCCGTCAGTTTGGGGAGAGGCACCTCCCTCCCCTTCCAAATATACGGCCACCCTAATATGACAGGTTACACTTACAGCTTCACGCCCAAAAGCGTTCCCGGAGCTAAGAATCCGCCCCAGCTGAACAAGCTATGCCATGGCGTAAATCTCAGCAATATGAGCGATGAGGAAATCTGGAAACGAGGAGTAGACCTGAGCTATATAATTGATGCTTATAAAAACTTGAATATGGGCGATCATTTCTTCCGCCCTTTCTTCGAACTGCTGGTAGGCACAGACTATGTCCGGAAGATGATAAAAGACGGAAAGAGCGCGGAAGAAATTAAAAGCTGTTGGAAAGGCGATGTGGAAAGGTTCAAAGAGCAAAGGAAACCCTATTTGCTCTACAAAGAATAGCCATCCATAGAAAATAATTACTGATTAACCTGTAAATACTAATACCCAAGCTCCATAATGAATCCACTATCCGTTATCATTACTATTGCCGCCTATTTTATAATACTGTTCACAGTATCCTACATTGCCGGCAGAAAAGCAGACAATGCGGGTTTCTTTGTAGGCAACCGCAAGTCATCCTGGTATGTGGTAGCCTTTGCAATGATTGGTTCCAGCATATCGGGAGTGACATACGTGTCTGTACCCGGCATGGTTGCTTCCAGTAGTTTCGGATATCTACAAATGGTATTGGGCTTCGTAGCCGGGCAGTTAATCATTGCTTTTATTTTGACACCATTGTTCTACCGAATGAATTTGGTTTCCATTTATGAATACTTGGAGAACCGCTTCGGAATGTCTTCATACCACACCGGAGCGTGGTTCTTTTTTATCTCTAAAATGCTGGGAGCAGCAGTACGCTTATTCCTGGTTTGCCTGACCTTGCAACTACTGGTTTTTGAACCGTTTGGCCTGCCGTTTATTCTTAATGTGGCTATCACCGTAGCATTGGTATGGCTGTACACATTCCGCGGTGGAGTGAAATCACTTATCTGGACAGATTCCTTGAAAACTTTTTGCCTTGTTGTCTCTGTGGTGTTATGCATCTGTTACATAGCTTCCGACCTGAACCTGTCTTTTACAAGCATGATAAGCACGATTGCCGACAGTGACATGTCCCGCATTTTCTTTTTCGATGATATCAACAGCAAACAATATTTCTTCAAGCAGTTTTTCGCCGGAGCGTTCACCATGGTAGCCATGACTGGATTAGACCAAGATATGATGCAACGCAATCTCAGTTGTAAAAACTTCAAAGACTCGCAAAAGAATATGATCACCAGCATCATTTCACAGTGCTTCGTTATTCTGCTGTTCCTGATGCTAGGTGTGTTGCTTTACACATTTGCCGACAGCCAAGGCATACAAGTGGATAAAAGCGATGAACTCTTCCCCGTAATCGCCACCGGGAATTACTTCCCTGTCATTGTAGGTATTCTGTTTATCATCGGACTGATTTCCTCCGCCTATTCGGCAGCCGGCTCTGCATTGACTGCACTCACAACGTCTTTCACCGTAGATATTCTAGGCACGAAAGGCAAGACGGAAGAAGAGGTTGTGAAAATCCGGAAACGGGTGCACGTGGGAATGGCCGTAATAATGGGGGTCACTATCTTTGTGTTCAATCTGTTGAACAATACCAGCGTAATCGATGCCGTATATATTCTGGCAAGCTACACATACGGTCCTATCCTGGGTCTGTTTGCCTTCGGCATCTTTATGAAGCAGCAAGTGCATGATAAATATATACCGGCAGTAGCTGTCGCTTCCCCGTTTCTCTGTTTTATCCTGCAAAAGAATTCGGAGGCATGGTTCAACGGTTATCAGTTCAGCTATGAGTTACTCATATTCAACGCATTGTTCACATTCATCGGACTCTGCATATTGATAAGAAAAAACAAGAAAAACATTTAACTTAATACGTCATCATCATGAGTGTAAGACTTCACTTTTTATTCAGTATGCTTGTCGCCGTCCTTATCCCCCATACGGGCGGCGCGCAAGAACTCTCTCCAGAAATCCGCCAAGAAATAGGAAAATTTCTGGATGCTACCGCGCGAAAAGAGGTATCCATAGGACACATCACGATTGACTCCGTTGCCATAAAGGGTAACGCTCTGCAACTGTTTGCCAACATGAACTGTTCCTACATTCCTTTCCGGGAAAATAACGTGGCAGAGATTTATCAAGGAATCAGCGCCTTGTTACCGGCCGAACTTACAAAATACAGATTGCAGTTACATACCAATAAACACTGTATTGAAGAACTGATACCTCAGGCGCTTCGTTCAAAAAGAGATAAAAAAGCCCTGGTATTCAGCCAAGAAGTGAAAAAGCCTTTGGTGACCAAAGTATCCAGACCCTATACGCCCACTAACGGATTGCAGAATCGCCACATAGCCTTATGGCAAAGCCATGGTTTCTACTATGAGCCGAAACTAGACCGTTGGGAGTGGCAACGCGCCCGCTGTCTTCAGACTGTGGAGGACCTGTATACACAAAGTTTTGTTCTCCCCTACCTCGTCCCGATGCTGGAAAATGCCGGAGCCAATGTGCTGATTCCACGTGAGCGTGACTGCCAGACTGCCGAAATCATTATTGATAACGACAGTTGCCTCAATACACGCTCCATTTATACGGAAAAGGTAACCGACAAGCCTTGGATGCAAGGTGTCGGAAAAGGTTTTGCACATCTACGCCCGTTATACACCGATTTTGAGAATCCATTTAAAGAAGGAACATTCCGCACCATAGAGACTATTAAGAAAGGAAAAGAAAGCGTTGCCGAATGGATACCCGAAATTCCCCGGGACGGACAATACGCAGTCTATGTATCCTATCATACCGTCCCGAACAGCAGTGATGACGCCCTCTACACCGTCCACCATAAAGGCGGAGCATCCCGGTTCAAAGTCAACCAGCAGATGGGCGGTGGTACCTGGATTTATTTAGGCACTTTCGGTTTCGACGCAGGACAGGATAATGCATACAAAGTAACCTTGAGCAATCGTTCCGCCAAAGCCGGACAAACAGTGACAGCCGATGCGATCAAAATAGGCGGCGGCATGGGTAACATTGCCCGTCGCATTTCGGAAGAAGGTGCTACGGATAATCTGAAAAGCTCCGATAAAACCGCCAATTCATCGGATGAAACCAAACAGACTAAAACCACACATCAGTCACCCTATACAGCCATATATCAGGAAAGCGGCTATCCGCGTTTCTGCGAAGCCGCCCGTTATTGGATGCAATGGGCAGGCATCCCGGACAGTGTGTATTCGGAAAGTCAGGGTAAGAATGATTACACAGATGATTATAAAAGCCGCGCTATATGGGTGAATTATCTCGCCGGTGGTTCTGCTGCCAATCCCACAGAAAGAGGTCTGAACATTCCGGTAGATATGGCATTCGCCTTCCATTCGGATGCCGGAACCACACTCAACGACTCCATCATCGGAACACTCGGCATTTACCAAACTGACTCCTACAAGGGGGTGTTCGCCAACGGCGCGTCACGCTATCTCTCACATGATTTGACGGACCTGATTCAGTCCAATATCGTGCGCGATATCCGCACTCTTTACGAACCCCAATGGACACGCCGCGGAAAATGGAATCAATCGTATTACGAAGCGCGTGTACCCCAAGTGCCGACTATGCTGCTTGAGTTACTTTCCCACCAGAATTTCGCAGATATGCGATACGGGCTTGATCCGCGTTTTCGCTTTACGGTAAGCCGCGCCATCTACAAAGGAATGTTGCAGTTCCTCTGCTCACAATACCGCACGAACTATATCGTGCAGCCTTTACCGGTCGACCACATGGCCCTGCGTATGATAAGTGAAAATGAGATTGAACTAACCTGGC
>ENA-OPCW01001865-OPCW01001865.1-human-gut-metagenome-genome-assembly--contig:-NODE-1865-length-9990-cov-2.698239_pt1 | contig 9990 bp, 9 predicted proteins | sample MGYA00241258_ERZ501496 | MGnify/ENA primary metagenome ERZ501496 (study PRJEB25962, sample SAMEA2042660) | human gut metagenome | biome: human gut; feature: human-associated habitat; material: faeces...
CTTTTTCCCCTGAAAGACACCCATGGTCATATTGGTATTACCTACGTCTATGACAAATATCATTCGCCGTCCTCCTCATCCAACAGTGCCGAGACATCCTCTTTTTTGATAAATACACGGTAGTACAGACTTAAGGATTCAAAAAGCTCCTGTCTGCTCCGACGGATCTCAGCGATCAGCAGTCCGGATGAGACCTCATCGTAATAGATGTCATCGTCATCCGCGTTAGTCTCCATGACCACGTTGCCGTCCTCTTCAAAGGCGATGGTAAACACGCCTCCCACTTCCTCAGTGAACAGCACGCAGATGATGTGCAGTTCTTCCTTGATGGATTCGGGAATCATTTTGAATTGTTCTTCGTTAAAGTAATATTTTTTCTCATAGGCATTGGCGCCGCAGAGTACAATTTTGTTCTCGTCCATAATTTTCTATCCTGTTATTTTTATTCTAAATCTGCTTCTGGTTCATGATGCATCACGCTCCGCTGCCTCAGATGCTACACGTAGCCGTATACCCCACGCATACACAGCTTGAGATGCTGAAAGCAAGCGCAGACGGCAATATCCGTTTCATCAGCTTCCCGAATTACAACAGTGCAAGCGGCGAGATAATCAAGGACTATCTCAGCGGTAAATTATGCGAGGAAAACGGCAGAACGGGCGCATATACGGCAGGCAGTTTCTATGCGATAGACCGTTATATCAGCTACAAGACCGACTGGGAAAAGGATTATAAAGCCGGCAAGACCATAATAGCCGCAAGATACACCTCCTCAAATGCGATATATCAGATGGCAAAGCTGGAAAAATCCCAATGGGATGAGTACCTTGAGTGGCTTGAGGACTACGAGTACGATAAGTTCGCAATACCACGTCCCGAAAAGATAATATTCCTCGATATGCCGATAGAGGTATCGCAAAAGCTCCTTTCCGCACGTTACGGCGGAGATGAGGCGAAGAAGGATATTCACGAAAGAAATATATCATTTTTAAAAGCGTGTCGTGAAGCGGCGCTATACACAGCCGACAAGAAGAGCTGGTATATACTGCCGTGCTCGGACGGTATAAATCCTTACACTCCCGAAAAGATAAATAAGGAATTGTCTGAGATGATTTACGGTAAATGACAGGCACAAAAGTAAGGTAATATAAAGTGTTGGAATTAAAGAAAATAGAACTCAGCGACAAGCAGTGGATAGATCCGCTGTTAAAGTTGTCCGACTACAGAGGCTGTGAGTATAACTTCACAAATAACTTTGTGTGGAGCGGTGTTTACAACATTACAGTAGGACGTTTTCAGGATTTTTATGTATCAAAGCACGGAAACTGTTTCGTGTTTCCCGCCGGAAAAGGCGATACTGACGCACTGCTTTCAGAACTGAAAAATTACTGTGACAGTACGGGAATACCGTTTGAATTCTGCAGTATGGATATAAAGGATAAGCAGATGCTCGAACAGCGTTATCCCAGTATGTTCACCTTCGATACAAGCGAAGATCTGTATGACTATGTGTATCAGTCGCAGTCGCTTGCAACGCTTGGCGGAAAGAAGCTTCATTCAAAGCGTAATTATATAAACCGTTTCAAACAGCTTAACTGGAGCTTTGAGGATATTACGCCGGACAATATTGACGAATGCAAGCAGATGAGCCTCGAATGGTGCATACGCAACGATTGCGATAAAAGCGAGGATAAATCGGAGGAAATGTGCGCTGTCGGAATCGGACTTGAGCATTTCTTTGACTTAGGTCTTGTCGGCGGAATCTTAAGAGTCGATGGCAAGGTACAGGCGTTTTCGTACGGCGAACAGCAATGCAGTGACACGTTTGTGACCCACGTTGAAAAGGCATTCACCGACTATGACGGAGCATATCCGATGATTAACTATATGATGGCAAACAGGTTCTGTAAAGGACTTGAATATATAAACAGGGAAGAAGATATGGGTGAGGAGAACCTCCGCAAGGCGAAGAGATCATACCGCCCGTGTTTTATGGTAGAGAAGTTCAGCGCAGTCTATAACGTTGAGAAAGGATAACAAGATGATATACGCATTTTTAGCTGACGGATTTGAAGAAACCGAGGCAATTGCCCCGATTGATATTTTAAAGAGATTCGGTAAGGAAGTCGTTACAGTAGGTGTAGGCGGCGGTAAGATTACAGGCGCACATGGAATTTCCGTTACAGCCGATATTACCGATAATGACGTAATTATGACTGATAAGGTCGAGATGATAGTTCTCCCCGGTGGTATGCCCGGAACGCTTAATCTTGAAAAGAGCCCCGTTGTACAGGCGGCAATAAAATTCTGCGCCGATAATAAGAAAGCAATAGGTGCTATCTGTGCCGCTCCGTCTATAATCGGAAAGCTGGGACTTCTGAAAGGCAAAAAGGCAACTTGCTTCCCCGGCTTTGAACAATTCCTTGAGGGCGCAATGTTCACGGGCGACCTTGTAAATATAGATGATAATATAGTTACAGCAAAGGGAGCAGGTGCGGCTATAGAATTCGGACTTGCACTCGGTGCATTGCTTTGCGGCGAAGGAAAAGCCGAGAAGATAGCTAAGGCTTTACAGTGCAGATAACGGTAAACGAGCAGAAAAAACTGCTAAGAAAAGTTATGCTTCAAAAGCGGAAAGAGCTTAGCGACAGTGAAACAGCTGTTAAAAATTCCGCAATAACCGAAAAGCTTTTAGAGCTTGAAAAGGTGCAGTCGGCAGAGCTTATATTGCCGTTTGTTTCGGCTAGGGGCGAAGTCGGTACAAGAGAGTTCATAGCGAGGTGCTTCGTCGCAGAAAAGACTGTTGCCGTACCGAGATGTATTGACGGCAGCAATATGGAGTTCTGCGTTATACATACGTTTGACGATCTGGAAAAGGGTATGTATGGCATCGACGAGCCAAAACAACACTGTGAGATAATAAAAGCCGAGAATGCACAGAACAGCGTTCTGATAGTCCCCGGGCTATGTTTTAGCTATGACGGCTACAGACTGGGTTACGGCAAAGGATATTATGACAGATTCATAAGCAGGTATAAAGGCTATACTGTCGGAGTATGCTACAGTGAATTTATGACCGATGATATACCGGTTGACGAGTATGACAGATGCGTCGATATCGTCATTACAGAATAACAGAAAGGAAACGAAGATGGAGAATAATCCTTTTGATACAGTCGGCGGCAATGAAAACACCGGCAATACAGAGGATCGCACTATAATGATGAATTCGTTGAAGGACTTCCATACTGGTGAAGTCGAGCAGAGCGAACCGTCATATGACAGCGAATCTGAAAATGATGATGCGAGCGGTGATAACGACAATGCAGAAGACAGCAATGAGGTCACCGAAGAGGAATATCAGGAATATCTTGCCAGAAAGAAAGAGAGAAATAAGAAGATAAAAGCAAAGAACCGCCACAGAAGAACTATGTCGCATATACTTGCGGGCGTTCTGCTGTCTATATTCATAATTTCTGTTTCTGCGTTTTTAGCAACTTATATAGTAAAATCGGCGCTTGACTTTACAGGTATCGGCAAGACCTATTGCCAGGCTGAAATACATATCAATGAAGATTCAACTACCGATGAAATAGCGCAGGATCTTGCAAACCTCGGTATTATAAATATGCCGGACGTGTTCAAGCTTTATACCAATATGTTCGGCAAGGGCGACAAGTTCATAAAGGGAACATTTACAGTCGACACCACTATGTCTTACAGCTCGCTCATTTCGACATTGCAGACTGTTTCAACTGTAAATCAGACTGTAACAATACAGATAACTGAGGGTATGACTATTGATGAGATAGCACAGATGATGGAAGATAATCTTGTATGCCGTGCAGAGGACTTTATGGAGCAGTGCGAGACGCTCGGCGACACTTACAAGTTCCAGAAGCGTCTTGAAGACGAAAAACTGAAGTACTATCAGATGGAGGGCTACATCTTCCCTGACACATACGAGTTCTACATTATACCCGCACTTGAGGACAATAAGGAGCTTGATACAAGCGATTATGCGGCAGACGCTCTTGATATAATCTATCAGAACTTCAACAACAAGATTACGGCACGTTATTATAACCGTATGACCGAGCTCGGACTTACACTTGACGAAACTATAACGCTTGCGTCGATTGCACAGCGCGAGGCAGACACGACCGCAAATATGGGCAATGTTGCGTCGGTATTCTTCAACCGTATGGCAGACGAAGAATCGTTCCCGCATCTCGAATCGGACGTTACCGTGCATTATGTTGACGAACATATCAAGCCGCATCTTACTAATAATCAGTTCGACCAGAAGATGTTTGACGCATATAACACATATAAATGTGTCGGTATTCCTGTCGGACCTATCTGCAACCCCGGTCTAGATGCGATAAAGGCTGTGCTTTACGCACCCGAAACTAACTACTATTATTTCTGTGCAGACCCCGAAACAACGGATATGTACTTTGCCGAAACGATAGCAGAGCACGAAGAAAATCTCCGTAAGTGCGGTCTTGACCACGCAATAGCAGATTAAAACCATGATGAATATATTCCGCCGCAGAGCTTTCTGCGGCGGAATGTTGTAATAGAACCGTAAAATAATTCAGAATGAAAGGTTAATGTTATGTTAGAATTACTGTCGCCTGCGGGTGATTTAGAATGTCTTATGTCTGCCGTTGATTACGGCTGTGACGCTGTATATCTCGGAAGCACTATGTTCGGTATGAGGGCGGGATCTGCAAAATTCGACCCCGAAACGCTGAAAAAGGGCGTTGAGTATGCTCACGCAAGAGGCGCAAGGGTACACCTTACTTGCAACACCGTTCCGTCAAACGATGAGATAGAACTGCTTCCCGAATTTATAAAAACCGCATACAACTGCGGAATAGATGCCGCTATTGTAAGCGATATCGGCTGTATCGCACTTATAAAGCGCACAGTGCCCGACCTTGAAATACACGTTTCCACTCAGGCGGGCGTTGTAAACTATGTTACCGCAAACGAACTGTACAAGATGGGTGCAAAGCGAGTAGTGCTTGCCCGAGAGGTCGATATAGAGAATATAAAGCGTATCAGGGACAACATACCCGAGGATATGGATATTGAAGTATTTGTACACGGCGCAATGTGCGTGTCGTTCTCGGGCAGATGTCTGCTTTCGAGCTTTATGACAGGAAGAAATGCGAACAAGGGTGAGTGTGCTCAGCCTTGCCGATGGAAGTATCATCTTGTCGAAGAAAAGCGTCCCGGCGACTATTACGAGTTGTCCGAGGGAGAGGGCGGTTCATATATACTTAATGCTAAGGATATGTGTATGATAGAACACCTCAAAGAACTTAAGGACGCAGGCGTTACAAGCTTCAAGATAGAGGGCAGAGCAAAGTCCGCATATTATACAGCTACTGTTACGAATGCCTACAGAGCGGCACTTGACTCGGTTAAAAATAATGAGCCTGTACCGCAGTGGGCGATAGACGAGGTGTACAAGGTAAGTCACAGACAGTACTGCACAGGTTTCTACTTCAATAAGGATGACGCTAACCAGTATTACGAAAACAGCGGATATATCCGTGAGTGTGACTTTGTCGGCGTGGTTGACAGCTGTGAAAACGGCAGGGTGAATATCACACAGAGAAACTATTTTACCGTTCACGATGACCTTGAAGTTCTGTCACCCGGAAAGAAGCCCGTAAAGCTCGATATTCCGTATCTTATAAATTCAAAGGGCGAGCAGACCGAGATAGCAAACCGTGCGACAGAAAAGATGTACTTTGATTATCCCGTTCAGTTCCCGCCCCATTCAATAATAAGAAAACCGGTAGTAAATAAGTAATTACGGAGGTACTACTATGCTGAAAGCTCCGCAGAATCTGTTTGCGACCGCTTATGACGGCTCTGTGCGTTCCGACTGGCAGGCTGTAGACGGCGCAGACGGTTACATTTTACAGTTCTATAATGCCGATGAGCCTGAAAAGTGTATAAAGTCACGTTATGCGCAGAACCTTTCCAAGCTGATACTGGGCTTTCGCAACGGCAGAAAGTACCTTGTCAGGGTAAAGGCGTTCTGCTACAGTGACGGTAAGGAGATAGCGGGTGAACTGTCACAACCTGCGGAATTTACACCGATATGCAAACACCTCAGAGCGCAGAATGTGATCACAATGGACAGGGGCGAAACGTCACAGATCGTATGGGAACGCCGTAATATCGTTCCCGCAGTCGTTTTCAGCTGTGATGATGAAAGTGTTGCAATGGTGACAAAAGGCGGGCAGGTGACTGCGATTTCGGACGGGATTGCCTGCGTAACGCTGACCGCCGATGACGGCGAAACATTTAAAGTAAAGGTCGCAGTCGGCAGAGATATGTCACGTTGTTTGTCATCAACAAGAATTATGCTCTGCGGTGATATTATGTGTTCGCTTGAACAGCAAAGAAAAGCCGCGACCCGTTCGCTTGATTTTTCCGATACATTTAAAGCGCTGAAAAGCACGATAAAGTCAGCGGATTACTCGGTTGCAGTGCTTGAAACCACTTGTTTTGACGGTGCGCCTTATGAATACGAGAAAATAAGAACAGACAGCGGAAGCCCGAATTGTAACTCACCCTCAACGTTCATTGATGCTGTCAAAGACTGTGGATTTACAGCGCTTGTAACTGCAAACAATCATAACTGTGACACGGGGTTCAAAGGTCTAGAAGCTACTGTCCGGTGCATAAAAAACGGTGGTATGGCTAATATAGGCACGCTTGACGACGGAACGTATATAGCCGATATAAACGGAATAAAAGTCGGATTTACAGCAGTAAATTCCATATCAAACGGACTGGAAAAAGATATCCCACCGCACCTTATAGGCAAATATGAGCCTTTGCGTTTCAGAGAGCTTGTAAATTCACTGAAAAATGACGGTGCAGAGTATATAATAGCATATCAGCACTGGGGCAAAATGAACTCTGTAACTGTACGCAATGTGCAACATAAAACGGCAGAATATATGGCACAGTGCGGCGCTGACCTGATTATAGGTTCGCACCCACACGTTATGCAGTGTGCCGAAAAGATAAAAACCGCAGACGGCAGAGAGGTTATGTGCTTCTATTCGCTCGGTAATCTCCTGTCATCTATGAAAGAAATGCGTGAAAACCGCGAGAGTACGATAGTTGACCTGACGCTGACAAGAACAGACGGCAGAATTACAGCCGATATAACGTGTATACCGGTTCTGTGCGAGGACACGTCGGACGGTTATACAGTGACTGTGCTTAACGGCAATCTTACCGAAAGCCGTAAGGCGGCAAGAGAACGCATAAACAGAATTCTCGGCGAAAGTGCGGATATCTGCGGTAAGCCGGAATTTCTTTTGCAGGGCTCTGCGGTGCTGAGAAAAGTTTTTTCCGACAGCGGTTACAATTATGACGACACACCGCTTATATTATCGCCTGTTTCGCTTATGAGCGAAAAGAGCGCACTTTCGGGCAAATATGGAAACGCAAGAAACAGGCTTGATATAGCAAAGAATTTTGACAGCTATATAAGCGACAGCAAAGCAGACTATATAGTCATCGACCTGTATACTATGGCGGCGGTGTCGTGTTATAAATACGGCAACAGTTATTATACTGCCTCACAGAACTTCTTAAGCTCAGATTTTTGCAATACGAACAAGGATAAATTTGAACGTATATCTCCGCCTTTTGATGAAAAGGTATGGAAGACGGCGCTTAAAAAGTATGCTGAAACCGTTTCCTCGCATTATGCAAAGAATAGGATTATTCTCGTTCGACTGACTTTCAGCGATATGTGTGCAAAGCACGGTCAGCTCAGAAACGGTAAAAACAGAAATGCGCTCAATAAGCGCATACGGACGTATGAAGATTATCTTATATCACTGCTTCAGCCTGTCGTGATAGACGTTGCAGGCGGATATTTCGGTGACGCCGCAAGCAATATGGTGACAGCCTATGAGCCGCTGTTTTATGACGATGTACGCATTAAAACCGATATGGTGATCGGAGGTGAAGCAGAGGGAAAATTCTGCTTTGACAAACCTGATATAAATCTGTGGCTCAGCCGTGTTATACGCTATTACGATAATATGACCGCAAGAGCGTATCAGTCACAATTGCTTGACAGAACGTATGTAGCCGACAGGTTGATAGAGCTTACTTCAAAGCAGTTCACGGCTGAGAACAGCGCCTATCTTGCTCTTTTGCGTGAAAATGAGGTAAAGTCATACGAAGACGCAAAAATCATACTCGGCAGAATGCACGGCGCAGAAAAGGTGATATCCGCAATAAACGCTGTAGTATGCATCGACGGTGATCTGACAGATTGCCGGTATGAGGATATCAGGATAATTTTCGAGGAAAATTTCCTTGTAAAAAAACAGCTTGCGAAGAAGCTTACCTCTGTTTATAAATTCACCAATACGGAAAACTGCGAATATATATTTCTTATAAAAGATGATAAGAACGCACTTGAGGAATACGAAAAGAACTGTAAGCCTGCAGTGATTGATATATGGGGCAGTTGTATTTCAAGAGAAACGGTAAACCGCAATATAAGCGGGATATATGTAGATAAATATATATTTAAACAACCGTTCTTACTGTCGGGGGAGCCTGATATACCGTTTGATATCAATATCGGTGCCGACAAATTCTGCGGTAGTTCATGGCGCAGACGTACTCTAAAAGAAGCGTTTTTGCATGAGGGCAGACGGATTTTATCGGGCAGTGCCGCCGACTGGCTAATACTAGATATGTACGACATTATCTGCAATATGAAAAATTACGGCGGTTTGCTCTTTGAAGTGGACGACTTTATTCTCCGCACGGATTTCTATAAATCAATAGCGGATAAATGTGAAAGCACATATCTGTTCCGTGAAAAGAGCCGTGAATATCTTGATAAAATGCTTGATAGCTTCTGTAATTTTGTTCTGAGCCGTTACGGAAAGAATATAATTTTAATCAAAGCCGACCTTAAAAACCGTTATATTTCGCTTGAAAACAAGCTTGAAATTCTTTCTGACAATGATAATACATTTGAAGAAAAGAAAGCTTTTATTGCCGAATACGAGGGAAAATTTGCACGGCAGACCTGTTGTTATGTCATAGATGTTTCAAAACATTTTTTTGCCGATGACAGATTCCCGCTTGGCGGTGCGCATATTGTACACTATGAAGACGAGTTCTACAGCCAGTGCTGTAAGCGCATTACTGAAATTCTTGACGGCAGTGATAAGCGATATACTGATAAAGTGGACGAAAGCTATATAAAGCTGAGAGATATCAGAGTAAAATAAGTACAGAATACCCCTTATTGCGAGCGATCCGGTAAGGGGTATTGTTGTGCGCGTGCAGGAATTGCATTAATGTATCCGTACAGGTCAAGGCTCAAATTTTTTTCTTGTATCGGCACATAATGCTATTGCCATTGCCGGGCTTTTATGCTATGATTACATAAAGATTTACACGAGAGGAGAACGCTTTAATGAGCGATAAACTATATACCCCATCAAACCCCAACGCACAGCAGGGTGTGCGCAATGTACTGAAATACCTGTCCGATATAACATATGAAAAAATCATAACGGGACAACATACTCAGTCAGTTTCTGAACTTCTCCCTCTTTCATGCTGAGTTCAGATCCCTCTTTGAAACTTAATTCCGTAATAACGGTCTGATCCGGTGTGGATGGTGTCGACGGGACTGTATCTTCCGGGATTGCAATATTGATCGTATATGCAATATTTTTTCCACTCATGGAACTGGTATGTGCCATAAAAGTCATTGAACTATTTAAATTAACAGGAATCTCAAATGTAACTCCGGCCTCGCCTTCTCTCGGTTTTGCATGATATATGTTCTGGGTTCCATTCACTTTCACCCATACTTTATCATACTTAGAACTGCTAAAATTTATCCAGGCTGTTGCTTTTCCATTCTTTACGATTACTTTTTGACACTCAATCTTCACCTTGCTTGAA
>ENA-OPCW01001870-OPCW01001870.1-human-gut-metagenome-genome-assembly--contig:-NODE-1870-length-9976-cov-3.075093_pt1 | contig 9976 bp, 9 predicted proteins | sample MGYA00241258_ERZ501496 | MGnify/ENA primary metagenome ERZ501496 (study PRJEB25962, sample SAMEA2042660) | human gut metagenome | biome: human gut; feature: human-associated habitat; material: faeces...
GCGGTTCAGACCGTCGCGTGTCCCGATCCAGATATATCCTTTCCTGTCCTGCATCGGTGCGATCGCCATGGGTTGCCTTGCCGCATGGTGGCTCGACGGTAGCTATTGGCTGTGGTGCTGTTTAGCTGCGATCGCTGCCGTGAGCGGTGTGTTGGGCGATTTGATCGAGTCGATGTTCAAGCGTGCGGCCGGCGTGAAGGATTCGGGCAATATTCTGCCGGGGCACGGCGGCTGGCTCGACCGTTTCGATGCGCTCATTTTCTCGTTGCCGTTCGTGGTCGCTTATCTGGTATTGCTGCATATTTCATAAGAAAACTTACTATCCGAATATGAAAATAAACAAGGAAGGCTACAAGATTATCGGGCTGACAGGAGTCGTCTGTTTCCTGCTTTGGGCGCTGATGTACTATCTGATGTCGCGCCATGCCGAAGCGGGACTGCTCTGGTTCGGATCCATTCTGCTTGTGCTGTTTTGGTTCTTTATCGTGGCATTTTTCCGGGAGCCGCGGCGTGTGAAGATCCATGATGCGGAGTTGGTCTTCGCTCCGTGCGACGGCCGGGTCGTAGTGACCGAAATGGTGCACGAGAGCGAATACCTCGATCGGGAGATGCTGCAGATTTCGATCTTCATGTCGATTACCAACGTTCACATGAACTGGGTGCCGGTCGGAGGTACTGTGGAGTATTTCAAGTATCATCCGGGGCGTTTCCTGGTGGCGTGGCATCCCAAGTCCTCGACCGAGAACGAGCGGACGACGACCGTCGTGCGAACCCCCGACGGCAAGGAGGTGCTCTTCCGTCAGATTGCGGGTCTGATCGCCCGTCGTATCGTTTCCTATATGAAAGTCGGCTCGAAGGTGGAGCAAAATTCGGTTTGCGGGTTCATCAAGTTCGGCTCCCGCATTGACGTCTTTCTGCCGAAGGATACCGAACTGCTCGTGGAGATCGGGGATCCTGTCGTGGGATCGCAAACTCCCATCGCCCGGTTGAAGTAACTTATTGGCGGCGGTTTTCGCGTTGCGGTACGTATGAGTATTACACCTCAAACATTGCTTCGTTTTACGGTGGGGGCGGCCATTACGGCCGTCGTCCTCTTTTTGATGTGGTACTTCAGCTCCATCGTGATCTACATTCTGGTTTCGGCGGTGCTGGCCATTATGGGACGCCCGCTGGTAGCCCGGATATCCCGAGGTCGGATCGGGCGATGGCGTGTGCCGCGCTGGTGCGGAGCGCTCGTTACGCTGCTGGTGATCTGGATCGTTTTCGCGGTGATGTGCGGGCTTTTCGTGCCGCTGGTGACCAACAAGCTCTACCAGTTGGCGCACCTCGATTTTTCGACGGTGCTGACTTCTGTCGAGGAGCCGCTGCAGCGTATTCAGGATTATCTCACTCACTTCTTCTCGTTGCCCGAAACCCAGGTGTCGTTCAAGGACACGCTGATCTTGTTCCTGCAGTCGCTGATTAATTTCGACACGATCAATACGGCGTTTTCATCGGTGGTGAGTTTGGCCGTTTCGAGCGTGATCGCCTTTTTTTCGATTTCGTTCATCACGTTCTTTTTCCTGCGGGACGACGGACTTTTCTATGCGATGGTAACGGCACTTTTCCCGGATCGATACCAACAGAACGTGACGCATGCCCTCAATTCGGTTACAGTGCTTCTGTTCCGCTACTTTCGGGGGATTTTGGCCGAGAGCTTCCTGTTGATGTTGGCCGTATCGCTGGTGATGATGGCTTTCGGCATGAGGGCGCAGGATGCCTTTTTCATCGGTCTTATCATGGGGGTTATGAACGTCGTGCCATACGCCGGTCCGACCATCGGCGGTGCTGTTTCGGTCTGCATGGGTATCATCACCCCGATCGAAGGGATGTCGATCGGCCATACGATGCTGGTCATTGCAGGATCGCTGTTGATTTTGAAGGGGCTGGATGATTTCGTGCTGCAACCGACGCTCTACTCCGAGCGGGTCAAGGCGCAGCCGCTCGAGATATTTCTCGTGATCCTGATTGCAGGGTCGTTGGCCGGGGTGATAGGCATGCTGCTGGCCATACCGCTTTATACCGTGCTGCGGGTTTTCGCCAAGGAGTTTTTCTCCCAGATTTCCCTGGTGCGCAAGCTGACCGAAAAGATTTGAGGCTATGTCTGTCTGGATCGAAGGAGAGGTGATGCACGGACGGCAACTGGGCCGTGAGTTGGGATTTCCGACCGCCAATATGGAGGTTGCGGATGCGGATACGATCGAAAGCGGAGTGTATGAGTCCTATGTGGAGATCGACGGTGTGGAGTATAAGGCCATGTCGAATCTGGGGAGCAACCCCTCGGTGGGCGGAGGTCCCCGACATCTCGAAACCCATATTTTCGACTTTTCGGGCGATCTCTACGGTCGGAGACTCCGGGTCGAGCTGCGGCGTAAGATCCGCGACGAGCGCAAGTTCGATTCGCTGGAGGAGTTGCAGCGCCAGATCGAACGGGATCGCAGCTGTATTTTGAGTTCGGAGAATCGGCGGCGATGACCGTGCGGCGGTTTATGCCGTTTTTCGGCCGGAGGCCGTGTTTACCGCTTTGTGGCTTCGATTCCCTTCGGCGGGAGTCGGTGTCGCAATGCGGCCGACGAGAGCCGACGATTCGGCAAGAGATTATGTATAATTGATTAAATGATAAAAAGTATGTTTTTGGATTTGTCCCTGCCTTACAAAGTGGCCGATATGTCATTGGCCGAATGGGGCCGGAAAGAGATTGAGATTTCGGAGCACGAGATGCCCGGACTGATGGCCATACGCCGCAAGTACGGCCCGCAGAAACCGTTGAAGGGCGTGCGTATCATGGGGTCGCTGCATATGACGATTCAGACCGCCGTGTTGATCGAAACGCTGGTCGAGCTGGGCGCCGACGTGCGCTGGTGCTCGTGCAATATTTTTTCGACGCAGGACCATGCGGCGGCGGCCATCGCCGAAGCGGGGGTTCCCGTCTTTGCGTGGAAGGGCGAAACGCTGCCCGAGTACTGGTGGTGTACGGCGATGGCCATGTCGTTCCCCGGCGGGAAGGGCCCTCAGTTGATCGTCGATGACGGCGGCGATGCCACGTTGCTGATCCACAAAGGATACAAGGCCGAAAACGACGCTTCGACGCTGGATTACGAACCGTCGTCTTACGAGGAGGAGGTCATTCTCGATACGCTGAAGAAGATTCTGGCCGAAGATAACGGCAAATGGCACCGAACGGTAGCCGAGTGGCGGGGTGTGAGCGAAGAAACGACGACCGGCGTGCATCGCCTTTATCAGATGCAGGAGGCGGGCGAACTGCTCGTTCCTGCGATCAACGTGAACGACTCCTGCACCAAGTCGAAATTCGACAACCTGTACGGTTGCCGCGAGTCGCTGGCGGACGGTATCAAGCGGGCGACCGACGTGATGATTGCCGGCAAGGTGGTGGTCGTTTGCGGTTACGGCGATGTCGGCAAGGGCTGCGCCCGTTCGATGCGTTCGTACGGAGCCCGGGTCATCGTTACGGAGATCGACCCGATCTGCGCTTTGCAGGCCGCGATGGAGGGTTTCGAGGTGAAGATCGTCGAGAGTGCTCTGGCCGAGGGTAATATTTATGTGACCTGCACGGGAAACTGCGACATCATCACGCTCGAGCACATGCAGCGGATGCGCGATCAGGCCATCGTCTGCAACATCGGCCATTTCGATAACGAAATCCAGATGGCCCGTCTTGAGGCTTCGGATGCCGTGCGTACCAACATCAAACCGCAGGTGGATAAGTTCACCTTCCTCGACGGCCATTCGATCTTTATCCTGGCCGAAGGTCGCCTGGTGAATCTGGGGTGCGCTACGGGACATCCTTCGTTCGTGATGAGCAATTCGTTCACTAACCAGTGTCTGGCGCAGATCGAGTTGTGGCAGAAGAAACTGGAGGTGGGAGTGTATCGTCTTCCTAAACATCTGGACGAGGAGGTTGCCCGGCTGCATCTGGATAACCTCGGTGTGGAGCTTACGCAGCTTACGAAAAAACAGGCCGACTATATCGGCGTACCGGTCGAGGGTCCTTACAAGGCCGAGCATTATCGGTATTAAAAATAGATCGGGTTCCGTTCGGTGCCCGAAAATAAACCCGGCGTCAGTTTATCTGACGCCGGGTTTATTGTTTCGGGCTGCGGGCGATTGGTCGAGTAAGGTGCATCCGAAACAGGACGTACCGCTTGCTTTGCCTCCGGGGAAAGGAGGATAAAAAACGTCTTCGGAAAAATCCGAAGACGTTTTGAATGATCGGGTCGGTGGAATTAATAGCCGAACATCTCCTTTTGGCTCACGATCTGTACCGTGCCCAGCTTGCGCAGGTAATCCTGGTCGAGGTCTTTCAGGTCGCCGAGGATGCAATAGGTGTATTTGCGGTCCTTGATCCACTGTTCCTGGGCGGCTTTGAGGTCGGCGAAGGTCATGTCCTGGACCTTTTCGAAGATGGCTTTGTTGCGGTCTTCCGTTACGCCCAGATCTTTGTTGGCGATGTATTTCCAGAGCACTTCGTCCTTGATCGTACGCGAGGTCCGCAGATTGGTCAGTACGGCTTCTTTGGCCAGTTTGAAGGCTGCTTCCGATTCGGGCATGTTGTTGATGATCTCATCGAATGCGTCGATGGCCTGGGCCATTTTGTCGTTTTGCGTGGCGATGATCGCTGCGAAAAGATAATTGTCGTCCAGGTAGCTCGGATTGATCCACTCCGTGAAGGCCATGTAAGCCAGGCTGCGGGATTCGCGCATCTCCTGGAAGACGATGGCTCCCATGCTGCCGCTGTTGTATTCGTTGTACAGTTTCAGAGCGGGATCGACCGCTACGTCGAATTTTTTGCCCAGGTTCGAGTACTGGAGGAAGTAGAGCTGCGGCGCGTTGTAGTTGGCCAGGCAGACCTTGTTCTGTTCCGTAGGCTGGAACGCGATATTTCCCCGAGTCAGCGGTTCGAGCACTTCCGGCGTTTGGTGGTGTGCTTTCAGGTCGGCGAGCAGCCCGGCTTTGTCCTTAGGACCGTAATAGAGGATGGTGTGCTGCTTTTTCAGCAGGTCGCGGACCTTGCCGATCAGTACGTCCGACGTGAGCGCTTCGAGCTGCTCGTTGTTGAGGGTCGTGCGCTGGATAGCTTCTCCGCCGAAGAAGGCGAAACGCTGCAAGGCTGCGAAATTCGCTTCCTGGTTCAGTTTGTTGTCTGCACGTTTTTTCAGCAGGTCGGCCTTGTAGTTGGCGAGAATCTCTTCGTCGCCCTGTGCATTGGCTACCAGGTCTTCGAAGATATCCATGACCTGTCCCATGTTTTCGCTCAATCCCTTGAAGGTTATCGCACAGCGGTTCTGACTGGCCGACAGGTCGTAGTAGCAGGCGATGTCGTAGAGTTCGGATGCGATCTCCGCAGCTGTCTTGGCCTGGGTGCCGAGGTAGTCGATATAAGCGAAGGCATTGTTGAGCGCCGGATCGTTCAGCACGCCGGTATCGAAGAGGTAGGTCAGCGAGAAAAGGTCGTTGATGTCATTTTTCTTATAGAGGACTTCGAGGCTGGAATCGGTTTTGAAAATCTCCATATCGCGGTTGAAATCCACGAATACGGGTTCGATCGGAGTTACCGTCGAATTTTGAATTTCGGTCAGGAATGCACTCTGGGTGTCGCGGTTCATCTGGATCGGGGTGAGGGCCGGTTTGGCGATCTTCTGCACGCTGGGGTCCTCTCCCTGGCGTTTGTAGATAATGCCGTAATTCTCGGTGCCGAGTTTTTCATTGGCCCAGGCCACCAGTTGTTCCTTGGTGATGGAGCCGATGCGGTCGAGCTTGGTCACTTCGTCGCTCCAGGGAATGTCGTTGTAGAAGGACGAAAGGTACATTTCGACACGTCCCACGTTCGTCTCTTCCTCGCGCATGGTCGATACTTTCAGGTTGTTTACGACCGCCTTGATCAGCTCTTCGCTGAATTCGCCGTTGCGGAGTTTCGCTACCTCTGCGAGCAACAGATCCCGGACCTCGTCGAGGGTCTGACCCGCTTTCGGAAGACCTTGCAGCACGAGGGCTCCGTAGTCGGCCCGCTGATCCGGGTACGAGAAGGCGTCGAGTACTTTCTGTTGCTGCATCAGGTCGAGGTCGATCATGCCGGCCTGTCCGTTGTAGAGGATCCGGCTGGCCAACAGCAGGTATTCCGCATCGTCCGATGCGGCGTTGTCCGTGCGCCATGCCAGCGTTACGTTCGCGGCGTCGGGACCGTAAACCTCCTTGACGATGGGTTTGGTGATCGGGGCTTCGGGTTCGAAGGCGAGCTGCGGGATATTCTCGTTCGGCTGCATATCGCCGAAATATTTGTCGATCGTGGCGATCATCTGGTCGGGATCGAAGTCGCCCGAAAGCAGGATGGCCATGTTATTGGGCACGTAATATTGCGTGTGATAGTTCTTTACGTTGGTAATCGACGGGTTTTTCAGGTGTTCCTGCGTGCCGAGTACGGATTGTTTGCCGTAGGGGTGGTTCGGATAGAGCACTTCGCCGATCGTGGTGTAAACCTTACGGTTGTCGTCCGTCAGGGACATGTTTTTCTCCTCGTAGATCGTTTCGAGCTCGGTGTGGAATCCGCGGATCACGACGTTCTTGAAGCGGTCGGCCTGGATCCTGGCCCAGTTCTCGATCTGGTTCGAAGGAATGTTTTCGATATAGACCGTCCGGTCCATCGAGGTGTTGGCGTTGGTTTCCAGAGCACCGATCGCCGACATCAGTTTGTCGTACTCGTTGGGGATGGCGTATTTCGAAGCTTCGTAGCTGATGCTGTCGATCTGACGGTAGATTGCCGCACGCTCCGCATCGTCGGTCGTCTTGCGGTAAACCTCGAAGAGCTGTTCGATCTGGTCGAGCAGGGGCTTCTCGGCTTCGTAGTTGCTCGTGCCGAACTGTTGGGTGCCCTTGAACATCAGATGTTCGAAATAGTGGGCCAGACCGGTCGTTTCGCTCGGGTCGTTCTTGCCGCCGACTTTCACGGCGATGTAGGTTTCGATGCGCGGTTCTGCCTTATTGACGCTCATATAGACTTTCAGTCCGTTATCCAGCGTGTAGATACGGGTCTTGAGCGGGTCGTTCTTGACCGTTTCGTACGTGTACCCGGATGAATCGGTACAGGCCGTGGTAAGCAGCGCGAAGGCCGTTGCCGCGATTAATAACAGAAATTTTTTCATACGGTTTATATTTTAGAATGTTGTTACGATCCAGTTTTTTACGACAGGGTAGGTGTCCGACCAGACGAGGCAGATCATCCAGATGGCGGCTACGAGCTTCAATCCCGTACCTGCGATGAAGGCGAGGAAAGAGCCGAAGCCCGAACGGAACGCCTTGGCCGAGTCGCTGCGGTCGTGGATTAGCTCGCCGATGACCGCGCCGAAGAAAGGGCCGAGGATGACGCCGACCAATCCGCCCGCGAAAAATCCGGCGATCATGCCGACGGTCGCCCCGATCGACCCTGCCCGCGTACCGCCCACCAGACGTGCGAAATAGCCGGGCAGGAAGTAGTCGATGACCGAAACGGCCACTGTCACGGCCAGCCAGATCCAAAGTGTCGCGGACGATATTTCGGAATAGCTGCAAAAGGAGGCGCAGAGTAATCCCACGTAGCTCAACGCTACGCCCGGGATGATCGGAACGATACATCCGACGATGCCTGTGATCGAAAACAGGAATGCTGCGATCGAAAGCGCTATGTCCATAAAAATGCGGCCGGCAAAATAGGTTGCGTCGTTTTTTTCGGTTCTCCGTCAGGCTGTGCCGAACTTGTTTGGCGTATGTCCTCGCTTTTCGGGAACTTTTATGCAAATATATGGGTTATCGACTGCGTCACCAAATATTTAGGGGCATTTTTGACGGTTCGTACCGCGTATGAAAAAATCCTGCCGTTGCGGGGCAGGATTTTCGATCGTTTGCCGGAGTTTTCTACCGGATCAGCTTGTTGGTTTTCGTATCCGGGAATATCACCCAGGGCTTGAAGGCTTTGGCTTCTTCGAAATCCAGCAGGGCGTAGGAGGCGATGATTACGACGTCGCCCACCTGCACCTTGCGTGCGGCAGGGCCGTTCAGACAGATCGCACCGCTGCCCCGCTCTCCTTTGATAATATAGGTTTCGAGGCGTTCGCCGTTATCGACGTCCAGTACCTGTACTTTTTCGCCTTCGATCATGTTGGCCGCATCCATCAACTCTTCGTCGATGGTGATGCTGCCCACGTAGTTCAGGTCGGCCTGTGTGACCGAAACGCGGTGTATTTTGGATTTGAGAACTTCGATCTGGAATTTCATCGCAATTTGATGTTATCGATTAAACGAATATCTCCGGCCTGTACGGCGATGCAGCCCTGTATAGCCGGGCTCTCTTCCCAGGTGCGGACCTGCTGCATGGTCGCCGCATCTACGACCTGAAAGTAGATTACTTTCAGCAGCGGATTGCTCTCTACCTGTGCCGTAACCCAGGCTGCGAGCTGGTCGGGTGTCGTCTGATGGGATTTTTCGACCGCAGCCTTCAATACCTTATATATATAAGGGGCCGCCGTCCGGTGATCCGTATCGAGCAGGGTGTTGCGCGACGAAAGCGCCAGCCCGTCCTCTCCGCGCACGATCGGGCAGGGGATGATCTCGACCGGAATGCGCAGTTGGCGTACCATTTCGCGGATTACCGCGATCTGCTGGAAGTCCTTCTCGCCGAAATAGGCTTTGGCAGGTTTCACCAGATCGAAAAGCCGACTCACGACCTGTGCCACGCCGTTGAAGTGGCCGGGTCGGGTCGCACCCTCCATCACTTTGTCGATCATGCCGAAGTCGAACGTGCGGGTGTCGGGTTCGGGATATACCTCCTCGACCGAAGGCATGAAAACATAGTCCGCACCGACCTCTTCGAGCAGGCGCAGGTCGGCTTCCGGGGTCCGGGGGTAATTTTTCAGGTCGGTTTTGTCGTTGAATTGTGTCGGATTGACGAATACGCTCACCACGACGGTCGCACACTCCCGGCGTGCGCGTTCAACCAGCGAACGGTGTCCTGCGTGGAGCGCACCCATGGTCGGGACGAATCCGATGCCGGACCGGTCCCGGCTGCCGAGTGCCCGGCGCAGTTCCTCGCTGTTTGTGATTGTTTCCATTTTCTTGGTTTGAAAAGTTAGTCGTATTGACGGCGGCAAAGGTAGAAATAACAATTAAGAATCGGAAGAGAAAAATTCAAAAAATGGGAAGAGCGCTCCATCTCTCCGAATCCATGCGGTCGAAAGGCGATTCCGGGTTTGGCAGGTTTCTTGCGGATACCAGGTAGAAACTTAAATTCGTATTATTATGGCAGATAAAATTTATGATGTCGGTCGATTCCGACACTCCATCGACAATTGGCAGCTCTCCATGTTGCTCGGTATTATTTTCTTCATCGTGGGCATCGTCGTCTTTTTCGAGCCGGGCGGCACTTATCTCGCGCTTTCCGTGCTGTTCGGGATCGTCGTGATTCTCTCGGGCGCTTTCGAACTGTATTTGGGTACGAAGCATGCCGCATGCTTATGTTGGAGTGCAAGATAAGGTAATTAATTACCTTGGCACATCACATCCTGATACGTTGCGCAATGATGAATCGGGTCAAACGTATTCCTACGACGAAACCTTTAACGGTCGTGGCAAACTTCTTATGCCAGGACTCTATAATGCTCATTCTCATGTGCCTATGACTTTACTGCGTGGTATAGGCGAGACAAAAGTAGGTATATGCGTCCTGAAATCCGCCGGAGAGAATGATGAACGCCGCCGTCAGCATGGATTCCGACATCTGCCCGCGCGGTCTGCCCAACAGCATTTTGCTCAACCCCAGACCTCCTCGGCGATCTCCTTGACCAGCGCGAGCTTGGCCCACTGCTGCGCCTCTGTCAGCTTGTTGCCGATCTCGCAGCTGGCGAAGCCGCATTGCGGACTCAGACACAGGCGGTCGAGCGGCAGGTACTTT
>ENA-OPCW01001873-OPCW01001873.1-human-gut-metagenome-genome-assembly--contig:-NODE-1873-length-9975-cov-2.799899_pt1 | contig 9975 bp, 9 predicted proteins | sample MGYA00241258_ERZ501496 | MGnify/ENA primary metagenome ERZ501496 (study PRJEB25962, sample SAMEA2042660) | human gut metagenome | biome: human gut; feature: human-associated habitat; material: faeces...
GGATCAACGCACTGATGATCATTCCGGCTTCTATATATTTCAGTTTTTCCCGCCAGCGCTGCATCATAAGATCAGTCCCTCCCTTGCATCCACACCAGTCTCCCTGCGGTTCAGGTAATCAAACGAAATCATCTTATGTTTCACATAGAGCCGCTCGAGTGTCATAATGGGAATCTTGTAAGAATTTCCCCGTTCTTCCCAATATCCCACGCCGTCTTCTCTCTCCTGCTCGATCAGCATGTGAATGTACGGATCTTTGTCGGTGTAGCAGATGTAGAACTTTTTCAGGCTTCCCATAGTAGGCGTGACTGCGATCTCCACATGGCCCGTCCGGTATTTCGCCAGCCACTTGATGGCATATTCGATCTGGGAAAAATCCGTGACGGTCTCCACCTTATCCCCGTAAGTTAAGGTGAATGTGTAGGTCAGAGACTTGTCGATCTTATACCTGGTGTATTTCGTTTTCTCCTTGTGGTATTTGACAGAAAAGTGAACACTGATCACGAAGATCACCAGACCCAGCAGAAACATGATAAGCGGCGGCAGGATCTGCTTCTCCTTTGTCGCACCGCAGAAATAAATAACCGGGAACACCATAAATACCAGTCCCACCATAATGAGACCGGAATAAAAGGATTCCCAACTCCTTTTTGTAAACATATTCTCCCCACTCCTTTGTATTATTTTCCACCATAGTAACACAAGAGTGGGGCTATCGTCATCTTTTTTAGAAAAGAATGTCCTCCGGCCGGATCTTATCTTTCTCCGTAATGGGACGGATCACCCGGCAGGGAACGCCTGCTGCAATCACTCCCGCCGGAATATCATGGGTAACCACACTTCCGGCGCCGATCACAGAACCCGCGCCGATGGTTACACCACCGCAGACCGTGGCATTTGCTCCGATCCATACATTTTCTTCCAGCGTGATGGGTGCAGAAGTACCGATTCCCTGACTGCGCTGTCCCGGGTCAACCGCATGTCCCACATCCCGGCGCAGGGACTGCACCGGCCGCTCTTCGAGCATCCTGGCGAAAATCGCCAGCAACTCCTCCTTCGACTTGCCCGCCAGGTCGCTGCCGGCCGCGTCCCCGCCTGCGGCCTCCTCCTCGGGCGAAGCCTCGCCCAGGTCGAGTCCTGCATTTTCGGCAGCCAGCGCTGCATCTTCGTCGGCGAAGTCCACCCGACTCTGCGTCGGCACGTCGGTATCGTCCGCAACTGCGGCATTCGTTTCCCCGCCATCTGCGGGCACGGAATTGTTCTGCGTATCCTCAACTACGGAAGAGTCGAGATGTTCCCCGGAAACAGGAAGAGTAGAATTTTCAGTAGCCATCTTGTCTGATTTTAATCTTACGGTTTGCAAAACCATATAAACCTTGCAAATATAACCATTTTTCCGGCCCCCGCACAGGATTTGCCGATAAATTTATTATCTTCGCAAAAATTACGCACGCTCTTATGAGTCATCGCATCCTGCTCGTCGACGACGAAGACGACATCCTCGAATTCATCCGTTACAACCTGACCAAGGCGGGCTACGAAGTATATACGGCCCGCAACGGAGCCGAAGGTTTGCAACAGGCTGCGGCGCATCGGCCGCACCTGATCCTGCTCGACGTGATGATGCCCACGATGGACGGCATCGAAACCTGCCGGGCCCTGCGCTGCGACCCGGCGCTGAAGGAGACGATGGTCGTCTTTCTCTCGGCCCTCGGCGAAGAGGAGCAACAGCTCGCAGGGTTCGGAGCCGGAGCCGACGACTATATTTCCAAGCCGATCAAGCCCAAACTTCTGATAAGCCGCATCCAGGCGATCCTCAAACGGGTAGCCGCCGACAAACCGGCTTCGCTGGTCATCGACCGGGAACGACATCTGGTAATCCGCAACGGAGAACGTATCGAACTGCCTCGCAAGGAGTTCGCCCTGCTCGCCCTGCTCGCCTCCTCTCCCGGAAAACTCTTTTCCCGGGAAGAGATCTACTCCCGTATCTGGGGCGACGGCGTGGTCGTCGGCGACCGCACGATCGACGTCCACGTCCGCAAAATCCGACAAAAAATCGGAGACGGACACATCTCGACCGTAAAGGGTATGGGGTACAAATACGAAAATTAACCACAGATAGTCCAAAATTTATCACAAAAATTCCGGAAAACCTTACGATCCGTAATTAAATTTTGCGTAAATTTGCAAAGTCTTAAGTAAAAACGCATTTTCGACGAAATGATCCGCGAGATCGTGGCAGTAGGAATCGGAGGAGCCCTGGGCAGTATGTCAAGGTACTTGGTATCCTACGTATGGCTGGCCGAACAGTCCCTGTTGGGCTTCCCGGCCGGCACTTTCACGGTCAATGCCGCCGGATCGTTGCTGATGGGCTTTTTGCTGGAGATGCTGGGCGCAGGAACTGCGTCGTGGCTGTTGAGCGTAGGATTCTGCGGAGGATTCACTACCTTTTCCACTTTTTCTTCCGACGTGGTGCGGATGCTTAAAAGCGGCGACTACACGGCAGCCGGACTTTGCATCGCGCTCAATTTTGCGGCATGCGTGTGCTGCATCCTGTTGGGCGCCGCATTGGGACGGTTGCTGAAACGCTGACAACGAACAAGGAAACAACAAAATAATTTTTACAAAACAACTGAAATGGTCATTTTAGTACTCAACTGCGGCAGTTCTTCGATCAAATACCAGGTGATCGACATGGAAGCCCAGTCCAGCAAACTGCTCGCCAAAGGTCTGGTCGAGCGCATCGGCCTTCCTGAAGGCGATCTCACGCACAAACCCGTCGGCAAGGAGAAGTTCGAACTCCACCAGCCGATTCCCGACCACACGACGGGCATCAGCCTGGTGCTTCAGGCCCTGACCGACCCCGTGCACGGCGTAATCCGGTCGCTCGACGAAGTGAAGGCCGTCGGTCACCGCGTAGCGCACGGCGGAGAATTTTTCCCGGAGAGCTGTCTGGTAACCAAACAGGTCCAGGAGAAGATCCGCTCACTGTTCCAGATCGCTCCGCTGCACAATCCGGCTAACTTGGAAGGTATTCTTTCCATCGAAAAAGTCCTTCCCGGCGTGAAACAGGTAGCCGTATTCGACACCTCGTTCCACCAGTCGATCCCGGCGGTGAATTACATGTACGCCCTGCCCCACGCCTATTACGAAAAGGACAAGGTCCGCCGCTACGGCTTCCACGGCACGAGCCACAAGTTCGTCGCCCGCGAAGGCGCCAAACTCGCCGGTCTGGATATCAATAACTCCAAGATCATTACCTGTCATATCGGCAACGGCGGTTCGATTACGGCCGTGCTGAACGGCAAGTCCTACGATACCTCGATGGGCTTCTCGCCGGTCGATGGTCTGGTCATGGGCACCCGCTGCGGCAATGTCGATCCGAGCGCGGTCACCTTCATCGGCGAAAAGGAGCAAATGAGCTATGCCGAAGTGAACAACATGCTCAACAAGCAATCGGGCGTCTTCGGCGTATCGGGCGTATCGAGCGACATGCGCGACATCGACAAAGCCTATGAAGAGGGTAATCCGCGTGCGATCCTCGCCCGCGACATGTACTGCCTGCGCATCAAGAAATTCGTCGGTGAATACGCAGCCGAAATGGGCGGCGTCGATCTGATCGTTTTCACGGGCGGCGTCGGCGAGAACTCGCCCGAAACCCGCAAGGAGGTCTGCGAAGGCCTCGAATTCATGGGCGTGCACTTCGACCGGAAGATCAACGAAGGTCTTCGCGGCGAAAACAAGATCATCTCCGCAGCGGATTCGAAGGTCAAGGTGGCCGTCGTTCCGACCAACGAGGAGCTGGTCATCGCCACCGACACTTACGAAATCGTCAATAAATAACCAAACAATTATATTAAAAACACACAACCCATGCAACATTTGAGTGAAATTGTCGAAGAGGCAAGAAAAAAAGGTAAGAAGCGCCTTGCAGTCGCTTACGGTCAGGACGCCCACACGCTGGCAGCCGTCTATGCAGCTTATAAGGAAGGTCTGGTAGAGCCGATTCTGTTCGGCGATCCCAAGATCATCGAGCAGGTTTGCAAGGAAGAGAATATCGATTGCAACATTTTCAAAATAATCCCCGAGAGCAACGACGTGAAGTGCGTCAATCTGGCTGTCAATGCCGTCGTTACGGGCGAGGCCGACGTACTGATGAAGGGTCTGGTTTCCACGGACAAGTACATGCGCGGCATCCTGAACAAGGACGCAGGTCTGTTCCCCCCGAAAGGCACGTTGAGCCACGTAGCGGTAGTCGAAATGCCGAACTATCCCAAGTTGCTGGTCATCTCGGACGTAGCGGTGATTCCGCAGCCCGACTTCAAACAGAAAACCATCCTGATCGGCTACCTGACGCGCATCGCCAACCTGATCGGTATCAAGACGCCGAAGATCGCCTGCATCGCACCTTCGGAGCAGCTGTTGCCGAGCGTGCTCTCCTCGACCGAAGCCGCTCTGCTCGCCAAGATGGGCGATCGCGGACAGCTGGGTAACGTCGTCATCGACGGTCCGCTGTCGCTCGACGTAGCGCTTTACAAGGAAGCCGCCGAGATCAAGAAGGTCAAGGGTTCTTCCGTCGCAGGCGATGCGGACTGCCTGCTCTTCCCCAACATCGAATCGGGCAACGTCTTCTTCAAGGCTTCCACGCACATGGGCGGCGGCGAGATCGCAGCGATGGTCATGGGAACCAAAGTTCCCTGCGTGCTGACTTCGCGCGGCGACTCCAGCCTCACCAAACTCTACTCGATCGCACTGGCTTGTCTGGCCGCTAAATAATTCAGGTATCGGATTTATGGGATTCAAGATTTTAGCAATCAACCCGGGCTCGACTTCGACGAAGATCGCCCTGTATGACGACGAGCAGCCTACGCTGGCGCTCACCCTGCGCCATTCGGCCGAGGAGATCGCACGTTTCCCGCGCATCATCGACCAGCTCGACTGGCGCAAGGAGATGGTACTCGAAGCACTCGCAAAGAACAACTTCGACGTGAAGTCCCTCTCGGCCGTGATCGGTCGCGGCGGTCTGATCAAGCCGATCGAATCGGGCGTATATGAAGTAAACGCAGCTCTGAAGAACGACCTGGTGAACGCCCAGCGCGAACACGCCTCCACAATATTACATCAAAAACGATTATCTGAAAGGCGGACACCTTCTGGACGTGATAATGCTATCACATAGTCACTTGCTTGGTCGATGAGCTGGACGACATCGCCCGCCTGAGCGGTATTCCGGAATGCCCCCGCATTTCGATCTTCCACGCCCTGAACCAGAAAGCCATCGCACGCCGCCATGCCGAAAAGGTAGGCAAGCGTTACGAAGACCTGAACCTGGTCGTTGCCCACATGGGCGGCGGCATTTCGGTCTCGGCCCACTGCAAGGGACGGGTGATCGACACCAACAACGCCCTCGACGGCGACGGCCCGATCGCACCCGAACGTGCAGGCACGGTGCCTGCCGGAGCGCTCGTGAACCTCTGCTTTTCGGGCAAGTACAGCCAGCGCGACGTGCTGAAGATGCTCGCCGGCAAAGGCGGTCTGGTGGCTCACCTGAACCAGAACTCCGTGCAGCAGATCTGCATCGACATCGAAAAGGGCAACCAGAAATCCAAAGCCGTGCTCGACGCGATGAGTTACAGCATCGCCAAGGAGATCGGCGCGATGGCTGCGGTTCTCAAAGGTCAGGTGGATGCCATCCTGCTCACGGGCGGCGTGGCGTACAACGAACCGGTGAACGACGTAATCCGCGAACACTGTTCGTTCCTCGCCCCGATCTTCATCTATCCGGGCGAAGACGAAATGGGAGCATTGATGCTCAATGCCTTGAGCGTACTGCGCGGCGAAAGAACCCCGAAGGTTTACGCATAATAGATCGGATCTGCGTTCTCCGTTTCCGGTACCCGGCGACACCCGAACAAATTCGGCATGGTTTCGCATCGATCGAAAACGGTTAAACCGGATATAAAAAAGCTCTTCCTTTACCGGAAGAGCTTTTTTACTAATTCCCACGCGACCCGCATCGCTTCGAGCCGGAACAACGCTCCGAACCCAGCGTAACAGACCACGCCGACCGCCACTTTCAATAGGAACGTAGGCAAAGGTGCGAAGCTGGTGAAGTGTCCGAAGGCCCAAACCACACCGAACATCGCCGCCGTCGCAGAAGCTATAGGCAGCAACGTCCGCAAAAAACGACCTGCCGTCAGCCCCGCATACCGGGTCGTCGCGCCAAAATTGAGGATCATTTCGAAAAAAGCCATCGCCGACAGGCCCCACGTCACGGCGAGCACGCTGTGCGGGATCGTCAGGATCAGGACCAGGGTCATCACTACCTTCTTGACCACTTCCAGCCGCACGATGATCCGACCGTTGCTCTTCACCTTCAGCACATTATTCGAAACCGTAGCGATCGGAGCGAACATTCCGGCCAGCGAAACGACCTGAAAATAGGGAACCATCGGCATCCACTTCTCCCCGAGCAGACTGTCCACCATTTCAGGAGCGACGACAATCAGACCGGCCATCATCGGCAGCATCACGAAAGCGACGATCATTACTACCTGCCGGTAGCTCTCGGCGAATTTACGCTCGTCGTCCGCGATCTTGGAAAGTGCGGGAAAAGTCACGCTCTGCACGGCCTGCATGGTCGATGTCACGGGCAGCTCCTTGAGTTTCTGCGCCTGGTTGAAAAAGCCCAGCACATCCGCAGCATAGAGCTTCCCGACGAAAAGCTGGGAAACATTGTTGTAAACGGAAGAAATCAGATCGGTCGCCAGCAACCGGAAGCTATACGGAGCCATCGCACGCAGACACCCCGCGTCGAAAGCCGCCCGAGGGCGCCAGTCGCTCAACCCCCACAGCAACATGGCCCGTACACCCATCGCCACTACCCGTTGCCCCACCAGGCTCCAGATACCGCATCCGGCCCAAGCCATACCGATAGCCACCAGTCCGCTTACGAGCGACGAAGTAAAAACGACCTTCGAAAGCCGGGCGAAACGGAACTGCCGGGTGAAAATCGTATTCTGAATCACGCACAGGGCATTGAGAGGCACAAGCAGGAACAACACCGGAGCGATCCGCACCAACTCGGGCATTCCGTAAAAACGGGCGATCCAGGGCATCGCCCCCACCAACAGCAGGTACAGCAGCACCGAAACCGCGATATTGAAGACGAATACCGACTTGTAGTCCTCTTCCGACGGCACCGCTTTTCGGATCAGGGTCTGCGAAAAACCGCTGTCCACCATCACCAGCGCCAGGGACGAAAAAACCACAGGAATGGCCATAATACCCATCTGCTCGGGCGTCAGCAACCGGAGGATGACGATACTCACCCCCATTTGCAGCAACATGGAGCCTACCTTTTCGGCAATACTCCACGCTACACCGCTTGCGACCTTGTCCCGCAATTCACCTCCCACGACCCTTCGGATTTAGCAGCCGTCGCACACGGCATCCCGCTCGCGGAACCGTTCGGCGCTCGAAATCTCGAGGTACGAAGCGCCGTATTTCGAATCGAAGCTGCCGCCCACCACAGCCAGCAGATCGGTCGGTTCGATCGCATGCTTGCGCTGGATAAAATCCAGGGCGTCGATCACGAAGTGGTAACGATCCTGATAGCGTTCGTGCGACTGCTGTTCACGCAGGATCGGCACGACGCCGTACGAAAGAGCCAGAATACGCTGCGCATGACGGGTATAACAAACCGCCAAGACCTGACACCGGCCCCGGAAAGCGGCCAGATAACGGCCCGTGCGTCCGGTCGCGGTATCGAGCACCACATAGCGAATCGGCAAGTTCGTACTGGCCCGCACCGCCGAACGCGCCAACTGCGCCGTGATCTCGTGGTTCACGGAAACCATGTTCATATCGATCATCGGCGTAAAATGCGTTTCGTCCTTCTCGATCTCGCGGGCCACGCGCGACATCGTACTCACGGCCTCCACCGGATAGTCGCCCATAGCCGTTTCGTCGCTCAACATCACGGCATCCACGCGCTCGTAAATGGCACTGGCCACGTCGCTCACCTCGGCCCGAGTCGGACGGGGCGAGCGCACCATCGAATAGAGCATCTGCGTAGCGATGATCACCGGTCGTTTGGCGGCTATGCAACGCTCCACGATACGCCGCTGCGCGTTGGGAATCGCCTCGGCCGGAAGTTCGACCCCCAGATCGCCCCGGGCGACCATCACCCCGTACGAAGCCTCGACGATTTCGTCCAGGTTGTCGATCCCCTGCTGGTTCTCGATCTTGGAGATGATCTTGATCGGACTGTCGTAACGGTCGAGAATCTCCTGCACGGCATGCACGTCCCCGGCGCTCCGCACGAAGGAGTGAGCGATGAAATCGACGTCGTTCTTCACGGCCCATTCGATGAAGCGGCGGTCTTTTTCCGTCACCGACGGCAGGTCGATCTTCATCCCCGGCACATTGACGCTCTTGCGCGACCGCAGCGTGCCGCCCCGCACGAACTCGCACATCAGCTCCTCGTCGGTCTTGTCCGTCACGCGGAGTTCCAACTCCCCGTCGGCAATCAACAACCGCGCACCGACCGCGATATCGCGTACCACCGTCGCCACGTTGAAGTAGATCGTATCGCGGGTCGAAGGTTCGCCATCGGCCGTCCCGCGCACCTTCACGCGCTCCCCGGTCTGAAAGCCGATCGCACCGCCGTACTCGTCGGCCACGGCCGTCACACGGATTTCAGGTCCTTTGGTATCCAGAATGACCGGAATCGCCGGATTGACCCGGCGCACCGCCTCGACGATCTTCGCGGCCCCCTCTTCGGTCACATGCGCCGAATTGATGCGTACTACGTCCATTCCGGCCTCGAAAAGGCCGCGTACAAATTCTTCGTTGGCGCGGAAATCCGACAACGTGGCTACGATCTTGGTTTTCTTCTCTCCCCACATACAGCTTCTTGTTAAATTATATCGTTTCAAATCAAAATTACACCTGGAATCCGGAATCCGCCTCTATCCGAAGCTTTTCCGCCATTCGATCGCGCACCAATCCTTTACGCACGAGCACCCGACAGACAGAACTCGCATCGTTCCGAATATCTTCCGTCGTAATCCGAAAACGGACACTTCGACGAGCCGAAAATCCCGAAAACATCCACAGCACAGGCAGCGCTCCGACTATCCCCAGCCAGACAAACGGCACGAAGGGCACGCCTTCGTCATTCCTGCTTACAAAAATAGTGAAAAACCCGGATATACGCCGCAAGATCCTCCGATTCGCATCGAATTCACACACATTTCACACCCGTCCGAAAGTCGGGACGACCCGGGCGCCGAAAATAAATTTTCGTATCCTCCCGGCTTTGGCTATCTTTGCAGAAGACAGGATGCGGTTCGGCAATTTTCAAGAACAAGTTCTCATAATTGCTCTCGGCTTTCGCTATCTTTGTAGAAGATAAGACGCGCCTCGGCAAAATACAAATAAAATTTGCTTTTGCGCTCGGCTTATTCGTATCTTTGCTACATTCCGGACTTCGGCCGCGTCCGTTCAATTTACCCGAACGCCGCCGCTCCGCACAAACCGCCATTCGACATGACTGAATTCGGACTTATCGACACGATCCGCGACATGTTCGCCGCAATTCCCCGCAACGGATTCGACGGCATCGGGGACGACTGCACGGTCTTCCCGCTGGGCAGCGGCGAATCGCTGGTCTTCACCGCCGACCTGCTGGCCGAAAACATCCACTTCCTGCGCCGGGCGACCTCGGCGCGTGAATTGGGCCGTAAATCCCTGGCCGTCAATCTGAGCGATGTCGCGGCGATGGGCGCCCGCCCGATCGCAACCCTGCTCTCGCTGGCTATCCCGCACGACCTGCCCGAAGGATGGATCGAAGATTTCATGGAAGGCTACCGCGACCTCTCGGCCCAATACGACGTCGGCCTGGTCGGGGGCGACACCACAGCCTCGGATTCGGGACTGGTCGTCAATGTAACGGCCATCGGGCGTATCGCC
>ENA-OPCW01001878-OPCW01001878.1-human-gut-metagenome-genome-assembly--contig:-NODE-1878-length-9958-cov-15.639200_pt1 | contig 9958 bp, 9 predicted proteins | sample MGYA00241258_ERZ501496 | MGnify/ENA primary metagenome ERZ501496 (study PRJEB25962, sample SAMEA2042660) | human gut metagenome | biome: human gut; feature: human-associated habitat; material: faeces...
ACGACCTTTGGGTTATGAGCCCAACGAGCTACCAACTGCTCCACTCCGCGATGTTTATTTCTTAAATGCGGTGCAAAGGTACGGAGATAAATCCATATAAACAAATGTTTATGCGAAAAATATAGAAAGGTTTGCTTTTATTTAGAATAATAAAGGCTTTAAGTCATATAATTGAAGAATCTAAAGAGAGGTAAGGGGCTTTTTCAGATGAATTTGACACCTTATATTTGTGTAGTATGAAGAAAAACAGTACTTTTGCTCAGATTTTTATCAGTTGTGCAATAAGGAAAGATGACAGTATTAAAGACGAGAGCCAAGTTGGTAGACGTTGCCCGACAACTTTTTGCGAAGAAGGGGGTGGAAGATACCACGATGAATGACATTGCCCAAGCTTCAAAGAAAGGAAGACGGACGTTGTACACTTACTTTAAGAGTAAGGAACAGATTTACATGGCTGTGGTAGAGTCGGAACTGGAGATGCTTTCCACCCAGATGGAGAAGGCGGCAAGCAAGCCGGTATCTCCGGATAAAAAGATTCTGGAACTGATTATGACCCATCTGGATGCGATAAAAATGGTGGTATACCGTAACGGAACGTTGAGAGCCGATTTCTTTCGGGATATTTGGAGGGTAGAAGCCATGCGAAAGGAGTTTGACCGGAAGGAGACAGCGTTGTTTCGCCGCGTACTGCATGAAGGAAAGGAACTGAATCTTTTCGATATAGACAATGTAGAGATTACAGCTGATATTTTGCATTATTGCATAAAAGGAATTGAAGTGCCCTATATTCGCGGTCAGATAGGCGAAGAGCTGGACGATGAAACGGGGTGGCGCTATGTGGCCAAGATTGTGTATGGCGCATTAGGGTGCAAGAAAAAAGAAAATAATCATATCGTTTAATTAAAAAATAAAGAAAATGGGATTATTAACTGGAAAGACGGCTATTGTTACCGGTGCTGCACGTGGTATTGGTAAGGCCATTGCATTGAAGTTTGCTGCAGAAGGAGCAAACATTGCCTTTACGGATTTGGTTATTGATGAAAACGGCCAGAATACAGAAAAGGAAATTGCTGCTTATGGCGTAAAAGTAAAAGGATATGCTTCAAATGCCGCAAGCTTTGAAGATACTGCAAAGGTGGTAGAACAGATTCATAATGACTTTGGTTCTGTTGATATCCTGGTGAACAATGCAGGTATTACAAAAGACGGTCTGATGATGCGTATGAGCGAAGGACAGTGGGATGCTGTGATTGCAGTCAACTTGAAATCTGCTTTCAACTTCATCCATGCATGTACACCGATTATGATGCGTCAGAAACAGGGAAGCATTATCAATATGGCTTCAGTAGTAGGTGTACACGGTAATGCTGGACAGTGCAATTATTCAGCTTCTAAGGCTGGTATGATTGGTCTGGCTAAGTCTATTGCACAGGAATTGGGTTCTCGCGGTATCCGTGCCAATGCCATTGCTCCGGGCTTCATCATTACAGAAATGACTGCTAAGTTATCTGACGAAGTGAAGGCTGAATGGAACAAACGTATTCCTTTGCGTCGTGGCGGTACACCGGAAGATGTAGCTAACATCGCTCTGTTCCTGGCTTCTGACATGTCTTCATACGTATCAGGACAGGTCATCCAGGTTGACGGTGGTATGAACATGTAATGTAATAATGTTAGTATAGAGTGAAGAATGGGGAATAGGGGAGAGTTTTCTTCAGTATTCTCTGTTCTTCATTTTTTTGTGTATGACAGTAGTTTACGAAGATAATCACATCATAGTAGTCAACAAGACTGCTTCAGAAATAGTACAGGGCGATAAGACCGGCGATATTCCCTTGTCGGAGACCGTGAAGCAATATCTGAAAGAGAAATATGCCAAACCGGGAAACGTGTTTTTGGGAGTTACTCACCGACTGGACCGTCCGGTAAGCGGACTGGTGGTATTTGCCAAGACCAGCAAGGCATTGAGTCGTCTGAACGAGATGTTCCGTAATGGCGAAGTAAAGAAAACGTATTGGGCTATTGTAAAGCAACAGCCTAAAGAAACGGAAGGAGAACTGGTGCACTATCTGGTCAGAAACGAAAAGCAGAATAAGTCGTACGCCTACGATAAGGAAGTGAAAAACTCCAAGAAGGCTGTACTGAATTATCGTTTGATAGGTCATTCAGAAAACTATTTTCTGTTGGAAGTAGATTTGAAGACTGGACGCCATCATCAGATACGCTGTCAGCTGGCAAAGATGGGATGCCCTATTAAAGGCGATTTGAAATATGGTTTTCCACGTTCCAATCCGGATGGAAGTATCTGTTTGCATGCCCGCAGGGTACGCTTTATTCATCCGGTATCCAAAGAGCCGATAGATTTGGTAGCTCCTCTTCCTGCAGGCAATCTGTGGAATGGTTTCGGTATGGAATAAAAAAGATAAGAAGGAAACGCTTCACAGCGTCCCCTTCTTTTAACACATAGGCATCTTCATTTTATCTGAGATTGTAAAATAATTGAGAATTCAATTAAATGAGGTAAACAATCTCTGAACTTTATTCTATGGGGTTGGGTTTAGCCTAGTTTGTTTTGGTTGTTCATTGTCTTTGTTTATCTATAAGTAAACAAACAAAACCCGTGCCAAACTCGTAGAAAGCCTTGTAGAAGGGATTTTTATACAGAACGCTGTGGAATAATTGTGGAACGTGTGGAAATTTTCCACACGTTTATTGTGGAATTTGATAGAGCTTTAATTTGTTGTATAAAGTTTTCCGGTCAATTCCCAATAATGTAGCTGCTTTGGTTTTATTATTTCCGGTTTGTTGCAACGCTTTTAAAATCCGGTGTTTTTCGGTTTCTTCATCATGCAGGGCGAAAGTTTCTTCCATTTCCGGATTTTCGCATACCGTTTTCCGTTCGTTTATTTCTTCTCCTAAATCTTTAGCCGTGATAAATTCACCTTGAGCCAGCAAGGTAGCCCGTTTGACCACATTCTTCAGCTGGCGCAGGTTACCCGGCCATGGATATTTCTGCATAGCTTCACTGGCTTCTGCATCGAATCCTATCAATGTACGTTCCAGCTCATGGTTGGCCTGGTCCAGAAAGAAGTTGGCAAACAGCAGAATGTCTTCCGGACGCTCTTTCAAGGAAGGCATCTGTAGCGTAAACTCATTGATACGATGATATAAATCTTCACGAAAATTTCCTTTTGCAATGGCCTCTTTCAGGTTTTCATTCGTGGCGCTGATAAGACGGACATCTACTTCGATTTCTTTGGTAGAACCAATTCGGCGGATACGTCGTTCCTGCAATGCACGTAACAATTGTACCTGCACTTCGTAGCTGAGGTTCCCGATTTCATCCAAAAATAATGTACCTCCATTGGCCTCTTCAAATGCACCGGCTTTATCATTCAAGGCACCGGTAAACGAACCTTTCACATGGCCAAAGAATTCAGAAGCCGCCAGATCCTTAGGGATAGAACCGCAGTCAATGGCGATGAAAGGCTTTTCCGAACGTTTGCTCAACTGGTGGATGCGATGAGCTACATATTCTTTTCCGGTTCCACTGGCTCCGTTAATCAGTACTGACATTTGTGTAGGAGCTACCAGTCCTACGTAGTTGTATAATTTTCGAGCCTCTTCACTTTCTCCTTCCAAAAAACCATGAGCTGTTTGTGCAGCGTTTTTTTCTTTTCCGCTTTCTGCAGGAGTTTTCTCCTGATGAATAGCCTCTTTGATTTTTTTCAGTAATTCGTCAGGTTGTACCGGTTTCGAAATATAATCAGTGGCTCCTTCCTTCATGGCGCGTACGGCACTTTGAATTTCCGCATAGCTGGTCATGATGATGAAGGGCACCTGATTGCCCTGCTCACGAAGCCATGACAGCAGGCTTAGTCCGTCCTGGTCGGGAAGACGCAAATCTGACAAGATAAGGTCGAAGTCGCAGGTGCCAATCTGCTTGCGTGCTTTAGCCTGTGTACTTGCAGTCTCCACTTCGAATCCCTTTTTCCCCAGCCATGTCTTTAGCATGGTAGAAAAAGTCAAATCATCCTCAACGATTAAAATAGACGGAACCATGTGATTTTTTGTTTAATTGATTTTACAAAGATACTATTTTTTACGATACCCTTTCTATGTCTTTTAATATTTTGCATGCGAGCACCTGCTTTGTTTCTGCAATAACGGTTTCTGCCGCTTGTTCTGCTTCCGGGGTATAGCTCTGTGTGCCGCGTTGTTGCTCCAGCCATTTCAATAAGGGAATGGCCTTTTGTGCTTCAATCATCAGGAAGGTAGGCAGCATTTTGTGGGCGGTGGCACACAGGGCTTCCATATCTTTGTTGCTGATGGCAGTTTGTAACTTTTCCATATTTTTTTGTGTTTCCTGTGCAAAGGTGCGCAGAATCTCTTTGGCAGCTTCCGGGTCATCCTCCGAGAAAGCCGTCAGCGGAGAAAAGTTATAAGGCTGATCTGTGTGTGGCGAAGTTTCGTGGGTGTCCTTTTGAACCGGCAAGGTGTCAGGAATATTGTCCGATACGGTGAGGTGGTTCAGTGCATTTTTTACCACCTTCTTCAGTTCCGACTGGTTAAAAGGTTTCTGCAACATACCGGCAAATCCTTTTTGCTGAAAATCATTCTCATTCATATCCCCTCGGGCTGTGATGGCAATGACTGGAATGGACTGGGCCTGGGCAAAATTCTGGTTACGAAGGTGATGAAGCAGTTCAAAACCGTTCATGGCAGGCATCTGAATGTCCGTGAATACCAGATCGAACGTACGGTTCTTGAGTTGTTCGATAAGCTCTTCCGGCTGTTCGCAGCATACCGTTTCTACTTTGAAGCCTTTCACTTCTTCTGCGGCATTATGTAGCATGGCTTCCGTCAAATGCATTTGTATCCGGTCGTCATCGATGATGGCAATTCTCAGATGGATTTTAGGAAGAGTAATGGCCGGTTCCTTTGAGCCGGGAGCTGGTTTGGGTGAAATGGAAGGTAAAGGCATGGATACCTTGAACGTACTACCTTTTCCGGGAGCACTTTCGATGTCTATTTTTCCTAACAGAAGCTCTACCAGCTTGCGGGTGATAGATAATCCCAGTCCGAATCCTTCCTGTCCTTGTGCACTGCTCAAGCGGGTGAACTCTTTGAATATGCGTTCCTGCTCACTGGCTGTCATGCCGCATCCGGTATCGGATACGCTGAACACAAACTGATTACCGTGGTATTCTGCCTGTAGGGTAATACCTCCTGCGGCAGTAAATTTCAGGGCATTCGATAGCAGATTTTCCACAATCTGGCGTATGCGGAACGGATCACCTTCCAGGGTGAGAGTTTCCGGAAGTTTTTCCTTGAAATCCAGTTGCAGTTGCTTCTTTTCTGCTAAGGGCAGGAAACTGTTATAAATATCAGTCAGTAGTTCATGAGGATTGAAAGCTACCGGATGCAAGTCCATCTTACCTGCTTCCAGGCGGTGGTAATCCAGCAAAGAAGTGACGAGTGCCAGTAGGTGTTGTGCCGAACTTTTCATGTTCGATAAATAAAACTGCTGTCGCCGGTCGTTTACCAGGCGGATGAGCAGGTCGATGTAGCCGATGATGGAACCTGCGGGGGCCTTGATATCATGGGTGATGGTCAGCATCAACTTTTCACGGGCTACCAGCAAGTTCTCTGCATACGACTTCGCTTTTTCCAGTTCCCGCCGGTAATGGTTGTTGCGGGTGATGTCGCGTGCAATGACAATGGAGAATACCAGTACCAGTACAAAAGCGGCAATGGCAATCTTGGCCATGGTTTCCGCGGCTTCTTTGCGTATCTCTTCTTCCTGCATCAGTTTGGTGCGGGCGGCTTCCTGTTCATCGTGTTCAATGTTTTCCAGCAACTGGTTGACACGCTGGCTCAGCCCGCTTCCAATGACGCGCAGGCTGCTGATGCGAGTGTTCAGCATCTCGGTTTCCTTCTGGCGGGTCTGGAATACCTTGTGCTGAATACCTGTAATCATGCTGCTGATGGTATCAATCGGGCTGTATACTTCATCCAGTGTATCTGTGTATTCCTCTTGAATCACGTTGCTCACTTGAGTGGAATCTTCTTTTCCTGGTGCGAATACGTCAGCCAGTCTCTTGAAGAATCCTTTCTTCTTGTGATGGATAGTGTAGGAGTTATGGTGCGTAATGACTTTTCTGCGTATGTGTGGCGTACTGAGCAAAGAATCCTGTTGAGCTATCAGGCTGTCGAGCTGTTCCTGATAGATCTGGTCGGTTGGCGTATTCCGCATGGCTTCCAGTACCGCATACATATTCCATTGCTTGTTCTGTAACAAAGTCCTTACTGTGTCCAGACGGGCTTGCTGCAGGGTGTCCGTCAGAATCGTTTCCAGTGTATCAATCGAAGCATTCACTTCTTTCATCGCTTTCAGGTAGTGATAATACTCGTTCAGCTTTCCGGTACGGAGTGTCTGCCCGATGCTTTCCGCGTCATACAGCTGGCTGATGATGCGGTGAGTGATGTGGCGCCGGTGGTCGAGCTGGTCTCTCAGACTGGTAGGAGTAGTCAGCAGGTTCATCTGCTGCATGGTATAGGTGAAAGCTCCTATCAGAAGCCCCACCAGCAATATGTAGCCGATAACGATTTTGAAAGAAGTGGAGAACATGGTTTAGCGGATAGATTTCGTTTTATATCTGAATCGCAGGTAATACATGATTCCGGCACTGGTAAGTCCGAAAGGAAAGGCTGCCCAGATACCGATGGCTCCCCAGCCACAGACAAATCCGAAGAGATAGCCTGCAGGCAAGGAAATCAGGAAATAGGCGATGAACGAGAACAGCATCATGGGACGTACGTCGGCAATACCTCGCAGCGCGTTGGCAAAATTGATTTGCAATCCGTCACCAAACTGATACAGCAGGAAGGGGATAATCAGTTGTGCCACCATCAGACTGACGGCTTCGTCGTTGGTAAACCAGCCGCCGATGTAGTGGCGGAGCAGGAAGATAGGAATACCTGTAATGACAATCATGGCCAGAATGATGTGGAATCCGCTTTTAGCCGTGTGTCGTACATTGTTCAGGTCGTTCTGTCCGAAAAAGTAGCTGATGCGTACCGATACGGCCGAGCCCATACCATAGTACATCATGAAGCAGACCTGCGACACTGCCATCATGATTTGATACGAGGCAAGTGCGGTACTTCCCAGCCAGCCCACCATGATAGCACTGAGGCTGAAAGAGGCCGTTTCCATTCCCATTTGTCCGGCGATGGGCCATCCTAATTTGTTCAGCAAGCCGAAATCGGACTTGTTGAGGCTGCCCTGTGCAAATCCTTTTCGGAAGGTGGCATAACGTGAGGTTCCGAAAAAGAGAATCAGGTAGGTGATAACCATCAGGATGCGTGAAGTCAGGGTGGCAATTCCGGCTCCCAACAATCCTAACTCCGGAAATCCGGCCTTTCCGTAAATCAAAAGGTAGTTTCCTATGATGTTCAGCACGTTACCCCCTAACAGAATCCACATGGAGATACGTGTGTCGGTAATTCCGTCGGTAAATTGCTTGAAGCCGTTGAACCACAGTACAAAAGGAAGCGAAGCCAGCAACACGAGGTAATACGGTCGCATGGTGGGAAGCAGTTCTTCCGGCTGCCCTAATTTATCGATGTTCCAATAAAGTACTGCCATGACTAGACACACGATTGCGGCCAGCAGCGTATTGGCTGCCAGACTGTTTTTCAGGGTACGCCCGACTTCTTCACAACGGTTTTGTCCGAACAGGCTGCCCACGATAGGGGTTAGTCCGTAACTGAAACCCGTACTGAAAATAATCGCTAAATTGAACATGTTGTTCACAAAGCTGGCTGCCGCCAGTTCATGCGTACTGTGATGCCCAATCATCAATGTGTCGGCAAAGCCTAAGATGATGACTCCAATCTGTCCGATGACGATGGGAATGCCCAGCCAGAGGAGTGCACGGTAATTTGAATGTCTCATGAAATAGCCTTATAGTAGAGTATGCTGCAATTTTCGGGAACGAAGCAACGGGCCGAAGTCGCCTGAATCTGTTCGGCAGTTACGGCACGGTATTTTCCTACCTCCTCGTTGATGTCTTCTGCTTTTCCTGTCAGTTCAAAGAAAGCCAGATTAGTTGCCACGTTCAGGTAGTTGATGTTGTTGAAAATCTGTTCGCTTTCGTAGCGGTTCTTTACCTTTTCCAGTTCCTGTTCGCTCACTGGTACGGTCTTCATTTTCTCTAGTTCCTTCCAGATGGCCTCTTCTGCCTGTTCCAGAGAAACACCTTCTACCGGTTTACCGGTGACATGAAGCAACCCTTCATCCAGGCTGCCTGAAATATAGGCATCGATGGAAGTAAACAGTTTCTGTTCCTGCACCAGCGACTGGATGAACCGTGAAGAACGACCGTTCGACAGAATGTCGGTAATCATGTCGTACACGTAATAATCCGGATGCATGCGGTTGGACATGTGGAAAGCCATGTAGATGGCATCTACCGGTACCTTCCGTTCCACCGTCTTGCGGCGTACAGCCGTCTGGGGCTTTTCAGCCGGAAGCTGCCGGGGAGAAATGTTCCGTGCTGGAATCGGCCCGAACCATTTCTCTGCCAGCCGGATGGTTTCTTCGAACGAGATATGTCCCGTCACGGCCAGGATGGCATTGTTCGGTGCATAAAAACGGTAGAAAAAGTCTTTCACTTCCTCCAGTGTAGCCTGAGCGATGTGTGCAATTTCCTTTCCGATAGTCGGCCAGCGGTATGGATGCGATTCGTATGCCAGTTCACGCAACAGGTGCGATGCATCCCCGTAGGGCTGGTTCAGGTTGCGCTGCTTGAACTCCTCAATCACCACCTGGCGCTGCACTTCCAGACTTTTCGGACTGAAATCCAGGCTGAGCATGCGGTCGCTTTCCAGCCAGAATCCCGTTTCTACGTTCTGGTGCGGCAGTTACGCCTGAAATTTCGGTATTCATCGGTTCAGAATTTTTCGGGTTTGACGAGCACGTACATCAGATAGACGAATCCGAGGATGCTCAGGATAAGGAGACTTGTAAACATAGGGCGTCAGATCTTTTCGAACCAATCCACACATTTGAAATAGAATCCGTAGCACAGCGCACCCAGGGCGCAGAGCAGCAGGAACAGCATGATTTCATTCATCTCTTCGTTTTTTTGAATTAGACATTTTTTTCACGAACCCGCACAGCATCAGGTCCAGCAGCAGCATTGCGCCGCAGAAAATCAGTAGGAGGATAACGATTGCCATTTTGCCGTTGGGGGTTGTTGCCCGTAAGCACCAGAAAAGCCTCTCCGCTGTCAAATTCCAGAAGCTCCGCCTCTGTGCCGCGCGCGCGCAGCTGCCGCATCAGGCGCTCCTTCAGTTGCGCGCGCTCCGCATCGAGGTCATCGACAATTGCAATTCTCATGCTATACCGGAAAGCTGCTTACAAACAGCTTCCAACCTCCTTTATAAAATCTTTCCTCCTGATTATAGCACAGTTGCCCGGTTCTGTCGCAGCAGAAACCGGGATTTCGTGCCGGAAACCGGGCTTTCGTGCCAAATGCCTTGAAAAGGCTGCGCCTGCCCGTATACTGAAGGCAGAAAAACCCCCAACGACGGCAGAAGGAAAGGAGGGGTGTTGTGCATCGAATCGCCGTGCTGACAAACAGCATGGCGCAGGAAGCCTTTTTAGCAGAGCAGCTCCTACGGTTCTGCGCCGAGCATTGTTTGTTTCCCCAAATGGATTGTTACCGCGATCAGGAAAGCTTTTTTGAAGCCGCACACAACGAGCCGCTGACCAATGCCTTGATCGCCCTGCCGGGTGTCGATGGCTTGAACGCGGTAGAGCATCTGCGCACACTTTGTCCCCAAACGCGCATCATCTGGTGCAGTGACCTGAATTTTTCGCTCCACGCCTTCCGGCTGCGCGCAGACTACTTTCTGCTCGAGCCGGTGACCGAAGACGCTTTACAGCAGG
>ENA-OPCW01001883-OPCW01001883.1-human-gut-metagenome-genome-assembly--contig:-NODE-1883-length-9939-cov-2.708316_pt1 | contig 9939 bp, 9 predicted proteins | sample MGYA00241258_ERZ501496 | MGnify/ENA primary metagenome ERZ501496 (study PRJEB25962, sample SAMEA2042660) | human gut metagenome | biome: human gut; feature: human-associated habitat; material: faeces...
CAGGGCGGCTCCAATGTCTCGGGCGGTCAGCGCCAGCGCCTGGCCATCGCCCGCGCCCTGGCCAAAAAGCCCGAGGTGGTGGTGTTCGACGACTCGTTTAGCGCGCTTGACTACAAGACCGACGCGCGCCTGCGCGAGGAGCTGGCCAAAAACGTCACCGACGCCGCGCTCGTGGTCGTGGCCCAGCGCATTGCGACCATCATGCACGCCGACCAGATCATCGTGCTCGACGACGGCCACGTGGTGGGCACCGGCACACACGAGGAGCTACTGCACGGCTGCCCGGCGTACCTGGAGATTGCACAGTCGCAGCTTTCCGCCGAGGAGCTGGGGCTTACCCAAGAAGAAATTGCAGCCGTCATGGAAGGAGGCGAGCGCTAATGGCAGACGAGACCAAGACTCAGATTCCCAAGCCCACCCGCCAGCGTGGTCCCATGGGCCGCATGGGCGGCATGCGTCGCGGCGAAAAGGCCAAGGACTTTAAAGGCACCATGAAGCAGCTGCTCGGCTATATCGGCCAGCACAAGATTGCCGTGTTTGCCGCTGTCGCCTTTGCCGTGTGCTCGGTCATCTTTAATATTGTGGGACCTAAGGTGCTCGGTCAGGTTACGACCAAGCTGTTCGAGGGCCTGGTTGCCAAGGTCAACGGCACCGGCGATGTCGACTTTAACTGGATCGCCAAGACGCTCGGCTTTTTGCTCTGCCTGTATCTGGCGAGCTCTATCTGCAGCCTCATCCAGGGCTGGCTCATGACCGGTGTCACGCAAAAGATTTGCTACCGCATGCGCAAGGAGATCGCCGCCAAGATTGCCGTCGTGCCGATGAGCTACTTCAACGGTCACAGCAAGGGCGATGTGCTCAGCCGCATCACCAACGACGTCGATACCCTAGGGCAGAGCCTGAACCAGGGCGTCACGCAGATGATCACGTCGGTCACCACGCTCATCGGCGTCGTCGCGATGATGGTCTCGATCAACCTGGTGATGACGGGGATCACGCTTGTCATGCTCCCGGTCTCGCTTGTGCTCATCATGGTTGTGGTGAAGCTCTCGCAGAAGCACTTTCGCGCTCAGCAGGATAAGCTCGGGGAAATCAACGGGCAAGTCGAGGAGACGTTCTCCGGCCATGCGATCGTGCGCGCGTTCAACCAGGAACAGGCGTGCGAGGAGCGCTTCGAGGAGACGAACGACAAGCTCTACGAGAGCGCGTGGAAATCGCAGTTCCTCTCGGGCCTCATGCAGCCGGTCATGAACTTCGTCGGCGGCATATATTTCAGCGGAGCCTTGGGGAAGATCTCGCGGGTCATCTGCGCCTGCGCCAGCTCGTAGAGGAAGCCGTTTTCGAGCATTGGATCCATCTCGAAGGCGTGTCCCAGACCCATTTGCTCCTCGGGCAGGCCGGCCAGCAGGGCCAGTTGTTCGTTGATCAGGTCGGAAGCCAGCACCGTGTGAGCCTCCTCGACCGCGTCGGCTGTGGTGAGGTAGTTGTCCTCGCCCGTGTTGATGATTACGCCGGCGAAGCCGTTGATTACGCGCGACATATATTGATCGACCAGCGTGCGCTGCATGTTGATGTCGCGGAACAGAATGCCGTACAGGGCGTCGTTGAGCATCACATCCAGACCTTCGAGTGCGCCCATTACGGCGATCTCGGGCATGCAGAGGCCCGAGCAGTAGTTGCACAAGCGGATGTAGCGGCCGACCTCTTCGCCTACTTCGTCCAGAGCCTTGCGCATGATGCGGAAGTTCTCCTGGGTGGCGAACGTACCGCCGAATCCCTCGGTCGTCGCGCCGTAGGGCACGTAGTCGAGCAGGCTCTGGCCCGTGGTGCGGATTACGGCGATGATGTCGGCGCCCTGTCGGGCTGCGGCCTGTGCCTGTACGACATCTTCGTAGATGTTACCCGTCGCTACGATTACGTAGAGGTAGGGGCGCGGCCCTTCGCCGATGGTGGCGATGTAGTTTTCTCGACGCTGGCGGTTGGCTGCGATTTTGGCGATGCTGGCGTCGATATACGGTTTCAGCGCCGCTTCGCGCTCGGCTGCCGTACATACGGCCGAGCGGGTGATGTCGAGTTTGCCGGCAGCGATCTGCTCGGCGATTTGCTGGGGCGTGAGTCCCGTTTCGACGATCGCGTTGCCGAGGAAGAACAGGGCGCCTTCGCCCAATACGTTTTTCTCCCGCAGCTCTTCCACCACCACGTTCGGCAGCGGTACCGCGTTGGCATCCACGCCGTCGATGCCGATCAGACGGCACAGCGTCCGCTCGACGGCTACCGTCGTATAACCTTCCACAAAATCCTGCACCCCGTTGGCGATCTTGCGCGCTACGTCCCGGGCGTGTTCCACCTGGTTAAAGTCTATTCCTAATTTGCTTTTCATATCGTTCATGTAGGCTGTGCCGTACGGCTGCCGTCATTGGTTGTTTTTGAGTTCTTCGTTGCGTTCGATTCGCCGGAGGATCTCCGGGTCGATGCCCAGAATACGGGCGATCCGGATCGCTTCGTGCGGAACTTCGTCCGTCGTGACCTCCTCGAGTGAGTAGTCTATGAAATCGTTGATGTTTTTCAGCGTGATCCTCTCCTCCGCGTTCGTTTCCGAGAAGCCTTTTACCTTCAGCTTGCGGCACGGAGCCGCGATGCCGTTGTAGTGGGTGGTTACGAGCGAAGGGACTTCGTAGTCGGCCAGAAATTCGAGGACGCCGTTCACGATCGCCCTTCCTTCGACCGGATTGGTCGTGCGGGCCGGTTCGTCGATGAGAGCCAGCACCCGCCTGCCTGCCCGGACGCTTTTGGCCAGTTCGTCCATCCGCATCATCTCGGCCGCGAACGACGAGAGTCCGCTGAGCTGGTCCTGTCCGTCGCCGATGGAGCAGTGCACTTCGTCCACAAGGGCTATTTCCGCCCTTTCGGCCGCAATGTAAAATCCGAATTGCAGCATGTACTGGGCCAGCTCGACGCTGTGCAGCAACACGGTTTTGCCCGACATGTTGGCGCCGGTGATTACCGTAGGTCCCGTCGTCAGGCGGATGTTCACGGGCTGGAATCGCTTCCCGGCCGCTTCGAGCGAAATCCGCAACTCGGGGTTGAACAAGCCTCGGAAGGAGGTCGTGTCCTGCGTTATCGCGGGACGGGTAAGGCCCCAGTCGCGGGCCTGCATCGCCTTGGCGATCACCACATCGAGCCATCCCATCCGGTCGAGTGCCTGTTGCAACGCTTCGTGGTATTTCCGCAATTCGACGGAGAGTCTCTCCCGAATGCGGTCTTCGATTTCCACGCTGCGGAAATAGAGCTCCTGCACTTGAGACTCGTCGGCTCCGGCCTGTTTGCGTGCTTTGATCTGTTTGCGCAGGGTCGCCAGCTCCTCCGAGTAGGCGTCATAGACGAAGAAATGGGGGAGCCGGTTGCCTTCCGGATCGAGCAGATCGACGACCCCGTTCAGCTCGGGAAGTTCCGCAAGATGCCCTTGCGAAGCCAGTGGTCGAAGCTCTTCCGCCAGCAGCGCGAAAAACTTCAATTCGAACAGTTCGATGTCGTCGAATACGCAGTTGCCGCCCGTGCGTTCGATCGTTGAGCGGATGTCGCGCAACAGGGCCAGTTTGCGGCGAATCGTTTCGGTGCGGTCGCGTCCCTCTTCGGTTTCGAGCAGGCGCAGCACCGAGGTGATACGGTCGTGTTCCGCCGTGATCGCCGACTCCTCGCCGAGCCATGTCATTTCATGGAGCATACGTCGCCCGACGGAGGAACAGATCTCCATTCCTTCGACGACGCAGCGCAGTCCGCTGGTATGTTGTATGGCCTCTTTGAGTCGCATTCGCTTTCTGGTTATTCGATGCAATTTTACACGGGTTCGCGTATTTATTTCACGGCCTTCTGCCGTGTCAGAGCGTTTGACCTTCCTCTGACTCCCCTCCTCGGAGGGGACTTTAAGATCCTCGATTCTGTTCGTGTGAGCCGTATTCGTTTCTATTCGGGCATTTTCTTTACGTCGTAAACCGGTATCTGCAACGCCTCCTGCATCGCTTCGCACAACTGTCGGGAGTCGAGCACCAGCCCCGACGGAGCCGTCGGATTGACCGTGACGGCCAGCAGCCGGCTGCGGTGTACCACCCTGATCCGGTGCCCCCGGCGCAGGAAAGCGTAAAACGCTTCGGGCGAGGCGAACACCCGCGTAAAGTCGCGGATGATCAACTCCACTTCCCGTTGTTGCGTTCGCAGCAGTTGGAACAGCTTGTCCGTGACGATGCCGGTGGCGTAAATCCGCCGGCCGTGCCGGAACAGGTTTTCTCCGCTCCGTTCGAGCATCAGCACCGAGGGTAATTCGAGGTCGATCGGTTCGCCGCCGTCGCTGACGGCCCACACCCCCTGCGTCAGGGGGGCGAGCCGGGTACGCAGCGCCTTTTCGATCTCTTCGATCCCGATCAGTTCGTAAACGTATTTCGTCTTGCGGACCAGTTCGGGAATATTTCCCGCGACGGCAGCTCCCGTGGCCAGGATCATCGCTTCGGTGACCGCTGGCGAAGCCAGGCTCAACCGCGACAGGGCGCCGTCCACGATCGTCGTGCCTACGCCCCGGGATTTGAGCAGGTCGATCAGGGCTTTCAGGCCCGCCGTGTCCGAAGGTCCGGAGAGCAGCAATTTGCCGCTCATCTTCGCGCGGGCCGTTATCAGCCGCCCGAGCGCCGTCCGTTCCAGGCTCACGTCGAGGACCTCGGCCGCGAGCCGTTTTTCCCGGTAGTGTTTCTCCGAGGTGACGAAGATCATTCCCTCGGGAATCTCGATCTCGGGCTTCGCCGTCTGGCACACCTGATCCCGGCTCTCGCCGTCGATTCCGACCGAAGTCAGGGCGAAACGCTCCGCCTGGCCGCCGAGTTGTCCCAGAATGTAGTTCAGACATTCGGTTTTACCCGTGTTCTTCTCCAGGCCGACGATGGCCAGGCTGCCGAAATCCGATATGTTCGTTACGAATCCCAATCCGGTGCGGGCTGGTCTTGCAGCGTTACGTTCTAAAGGTTGTGGTTACGGGTCTTGCGGCTCAATTCGGACGGCTCGAGCGAAAGACGTCCGCCGCTCAACAACTCGGCCACGCCTTCCTTCCGACGTGCTTTCTCGCACTCTTCGCAGTGGCATTCGTCCTTGTAGTCGGTTGGTTCCGTATAGGTCGTGATTACGCCTTCGTAGTTGCGGAGTACCACGCGGTTCGGAGCCTGCGAGATGACATAGTTCGGCATGACGGGAATCTTGCCGCCGCCGCCCGGAGCGTCCACGACGAATGTCGGAACGGCGTAACCCGAGGTATGTCCCCGGAGGTTCTCGATGATTTCGATGCCTTTCGATACCGGGGTACGGAAGTGTCCGATGCCCAGCGACAGGTCGCAGATATAAATATAGTAGGGACGCACACGCATCTTCACCAGTTCGTGTACGAGCTTTTTCATGATGTGCGTGCAGTCGTTCACACCGCGCAGCAACACCGATTGGTTGCCCAGGGGAATACCGGCGTCGGCCAGACGTGCGCAGGCCTGCTTCGATTCGGGGGTCACTTCGTTCGGATGATTGAAGTGGGTGTTCAGCCAGATCGGGTGGTATTTCTTGAGCATGTTCACCAATTCCGGTGTGATGCGTTGAGGCAGCACGACCGGGGTGCGCGAGCCGATGCGGATGATCTCCACGTGGGGAATGGCACGCAGACGGCTGATGATATATTCGAGTTTTTCGTCGCTCACCAGCAGGGCGTCGCCGCCCGAGAGCAGCACGTCGCGTACCTGCGGTGTACGGGCGATGTAGTCGATGCAGTCGTCGATCTGTTTCTCGGGGGTTGCACAGTCGTGCTGGCCGGCGAAGCGGCGGCGCGTGCAGTGGCGGCAGTACATCGAGCACATGTCGGTAATCAGGAACAGTACCCGGTCGGGGTAACGGTGCGTCAGACCCGGTACGGGCGAATCACTGTCCTCATGCAGAGGATCTTCCAGGTCGGCGGGCGAACGCTTCAGCTCCTCGACGGTAGGAATGGCCTGCTTGCGGATCGGGCAGTGCGGATTTTCCGGATCGATCAGCGTCAGGTAGTAGGGCGTGATGGCCATGCGGAGCGTTTTGAGCGATTCGCGGATGCCTTCCTCCTCTTCAGCGGTCAGCTTGATGTATTTCTTGAGCTCATCTACGGTCTCAATCCTGTTTTTTACCTGCCAGTGCCAGTCGTTCCATTGCTGGTCGGTCACTTCGGGAAAGAATTCTTTTCTGCGGCTCATTGCGGGTGTGAGAGGTGTCATTTGATTTTATTTGTTTCGTTCGATTGTTACGTTGTTGCGGTTTGTGTTTTTTCGCCGATGTAGCGAGCGTTTGTTTTCGCCGTCCGCTCATCGAAAACGGATGCGGCGGACGGCTATTTTCGATGAGTGCCTCCCTGCCTCGGTAAGTCGGATCCGTCCTGCTTTTTTAATTTGCGCCGGGCGGGGACGATGAGGAAAGGCGGCAGGTGTCGTTCGTATTGGTTAGGCGTACAGCTCGGTGAATATTTTTCTGAGAGGTTCGCATTCGCGGAACTCCTGAAGCGTGATCTCTGCATGTCCCTTCGTATAGCCGTTTCCGATAATCATCGTCACGTCGCTGCCGACGCCTTCGGCGCCGAGAGCGGCTTTCGTGAAGCTCGTGGCCATCGAGAAGAAATAGACGATGCCCGTATTCTTGGTACAGAGGATGCTGGTCATTTCGGTGTCGGGAACATTCACGTTGTTGATGGTGATGTCGCACATTTCGCCATTGGTCAGCTCCGTAATCTTTTCGAGTACCGGAATCGGCTGACGAGCGTCCATGCAGACGACCTCGTGGCAGAAGCCCAGCTTGTCCAGGCGCTCCTTCTCCTCGGGACTGTAACAGAGTCCGATCACTTTGCCCGTTACGCCGACCCGCTTGCGAGCCTCGTAGCAGCAGAGCATGCCGGATTTGCCGGCTGCGCCGATGATCAGCACCGTGTTGCCGGGGCGAACCAGTTTGGCTACCTGTGCCGGAGCTCCGGCCACGTCGAGGGCCGACATTACCAGCTTTTCGGGCAGGTCGGAAGGTATTTTGGCGTAGATGCCGCTTTCGAACAGGATCGCCTTGCCGTCGATATCGACCTGATCGACATCGGGGCGAATCTCCTTGATCTTGTCGATCCGCAGCGGAGTCAGCGACAGCGAAACCAGCGTGGCGATCTTGTCGCCTACCTTGAGGTCGGTCTTGCCGACGAGCGCGTCGCCGATCTTCTCGACCGTGCCCAGCAGCATGCCGCCCGATCCGGTTACCGGATTGCGGTGTTTGCCTTGTTTTTCGACGATGTCGAGCATGATCTCGGCGATTTTGGCTTTGTCGCCTCCGGCCTGGTTCGAGATCTGGGTGAAGCTGGCCGAGTCGATGTTGAGGGTCTGTACGTCGATCAGAATCTCGTTGTCGTAGATCTCGTCCATGTTGTTGTCCAGCTTGTCTGCCGGCTGGGGAAGCACGCCCTTCGGGGAGATTACCCGGTGTGTGCCGTATTTATGTCCTTTTTTCATTATGGTGTTTTGTTGTGTTGCAGTGTTGATGTTTTTTCCGTGATCTTATTTCTTGAGTCCCAGAATGCGGCGAGCTTCGTCCGGTGTGGCGACCTCGCGTCCGAACTCTTTGGCCATGCGAACGACCTTCTCGACCAGTTCGCCGTTGGATTTGGCCGGAACGCCTTTGGAGAGATAGACGTTGTCCTCGAAACCTACGCGCACGTGGCCGCCGTCGATGATCGCCAGGGCCGCCAGCGGAAATTCGTAGCGTCCCACGCCGGCTACCGTGTAGGTCGCATCGGCCGGAATGCTGCCCCGCAGGAAGACGAAATCCCGGATGTCGCCTCCGATGCCGCCGTTCACACCCATCACGAAGTCGAAATGCATGGGGGCGGCGATATAGCCCTTCTTGTGCAGGCGGAGCGCCATTTCGATCATACTCTTGTCGAAGACCTCCAGCTCGGGTTTGATGCCCCGCTCGATCATCTTCTGGCCGAAGTACTTGATCGTGTTCTCCGTGTTCTCGAAGATTTCATCGCCGCCGAAATTGAGCGTGCCGCAGTCGAGGGTCGCCATTTCGGGGAGCAGCTCCGTAGGTTGCAGCCGTTCGTCGTTGGTCATGCCGACGGCACCTCCCGTCGAAGGCTGGATGATTACGTCCGGGCAAACCGCACGGATAGCGTCCATAACCTGTTTGAAGCGGTTTTTATCCTGCGTGGGTTGGCCGTCGTCGTTGCGCACGTGCAGGTGGATGATGCTCGCGCCGGCATCGTAGGCCGACTTGGCCTCCCGGGCGCACTCTTCCACCGTGTAGGGGACTGCGGGGTTGTGTTCCTTGAGTACTTCCGCTCCGCAGATCGCGGCCGTTATGATCAGTTTTTCCATGGGGTCTTTGGTTGAAAAGTTTGAAAATGGTTGAATTCCGTTGCTTTGTCCGATGTGGCGGCTAAACCTGTTCGGACCTGTTCGCCGAGAATTTCCGGCCGCATCGGCCGTTTTCTCTCTCCGGCGCTCCTGCCTGCGGTCTTCGCATCGCGGGACGCTTTCGTGTCCGGAACGGGCCGAAAACTCCGTTAGCGGCTTTCAGGGATGCGCTGGTCCTCTTTTTTTACGACGCACGTACCGCTGGCACGGCAGACCACGACGGGCTCTTTGAGTACGTCGGCCGCAGAGGGCGAGATGTCGGGGCGTGCAGCGACCACTTTGCGGGCTTCGAAGACCATCTTGCGCGAGGTGTTGCCCACCTTCACGATTTCGCCCACCGCTTCGATATAATCGCCGGCATAGACCGGGGCGAGAAATTCGACGTTGTCGTAGGCCACGAACAGTCCTTCGTCGCCGTCGTGCATGATCAACAGTTCGGTGGCCACGTCGCCGAACAGATGCACCATATGGGCGCCGTCCACCAGATTGCCTCCGTAATGAGCGTCTTTGGCACTCATCCGAAGCCGTATCATTGATTTTTCCATAACCTGATATTTTTAATTCGATTGAGATGCGGATTTGTTCTTTCGGCCGTTCGGTTATTTGGCCGGAGCGACCATGTAATCTACGAAGATACCCGGCGTGCGGACCGCTTCGGGGGCTATCGCTCCGGTTTCTACCAGCTCCCGCACCTCGGCGATCACCAGGTCGGCTGCGGTGGCCATCAACGGGTTGAAATTCTGTGACGTGCCTTTATAGACCAGGTTGCCCGATCGGTCGGCCAGGCTCGCGCCGAGCAGGGCTACGTCGGCCCGCAGCGGTTTTTCGAGCAGGTAATCCTTGCCATCGACGTTGATGATTTGTTTGCCTTCGGCTACGATCGTTCCGAGTCCGACCGGAGTGAGCACACCGCCCAGACCTGCCCCGCCCGAACGAACCCGTTCGGCCAGCGTTCCCTGCGGGCAGAATTCGATCTCCAGTTCGCCGCTGTTCATCTGCTCGCTGGTGCAGGGGTTGGTGCCGATGTGCGATACGATCACTTTGCGGACCTGCTTCCCGGCGATCAGCCGTCCGCAGCCTTTGTCCGGATAAGCCGTATCGTTCACGATGAGGGTGAGGTCCTTTACGCCCGATTCAACCAGTGCGTCGATGATCGCGTGGGGGCTTCCGTTGCCCAGAAAGCCGCCGATCATGACCGTCATTCCGTCTTTTACCATTCCCGCCGCTTCGGCAGCAGATATAAGCTTCTTCATATGGTGATTGATTTTACTTAAAATTAACAATATCAGTCTTTAATCTAACAAAATTAAACATTTGACGAATGATTTGCAATGATTTCGACGTTTTTTTGTCGATTTTGTCGATAATCGGTCACTTCTTCTCCGAAAGAGTGGAATCTTCGGATCCGATCGCGCGGAAGCGGGTGTTCGGAAGGACCTGAAAAAGTACGGCCGGACGCCTCGAGGCGTCCGGCCGTACTTTCTGCGGAACGGGTCTTTGCGGG
>ENA-OPCW01001885-OPCW01001885.1-human-gut-metagenome-genome-assembly--contig:-NODE-1885-length-9934-cov-4.600466_pt1 | contig 9934 bp, 7 predicted proteins | sample MGYA00241258_ERZ501496 | MGnify/ENA primary metagenome ERZ501496 (study PRJEB25962, sample SAMEA2042660) | human gut metagenome | biome: human gut; feature: human-associated habitat; material: faeces...
AGAAATAAGTACTCTAAGTGAAAAACACTCCGGCAACATCCAGCTAATAAACAATTCAGATAAAGGAATTGAATTTAAAGCACAAATCTGTCTGTTAGACACCGGAAAAGTGATGATTTCTTTTCGTGTACCCAAAAATGAATTAGAGCAAAACCTGTGTAAAGGTTTGCTTAATTCTCGTGGTACAAAATTGGATATAAAAATAAATCATTTACCAATGTGTGCAAACGTAGATACTTGCTCCTTTGCAATTCTCAAAGGCTCATCATTATTCTCCGATTTCAGCATTACTGTCGAGAACAATCTGATTCTCAGAGAGGATAGTATCTGACCTCAAATTTGTAATCTTCCCTCTGGCAGAAAAAGGCTAACAAAACACAAATTCCTATCAACAAAACAGGCTTTCCTAATGCTTTCGCATATCCTTTTTTGTCATTTGTGGTTTCAAATACTTTACCATGAACAGAAGAGTAATTTCCTTTTAACAGAGAAATACTAAAAAATATGAGAAGAGCGATATTTCCGGGAACCTTTGATCCTTTTACCATCGGTCATTATTCGGTCGTGAAGAGAGCGTTGACTTTTATGGACGAAGTGGTGATCGGCATCGGTATCAATGAGAATAAGAAAACTTGGTTTCCTACAGAGAAACGAGTGGAGATGATCGAGAAACTTTTTGCGGATGATCCCCGGGTAAAGGTCGATGCTTATGATTGTCTGACCATTGACTTTGCCCGAGCTAAGGAGGCGCAGTTCATTGTTCGTGGTATCCGTACCGTACACGATTTTGAATATGAGGAAACTATAGCTGATATCAACCGGAAACTGGCCGGAATAGAAACGATTCTGTTGTTTACGGAGCCGGAACTAACCTCTATCAGCTCTACGATTGTAAGAGAATTGTTGCAGTTTGGCAAAGATGTGACGCCATTCTTGCCTGAAGGAATGAAAATAGACTGACCATGAAATATACTATGTATTTTGCAGGCTTGATTGCCTGCTTTTTTTCTATCGTAGCCGCACAGGCTCAGGAGAGTAAATTTCTGAATTCTCCGGCACGTAAGTTGCAACTGGCGGAATTTGCCATTGCCAATCTTTATGTAGACGAAGTCAATGAGGGAAAGCTGGTGGAAGAAGCTATCGTAAAAATGCTGGAGCAGCTTGATCCTCATTCTACCTATTCTGATCCGGAGGAAGTGAAGAGAATGAACGAGCCGTTGCAGGGAAACTTCGAAGGTATCGGTATACAGTTTAATATGGCGGAGGACACTTTGCTGGTGATACAGCCTGTATCGGGCGGACCGTCCGAAAAAGTCGGTATTCTGGCCGGTGATCGTATCGTCATGGTGGAAGATACGCTGATAGCCGGTGTAAAGATGAGTACCGAGGATATTATGCGTCGTCTCCGTGGTCCTAAAGATTCAAAAGTGAATCTGAAAATACTTCGCCGAGGGGTGAAGGAACTGCTCCCCTTTACGGTGAAAAGGGATAAAATACCTGTTTACAGCCTGGATGCTTCCTATATGATTAAAGATAAGATCGGTTATATTCGTATCAACCGTTTTGCCGCCACTACCCATGAGGAGTTCAAGAAAGCGCTGACCGGGTTGCAGAAGAAAGGAATGAAAGACTTGATTCTTGATTTGCAGGGCAATGGCGGGGGGTATTTGAATGCTGCTATCGATATTGCCAATGAATTTTTGGGTAAAAAGGAACTGATTGTCTATACGGAGGGCCGTCGTAATCCTCGTAGCGAGTTTTTTGCCAAAGGTACGGGCGAGTTTCAGAACGGTCGTCTGATGGTATTGGTTGATGAATTTTCGGCTTCTGCCAGTGAGATTGTGACCGGAGCTGTTCAGGATTGGGACAGAGGAGTTGTTGTGGGCCGGCGCAGTTTTGGTAAAGGCTTGGTGCAGCGTCCCATTGATTTGCCGGACGGTTCGATGATCCGTCTGACGGTGGCCCGCTATTATACGCCTGCCGGACGTTGTATCCAGAAACCTTACGAAAGCATTGAAAAGTATAATGAAGACCTGATAGACCGTTATAATAAAGGAGAAATGATGAGTGAAGACAGCATCCACTTTCCGGATTCACTGAAGTTCAAGACTCATAGGTTGGCCCGTACGGTATATGGTGGCGGAGGGATCATGCCCGATTATTTTGTGCCGATTGATACGACTCTCTATACTAAATACCATCGTCAGTTGCGTGATAAAGGAGCATTGATGAAAGCTCATTTCCATTTTATTGATGCCCATCGTAAAGAATGGCTGGGCAAATACAAGACTTTCAATGAGTTCTACAAACGTTTTGAAGTGACTCCGGATATGTTGGCACAACTGGTTGCTACCGGCAAGGAGATGGGAGTGGAATATAATGAAGAAGAGTATCAAAAGGCCCTGCCTCTGCTGAGGTTGCAGATGAAAGCATTGATAGCCCGTGATTTATGGGATATGAATGAATATTATCACGTCATTAATGACGCGAATGAAAGTATCAGGAAAGCGCTGGAACTGTTGGAGCAACCGGACTTTGAGGGGCTGCTGTTGAAAAAGCGATAGTCAAGACTTTATATTAACTGCAGGGGCGCATAGTTGCACTCCTGCAGTTGTCTGAAAAACTTCTGTTGTGTCTTCTTTTAGGTGTGGAATAATTTTCCAACCATCACTTTATCTGTCTCCCGAACAGCACCTTATTCAGCCATCGGTTCACATACACGTTCACGAAAGAACATCCTACTCCGATAGCGGCTCCTGCCACTACATCACTGGGATAGTGCACCCCTTGGTTCATCCGGGCAAACCCTACTCCGCAAGCCCATACGGCTGAAGGGGCGATAACATACCACTTAGGATAAGTGATGGAGAGTGAGGTGGCTAAAGAAAAAGCTGCCGCAGTGTGTCCTGAAGGGAATGACGGACTATCGGCATCCGGTGCTCCGTATGCATGAATCTTATCCGGATACTTTACAAAAGGCCGGTCACGACCTATTATATGTTTGGCGGCGTATGTAATCCCCACTGCTTCAATCACACTGGTTCCTATGTAAATGGCATCTTTCAGCATCGGCTGGTCTTTCTTTATCAATGCATAGAGTCCCATGGCTGTAGGTATTCCTACGGGTAGAATCACTCCGCTAGCGGACAATCCGCGGCTCAGTCCGTGTACATCCCATCGGTTGATGGTTTTCAACGTGTTGATGTCTATATTCTGTGCGCTGAGGCTGAATGTAAAACAGGCTGTCAGTATAAGAAAAATAATCCTTTGGCGTTTCATTTAGTTTGGCATTTGTTCAGTGCAAAGATAGAATTGAAAATGAAAATATTTATAGTATTGAATAGAAAAACTGTAAATAAATGTTTTAGAGGGCGGTGTATAGTCAATATCATAAGGATAGGCAATTTTCTCGGGGTAATTCCATATATTCACACGAGTGTTATTCCCTAATTTTAGTTTGGTGGTTGTGGGATTCAACCCGCCTCTACAATAAAAGGATGCTGAAGATGGCTTTTAATACACTCTTTTTCTTTTGTTTAAAATACTTATATTTGGCTGTTTAACAAGCTTAAATACCCATACATAGGTATTTGACAAGCGCAAATACCTATGTATGGGTATTTTAACAGTGATTAATATTTCCTTAATTTGCAAACAAATATTAAATCTAAAAACTCTATTAGAATGAAATTATCTTTTATTTTAATCTTGATTCTTTTATTTACTGCATGTAAAAACGAATCTGTCGGTTTATTACAAGAATCTAGTATTGCTACTAGAGCAATAACTAATGTAGAGAATAGTATAAGTTCTCCATCGTTTAAACTTGTTGATAACAGAGGGTATACAACATTTGAGATCGAATGTTCGGAAACCAATTTTTATTACCTTTCTGTTTGGATTGAGTTACCCATTATCAATGGCAGATTGTACGAATATCAAGTAGCTGTTAATGGACTTATCCACGAAGATACATTCAAACCAAGCCAGGCAGGTTGGCAATCCCTGCTTCTTACTGATAACAATAATGCCACTTCCAAAGTAGAACTTTTGAAAGGTACTAATACTATATCAATATTGTCTGTAAATAGAGAAACAATTAATATACGAGATATAAAGATTTCACAGAATCTTCAAGGTGTCGCAATTGATGATTCTGCTTATGCTAGTCTGGAAAACTATTTTCATCTAAAAAGTGCCATGTCCTCTTACTCAGCGGTTTCTGCAATACAGTCAGATGAAATATATAGTTATGCGCTTGATTTTCCCGTTACTTACACTTATACGTTATCATTAAATGAAATGGAACCGGGGCAACATCTTACATTTACTACCACCACAGACAATGATTTTCCGCATCTGATACAACTTTATAGTAATAAAGTCAATATTCTTGGATCTGATAATTATTCATGGTCAGCGTATGGTACGTCAAGTGCCACTCTAGATGTTACTCTGCCAGACTGGTGGGGCAATTATACTCTTGTCATACGGGCTTACAACCCTGGTACAACAGGCATTGCAAATTTAACTTATACTGAAAGATATGATTCTCAAACATGGACTAGGGAGTATATAAACAATTTTGTCGGGGGAAATACACTTCAAGTAAATCATTTTATTTCTGGTAACAGTTTTTTGGCTAAGACTACAGTTGATAATCATTATACTGGTTTATCATTTGAAGATCCAACATTTCCCGGTAAGATAATGTGTCTAGGGGCTGTTACGCAAGTGGCTAATTCTAGCGGATCTTATATCCATGAAGGATTTATTGATTTTACCGGACAAGTTACGAAGTGCTTTCTTACTTCAGGGGTTCCGTCATGTAGTGTTGATGTGTATTTAGGATTAGATTATAGCAGCTCCTCGCTTCGTTCATATTTTCCAAACCTGCCAGCCAATAATTCTTTTAAATCAGGGTTGTCGACTAGTACATATAATTGTATAAGTTGGTCGATAGAAAGAACTGATTACTGGGAATGGCCTTTGTTTTATGGATCAAGTTATTATAATTCAAATCCTCTTACAGCTTTTGATAATCTATATTCTGCATATGGATATACACGTTCCGGAGCCACTGTAGAGAATGCAGGTATAGCTTTATGGGCTTTAAACGGTGCATTCACTCATGCTTCGGTTACTAAAAATGCAAATACAACGAAACCTCACGGTTTTGAATGGGAAAGTAAGTGTGGAGCTTTGGAAAGAGTAATGCATACTCGTGATGCTCTCAGTGGAAATAGTTATGGTTCTATAGCTTATTATTATAGACCTATAAATGCTTCCAAGACCATAATTCAAACTACACCGGAAGTTGTTGATTCTTTACCACTTCATACATTGAGTACTACATTAAAAGCTTCTATTTCTTTGGCTAATATAGCAAATTTCGAAGAAAAATATTCAGCGTGGAAAAAGACATGGGATAATCCTGATATAGCAATTTACAGTGATCCTAAGAAATATACTCAGTCGGAAAAATATTCTGACTTGCTACAATTGTGCAAAGATTATGGTAAGGCTAGTTGGCCATTATTTGTTGAGAAATTAATTGATGGCGATATGCTTACAATTAATTTAATAGAGGATCTGACTCTTTCGGAAAATAAGAGTTTAATGGATGAAGTTAAATATAGTGCCATAAATGCAAAGTCAGCAACTACTCGTTTGCCGTCTATGTATTCTAATTATGTAAATTATTGTACAAAATTACTAAGGAGTAACAGTATAAACATTCAAAGCTCCATTAGACAAATTAATTGAAATATTATGAGTACAAAGTATTTAGTTTTGCTTTCCTTCTTATTCGTTTCCTTGGCAGCATGCAATGATACGGACAATAAAATAAAGGAAAAGGGTAATCTTTCAGTGTCAGTAAACAATGATATTAAAGTCTTTAATAAAGAAACTGGTGAAATCGTATTAAGCACTTTATCAGTTGAAGATATAAATGGACTTTCAGGGGCGTATTTAACCTTTTATTTGGATGATTTCCCTATTTTTGAATCAATACCTGTTATACCTAAAAGTTCGAGTATTATTCATAATGATTTAGTACTTGCTATAGATGGGGCAAAACTATATTTGCTTGACGGGTATCCTTCATTGGACGTACTTGGTTCCAATAAATCAGAAGCAGAACGATTGAGGAAGGAAAATTTTAATAAAAGAAATACAAGCTGGAACAAATTTATTGATTACTTGCAGGAGGTTGGAAAGATAATGGAATAGAAATATTATTTTATGGGAGTTGTGTCAGCATTTTGACAACGTCATGATGACTCCGATTCAATGCGGATTGTTGTCTGTTTTAGGAGCGGATTGAATTCGCTCCTAAAATCTTCATTATATAAGCAGAGACGAATTTGCCGACTAACATCTCCTTCTGCTATCGGTTTACACGCTTCTAACAGCTTGTTCATATAAATTAATTTATCCTCTCCAAAAAGAAGTAATATTTATGAATTCATAACAAAATGAGTTTGAAAATAACGGCATTTGTTCAGTGCAAAGATAGGAAAATAATGTAATTCGCATTTACCCTTCCCCGAATTAAAGAATAATTTCCATAATTCCTTGTATTATCGCTAGAATTCCTTTACTTTTGCATCGTGAATACACAGCTTTTAACAGAATTTTTAGTTCTAACAATTAAATAATTTAAATTCAATCATTTATGTGGTTAAGTAATTCATCTATTGGAAGGAAAGTGGTGATGAGTGTCACAGGTATCGCCCTTGTCCTGTTTCTGACGTTTCACATGGCGATGAACCTTGTTGCGCTCTTCTCGGAAGATGCTTACAACATGATTTGTGAATTCTTGGGAGCTAACTGGTACGCGTTGGTTGCAACTGCCGGGCTGGCTGCTCTGTTTGTAATTCACATCATCTACGCTTTCTGGTTGACCATGCAGAACCGTGCAGCTCGCGGTAGCGAACGTTATGCAGTGAACGTTAAACCTAAAACTGTGGAATGGGCATCTCAGAACATGCTTGTCCTGGGTATTGTTGTCATTGCCGGATTGGCTCTTCATTTTGCCAATTTCTGGTACAAAATGCAGTTTGCCGAAATTATCGGTGTTCATGATTTGGGCGCATTCGGTCCTACAGACGGTGCCGCTTACATTCGTGAAACATTCGGATGCCCTGTATTTACAGTGCTTTACCTCATTTGGTTAGCAGCTTTGTGGTTCCACCTGACTCACGGATTCTGGAGTGCTTTGCAGACTTTGGGCTGGAGCAATAAAATCTGGTTCGAGCGTTGGAAGACTATTGGTAACATCTACTCTACTTTGGTAGTTCTTGGTTTTGCAGCAGTAGTCGTTATCTACTTCGTGAAATCACTCGCTTGTGCCTCATCGACCGCCTTCATAAGGCACCGCAGCAAATCTGCCAGGCGCATGTCGCCCTCGCGATACGAGCCCAAATTAATGCCCGTAAGCACGATTTCACGCACGCCCGCGCGCGCGAGCTCACGCACTTCCGCAATAATCTCCTCGGAGGGTCGCGATGTGGCACGCCCGCGCGCGACATGCACGATGCAGTACGTGCACGCATTGTTGCAGCCATCTTGCACCTTCACGCCAACGCGCGTGGGAAATTCCTCACCCGCACGAATGGCTGCCAAGGCGGGCGACGTGCTCGCCTGGGAACCAAGCACGTCGGCCATAGCGCCTTTCGGCACCACTTCGACGCGAGGATCCATCTCGGTATAGGTAATGGGGTCGATAGCGGCGGCGCAACCGGTCACAACAACGCGAGCAAAATCGTTCGCGCGCAGCGCCTGACGCACGGCCTTGCGCGTTTTCTTTTCAGCCTCGCCCGTAACAGTACACGTGTTCACCACAATGAAATCGGCTGCTTCAATCGGCACTTCTCGCCCACCGTCCGCAATAAGGGTGGCTGCGAAATCGTCACTTTCGACACGGTTCACCTTGCAACCAAGGTTCACCACATGGAAAGCGGCTGCATTATTTTTAGTCTGTTCCAACAAAGGCATTCCTTGCATTCGGCAATCGACGGCAATCAGACGGCACTCAATCGTTTTAGGCAACCAGTGTACCCGAAGCGAAAGCGAAAAAGCCGCAACAACAAAAAGGCACCCAGCTCTATGCCGGGTGCCTTCATGCTTGCTAGTTGAACGCGTCGCGCAACTTCTGCAACGGGCTGCGCGGTGCGGCCACGTCTTCACCAAATTCCTCGGCCACCTTTTCGAGCAGCTCGCGCTGCTTCTTGGTAACCTTCTTCGGTATGAGCACGGTAATGTGCACATACATATCGCCGCGCTCGGTGGACTTCAAACGAGGCATACCCATGCCCTTTACGCGAATGACCTGCTCGTTTTGGCAGCCCTCGGGAACGCGAACCATCACCTTTTCATCATGGAAGATGCCATCGATCTCGATTTCGGCACCGAGGGTAGCCTGGATAAAGCTCACATTCGCACGGGCGTGCAGATTATCGCCCTCGCGCTCGAAGAACTCATGCGGCTGAATGCGGCACGTCACAATGAGGTCGCCCGGACGAGCGCCGTGCATGCCGGCCTCGCCAAAACCCGTCACGCGCAGCTGCTGGCCCTCGCGAATGCCTGCGGGCACTTCGACGGTGACATGCTGACGATCGGGAATGCGGCCCTGACCCTCGCATTCTTCGCACGGCTTGTCGATGACCTTGCCCGTGCCGCCGCACGTGGGGCACACGCCCTGCGTCTGCATCCGGCCGAAGAAGGTGTTCTCCACCCGCGTCACATAGCCCGTGCCGTTGCAGGTCGAACAGGTCGAATAGGAATTGGCGTCCCTGGCTCCCGAGCCGCCGCACTTGTCGCAGGCCACGGTCTTGTTGATCTTGAGTTTCTTCGTAACTCCGTTGGCGATCTCGGCCAGCGTCAGACGGACCCGCACGCGGATGTCCGAGCCGCGGTTCACGCGCCGTCCCCCGCCGCCGTTCGACGAGCGGAATCCGCCCCCGAAATGGCCGCCGAAAATGTCGCCGAACTGCGAGAAGATGTCCTCCATCGAGAACCCTCCGCCGCCGAAGCCGCCGAAGCCGCCGGCCCCGCCGCCTGCCGCGCCGCTCATTCCGGCATGGCCGAACTGGTCGTAACGGGCGCGCTTGTCGGGGTTCGACAGCACGTCGTAGGCCTCTGCGGCCTCCTTGAATTTCTCCTCGGCCTCCTTGTCCCCGGGGTTTTTGTCGGGGTGGAACTGGATGGCCGCTTTGCGGTAGGCCTTCTTTATTTCGTCTGCGTTAGCGTTCTTCGCAACGCCCAGCACTTCGTAGTAATCCCTTTTTTCTGCCATGGTCTTACTCTCCTACAACTACTTTTGCGAAGCGCAGCACCTTCTCGCCCAGCATGTAACCCGTCTGAACGACGTCGATGACCTTGCCCTTCTTCTCGTCGCCGGCGGCGAACCGGGCAACGGCCTCCGAAAAATCGGCGTCGAACTCCTTGTCCAGCACCTCGATCTCGGTCACGCCCTTGCGGCGGAGCGCCTCGGTAAATTTCTGTGAAATGAGCGTCACACCCGCCCGCAGCGCCTCCAGATCGTCGTCTATGCGGAATTTTGTATTTTTTTGGGATTAATGCCGGCCCAGAATATTTAAATGGATATGGTGTTCATGTTCCAATCATCGCTATAATATCCACAGCGATTGTAGTGATTTCCTTTTTTGTTTTAGTATCTGTTAATAGAATAAAACAAATCAAATGGAAAAACGTGCTTTTGATAATCTTTTTTATCATAGTAACATTGGCAGTAGGTTGTACAACAATACGGCAAGAAATGCGTTGGCTATATACTCCGTATATAGGATGTATTATGCTTGTTGTCCTTTTATATGGACAGGTTGAAAGAAGCTTTACTCGAGATGCAGCGGGTGCAGTTTTAGTCATAGCAGTGATTTGTACAGAATTAGTGGTTCGTACAGGATTT
>ENA-OPCW01001886-OPCW01001886.1-human-gut-metagenome-genome-assembly--contig:-NODE-1886-length-9927-cov-5.894348_pt1 | contig 9927 bp, 8 predicted proteins | sample MGYA00241258_ERZ501496 | MGnify/ENA primary metagenome ERZ501496 (study PRJEB25962, sample SAMEA2042660) | human gut metagenome | biome: human gut; feature: human-associated habitat; material: faeces...
AAAGAAATAACCCGGCAAACATACCGGTGATTAAAAGATTCTTTGTGTTCATGTTATTTTCAATAAATAGAAAACACATTTATTTTACCAAAGCATGGCGGTATCCCTGAAGTTCCCGGATCCGGGGTTGGTTCCGGCGCCGGTGTGACTGTCTCGCTCTTTTTCTTGATGACAAACGTCTTGTCTGCCCCACGCAGATACGAAACATACAACGTTCCATCCGCCGCACAGATCGTCTGCGATGTAGAATACGAATCGAGTGAGACTCCTTCCTGCGCAAATTGGTCATTTGCCACATCATACCGGTACAGATTGGTTGTCCCTGTATAGGCACCCGATGTGAGCACGAACAGTGTTCCCTGCCTGCACACCGGAACTACATCCGAGATTGTGCCATCTTTCATTTTTGAGCAATGCCATGCTTTTCCATCATACCGGTTGACAAGTATGCCTTCGCTGCATGTGGCAACATACAGTTTTTTCCCATCCGTTGCCATGCCATACGTGCTTCCTTTTGTCGCTGCATCACTCACTTCTTTGTGGTTTCCATTTGCATCCAGGCAAAATGTGTGAACCGCCATCGTCCCTGTATTCCGTATAGACGCATACATTGAGTAGCCTATCGAAAGGAGCTTTGGTTGACCTGCAAAATGATTTGTCCCGGCGGTCGTGTAATAGCTTCCGAGATTGGTTGTCACGGACAAACTTCCGGCTTTGAAGCATCTCGCATATGCGGTCGTATTGTTCTGCGTGTATACAAGATACACGCCATCTGCGCCAGCCTGCATATCAAAATCCGCAGCTCCAGCAATCGTCTGTTTCTCTGTCACGCGACTGCAGGATGCATCCAACTTTTCAATCTCTATCCCTGCTGCATCCGCATATGCAAAATAAAACGATCCATTGTAGGAACAGAGCTTTATTTCATTTCCATAGTTCTCGGAGATTTTCTGCTGATATAGTTTTTTCCACGTGTCCTGCTCACAGGAATATAGCGTAAGCGCTGCATCATCTTTCGTATACGTAAGCACGTACGGTTTCTGTCCGCAAAGCGTCATCGCTATCTGGTTCCATGCATTTTTGCTATTTCCGGCTACAGAGGCAAATCCACAATCCGTCCATTTCGCAGAGTCCGAAACCTTCGGGAAATCCACCTTTAAAGTAATCTGACTGCCCTCGGCACTGCCGACCTCACTGATCACGATTCCAGAATTCGTTCCATCTGAGAAAGTCAGTGCGCCATCGGAGAGACCTGCGGAAAGGTCGGATTTGCCGATGGTTGTCCGTCCTTCTTCTTTGGAAAGATATGCTTTATAGACGCTCTCTGCCATCTGGGAATATCCTGTCTGCCCCGGTTGCGGACGGAACACATACACACCGGTCTGTCCATACAGATTGCTTAAGCCTTCGACTGCCGGGTTGATCCGGTAGACAATCACGCCGGATCCTCCAATAAACCGGTCATAGCTGTCGAGACCCGTATCCTTCTTCCGGAATTCCACAACAAAAAGCTCCTGCTCATTGAGCGGTGATTTCAGAATATATGCCGGATGACCGTCCTGCTTATCCTGCGTGTCCAGTGTCAGCGTCTGCGATGTAGTAACCGTATCCAGCATAAGCCAGCCGCCCACTTTCATCCGCATATACGCAAGCGGATAAGACATTCCATAATCTGCGCCGCCCATGATATCCCAGTTCCCGACCGGATAGGTTCCATCACTTGTATAAAGATCCGGGAAGCCAAGTCCATGCAGGAATTCATGTGCGAGTACACCGGATTCCTGAGCCATCGTCGTATTGCCTGCACCTAAAAACTGTGGTGTATTGATCATGTTATAATGTCCGACTTCCTTCCCACCATATCGTAAGTTCTTATCTGTCGGATAAAATGCGTGATGCGCGACGAGTGAATTGCCGGATGTCTGGGATTCTTTCTCCGACTTCATAATGACAGTGAGATTGTCGATGTATCCATCTCCGTCATAGTCTAACACCTGCCCGGAAAGTGCCGGAATGTTCGCCAGAATTTCACTCACAATCGTCGTATCCATATTTCCACCTGCCTGCACAGAAGCTTCCGTAACCGAAAGTGCACAGGCAGAAAGTGTTGTGCCATCATCCTGCGGGAAATAATTCTTCACACGAAGGTTTCCATAAGAAACAGCAGACAGATAATTCGTGAAAGAACGGTTCTTGGCGCCATCATACAACCCTAGGATTTTCGCACGGTTTGTCTGGAAATACGAAGCACCTTCCGCATCGCCCTTAAAATATGCAAACACAACAACGTTCGCATAATCCTTTGCGTCCGCTGCCTGCGCGTTGTTCATCCCCCAGTTCGTAATAAATAAAATCCCCGCCAGCAGGATCGTCAGGATACGTCTCCCGTATCGTTTGTATGGCATATGTGTACCTCCCATTTTTTGTCATAGTTTCATTATATTGGAAAGTGTAAAAAATAACAATTAAAAAAGAAAAACCGCGTACAGATTTTTCTTCTCTGCACGCGGCACACACATTTTCCATTCAGAATGGAGGATTTATCTTCTTTTTCTTCGAATTACGACATACCCGGTCAGGCTTCCTGCCATAACAAGCATCATCCCTGCAACCGGCATCGCATCTCCGGTCTTTGGCGAAGCTGTGTCATTTGTCTTTGCCGGTGCCGTATCCTTGGCTGCCGGCTTCGTAACATCTGTATCCGGCGCTGCCGGTGTCGTCGATGGTGTAGTTGTGGATGGTGTCGTCGATGGCTTGTCCACGCCTGCAGCCTTCGACTTCTTCACAATAATATAGGTTGAGAACTGATTTGTCTCGAAGGAAATCGTTCCCTGCTCGACCGTTGTCGAAAGCTCGGTCAGCTTGCCATTATGGTTACGCACAACCGTATAATCATAGTTTGCATCGTAATTATCCAGTGCGAGATTCAATGTGACTGGTTTCTCAAACTCTGTAATATTGTTTTCCCAGTTCGAACCATTTCCCTTACTGACAATCTGATCCAGCTTCAGATCGACTGCCTGTGCAGACTGCGCACCGGATACCAGCGCCTGTGCAGCCGTCGTGTCATAGCTCTCTGCATCCGATACCGTCAGTCTCAGATTGCCGCTTGCGGCTGCATTAGCACCATTGGTAATGCTTGCAGCCTCAATCTGTTTGCTGTTTGAATTCACTGTATCCGATACCTTCGTGAAAAGCCCCTTCATATGAACCGGACTATTACCCATAACAAATGTAAACGTCGATGTCTGCGCATCATCCGGCTGCAAGGTCACGCCACCGTTCAACTGCAATCCTGCGACCTGATAGCCATAATCCGGAACAAGTTTAATTGTTACCTTCTTTCCCGCCGGAACCGCAATATTTCCGCCCTTAGCATCTCCCGGATTGCCTCCGAACAGAGTTGAAAAATCACTCACACCCTCAATCGCGGTTATCTGTGCCTTTCCATGTTCCAGATATGCGTCCGCACCGAAGGAATCGCTGTCATACGCCCAGGTTACTGTCAATGACTTAGAATTCTTATCAATCTGGATGTGCGATTCGCTTTCTCCTTTTTTTACTGCAAATGACCGTTCCCCGGAAGAGCCATTTGATGTGGTTCCCGGTGTAGTTATCGTATATGTTCCTGATGAACACATAACAGTAACTCGCGCATTCGAAACAGAATCCGCGAAACGATATGTTGACTGAGATTCCGGTGCCAAAGATACTTTCTGTTCTTTCATCAGGTTATCCATGGTTTGCGACCGAGAGTTTCCGGTATCATCAAGGTCCACATATATTTCGAAATTTTTATCCTGCGATTTCATATAATGATAGTAATCTGTATCATCTGCCCCTTTGAATGCATCGCCTTCTAAGATCAGGCAGATTGGCTGGTTACCAGCCGGTGGATTCGGATTACCCGGATTGTTACCACCACCCAGATTTGTGAAACAAGCTTCAAACTTCAATTCCGGCTGATTCGCGGAAGTTTCTACCGTATACACGTTATTGTTCAACGTTACTTGATTGCCATTCACCACTAACTGTACAGTATATCCATCTCTCGGGAAAAGAGTAACTGTTACTGTAGTATTCTCTGGTACCGTTACATTATCCGCTGCCCCCGTCAAGCTTCCGTTTGATGTCGTAATCGTCATCGTTCCGCCATCATACGTGAACACACCATCCTGTACGCTGTTCCATGGCGTATGATTATCTCCTCTTACAATGCACTCTGCCGCATAGCTTCGCATCACCGGCAGATAGCTCACGATCAAAAGCAATGCCATCAGAAGCGGTAATAGTCTTTTCTTCCTGTTCATAGCCTTGTTCCTCCTCTTTCTTTTTGTTTTCATTTCAGCGAAAATGCCCATAAACTAAAATAACCATAGCAGATTTTCGCCTGCTATGGTAGTTGACATATGTCTCAAATGCACAAAAATACGCTATTTTTCAGGGTTCCACCCATAATAGAACTGAATCAGCCCCATACGCGCCTTCGTCTCGGTCTTCTCATTCATATTCGAGATATGACGATAGATTGCTGCCCGTGAGATACCGAGTGTATGTGCAATATCCTGCACATTTTCGCCTGAGGAAAGCAATGCCCGGAGCACTTCCCGCTCCCGTTCCGTCAAGCTGTATTGTTCGCCGAAGGCTGTGAATTTATCCGTCGTGGACAGATCGGTCTGCTTATCCTCCGGTTTTGCTGCCCCGCCTGTCTGTGGCATCAATGCGGATGCTGCAGCTTCCATGCTTCTAAGCTCCATCCCTATCAGAATGTTCTGGTACGAAAACGCCAACACGCTGATCAGAAAAAAGAGAATGACCGCAACAATCATCACTTCATACCGCACAGAAGCGAATCCACCTGCCAATGTCATAATCATCAGCGCGCATACATTATTCACAGCCCGGCCCAATCCGGCCCAGAGCTTCGGTTTCGCACTATGATAGGAGATATCCATAAATCCAACTGTGAAATATACCGAGAAAAAGCCTGCAGACAGATAAAATACAAGCAGCCCCAGCAGGAACGGTCCGCCAAACCCAATCACGATCACGCAGATTGTAGACAAAAGCGTCACGCAATACATAATCATATGCATCCATCTCCGACCGCGTATATCATACAGAAAGCCAGCCGCAATTCCGCTTAACGCAAGCAGCAGGCGCGGCCATTGTCCGATATCCACATCGCCCGATGCATGCACCGCAGTAACCGCATTGTCAAGCGTTGTAAATACTATCGTCTGGAGAAAGACAATTCCGATCAGCATAATCCCGACGTAAACAGGATATTGTATGTCCTTCTGTCCGACAGCCTCCTGTGATTGTCCGGCAATGGTATATCCACCCTCCTGCTCCAGACACGGAAGACTTCCCTTCCTGCCCGGAGTGCAAAGCACAAACAGCAGATACCCGGCCCCTGCACACAGCGCAACTGCCTGGGTGTGATTTTCATGAATCATATTATTATTCAGAAACTGGAGGAAAATCCCCCCTGCATACGCAAACCCAACACATCTCGCCAGCATTGCACGATCATAAACCGAGTACGCCATCCGGTAATGTACGCCAGCCCCAAGCACGCCCAGCAGGAAAAACAGTACCCCACCCGCGATCATCATCTGCACATATCCCGCATGCAGGATAATACAGCCCATGCATCCGGCTCCAACGCCGAACGCAAGCAGTCCGGTTCCCCCGGTCACCCACGGACTCTTATCCGCAAGGAAACCGGAAATCCAGTTGTATAGCAGAAACCCGATTGCGCTTACGCCAAGCATCTGATTCTGCGCACGCACTACACCTGATGCATCTGTCACGTACATCATACAATTATCAAACAGGTATTCCGTTCCCAGAAATGCGAAGAAAAATACCGCAAGCATGATGATATTCGCATATATAGTTTCTTTTTTCGCATTTGCTTTCATCGTTTCTATCCTTCCGGCTTCCCGGTGTTTTATTCCTCTGCACTTTCATCGGCAGCGTCAGTTTCCGTATCATTTGCAGGCGCATCATCCACCGTTTGTTCCGCATCGTTGTCCGTGTCCCCGGATTCCTCGTCCAAATCCTTATCAACCTCATGCAACAATACGCTCTCATCATGTGCATGCAGGTCTTCTTCCGGCAGGTATGGCTTGAAGCATCTGAGCATAATGTACGCCCACAGATAACCAACCGCACCGAATCCAATCACCACATACACGATGATTGAAATAATGATATCGTAATAGAAACACCACGCAATCACAAGATAAGTCAGCAGCATCAAAAGTGTCATCGGGAAATTCTTGATACTTAGCAAAAATGCATTCCGAAGCTGCACCTTCCACGAATTATCGAACTTCGCCTGCAAAGCAAATGTATAGATAAACGTCATAACTGTCAGGGTAAGAAGCACGACACTCACGAACAAAAACGGCTTCGCGAGTGCATTTCCAGTTGCCTTCCACTGTGTCATCCAGAACCAGATATCTACCGACAGGATGAAAAATGCGACTAAAAAGAGCATCCACATACCGGTTGCCTGCTTGAAGTTCTGCTTGAAGCTCCGTGTATAGAACTTCCAGATATAACCATCATCACCAGAGATTCCTTTCATCGCTGTATAGTAAAGCGAAGTAAATGCTATGCCGATCGTAATAATCGGGACGCACGAAAGCACAAAAAGAATGGATAAAAGCATCGCATCACCCACTCTGCTCAGCATCCTTATAAATATATTGTCGTAGTTCATTCCTGATTCGCCGTTATCTGCCATGTATCCAACACTCCTGTTTTCTTTTTATTTTATCCCGCCAACGAACTGCATCCTGTCCGCAGTCGTTTCCGGTATGTTCCTGCGTCGTATCCGCAATCATCTGTACCAAAACCGCACATAATAGTTTATGATACCATCTTCGATATTTATTTTCAATTAGATATCAAGTTTTTTACGCCATTTTACTTGACAAAACGCAGTTTTACTTCTAGATTATAGAGAGCGTGAATAAAAAGGCTGATAAACAGAAACACCTACTACATATAGGAGGAATATCATGAAGACACCATTTGTAACGAAAGCACAGATCGAAGAGATCGTAAAGACATACCCGACTCCGTTCCATATCTACGACGAGAAGGGCATCCGTGAAAATGCAAGAAAATTAAAGCAGGCATTTGCATGGAACAAAGGTTATAAAGAATATTTCGCAGTCAAGGCAACTCCGAACCCAACCATCCTGAAGATTCTGAAGGAAGAGGGCTGCGGTACCGACTGTTCTTCTTATACTGAGCTTCTGATGTCAGAGAAAATGGGCATCACAGGTTCCGACATCATGTTCTCATCGAACGACACACCAGCCGAGGAATTTGTCCTCGCGAAGAAGCTCGGTGCGAACATCAACTTAGACGATTACACACATGTACAGTTCCTGAAGGATACATGTGGTGTTCCGGAGACAGTATTCTGCCGTTACAATCCGGGCGGAACCTTCTCGATCTCCACAACCATCATGGACAACCCCGGCGATGCCAAATACGGCATGACGAAGGAGCAGTTGTTCCAAGCATATACGGAGCTACGTGACGCAGGTGCGAAGAAATTCGGTCTGCATTCGTTCCTTGCAAGTAACACGGTCACAAACGACTACTACCCAACCCTTGCAAAGATTCTGTTCGAGGTCGCTGTTGAGCTGAAGGAAAAGACCGGCATCGAGCTTTCCTACATCAACCTGTCCGGCGGTGTCGGTATCCCGTATACACCGGATAAGGAAGGCAATGATATCCTGAAGATTGGCGAAGGTGTACACAAGGTATTCGATGAGGTGCTTGTTCCTGCCGGACTTGGCGATATCAGCCTGTTCACAGAGCTTGGCCGTTTCATGCTTGCCCCTTATGGACACCTTGTTACAAAGGCAATCCACGAGAAGCATATCTACAAGGAGTACATCGGCGTGGATGCCTGTGCGGTAAACCTGATGCGTCCGGCTATGTATGGTGCTTACCATCACATCACGGTCCTTGGCAAGGAAAATGCACCTTGCGACCATACCTATGATGTGACCGGTTCCCTGTGTGAGAACAACGATAAGTTCGCGATCGACCGCAAGCTTCCGAAGATCGACATGGGCGATTATCTTGTAATCCATGACACAGGTGCTCACGGCTTCGCAATGGGTTACAACTACAACGGAAAGCTTAAATCTGCAGAGCTTCTGCTGTGTGAGGATGGCAGCGTAAAGCAGATCCGCCGTGCCGAGACACCGGAAGATTACTTCGCTACGCTGGATGGTTTCTGGGATGTAGAGGTGTAAACAATATAAAAAAGGGATGTTCCTTATTCTCTATAAGGAACATCCTTTCACGTTTCGGCATTCTTATTTACCGTAAACGCTCCATTGTGGGGACACCCACATAAGCAACCGCTCCGAAGAGCGGCATATCATTAGAGTTGTTTTCTGCATTCCGTAGGTATCTTGTCCGACCAAAGAAGCAGATCTTCACAGAAATCCACACCGTGTTTATCCATGTGCCCAGGGATTTCTTCCAGAAGATATTTGAAATAATTATAAGGCTTGAGGTTATTCGCCTTCGCAGTTTCAGCAATACTGTAAATCATTGCACTTGCTTCGGCGCCTGCAACGGTATCTATCATAACCCAGTTTTTCTTTCCAATGCAGAAAGGACGAATGGATTGTTCTGCGGCGTTGTTATCCATTGGCAGTTCTCCATCTTCCAGAAAGCTCTTGGATGGCTTGCATTACGCGAAGGCTGGTAATCGTACAATACGATCTGTCTGTCCGCACACAAAATCGTCCAGTACGCCATATCTGCCCGATCAATGTTAAGCCCCATTCGCTGGAATTCCTGTTCCTGACGATAGAGAGGTGTTGCATTTACATACTTGGCATTCCATATACCAGCAAGAAGTGACGGTGATACTAAGCTGTTTCTTAACAGGTATGCCGGATCTCAAATCAGTGTATCCGCAAACGATATACACTCGTTTGAAACAAGCTGCATCATTCAACATGGGTAAGTACCCCCAGCACTTTCTTGAGAAGAACGCTTGATGTCTGCTCCGTAACGCGAATGGTCACGCCGTTGGCAGATATACCCAGAAAGGAATCTGCGCCATTCGAATCAACCGCTGTCGACTCTGGTTCCGTATGCATCAGTTTCATAGGAACCGGAATAATTGCATGTTCTACGGCACTGCTTGGAATAGAATCAAGACAGGGATTCCGGCATTCCTGAATCATTGCTGCCCATTCACGAATGCGACAGTTGCGTGCTACTTGTGATGTTAAGTCTATTTTCTCAAAGAATCATAAAGCATTCTATATACTGACTATGAGGCGTTTACTATTTACCTAATATAATTTATCATTATCGGTTAGTCAGTGAGATGGTTTCTCCGTTACTCAGTTTCAGTTTATATGTACCGTCTGTATTCGTCACTTCTGTGATAGTCTGACCACCTTCAAGCAGTCGCTTGATAGCTGTCATGTTATCGTTCAATAGACTGACTTGTGCTTCCAAAGACTCTACGCGGTCTTTCAGATTGTCAACATCGTCTCTCAAGTCGTCTGTATCGCACGCTGCCAATGCAAACAGCGCAAATGCGGTTAACATGATTGATTTAAAGTAATTCATAGATATAATGTATTAGTTATTATTTTATTCGTTTATTGTTATTCCACTACGTTTACCACCATGTGGTAAGTAGTCGTGGAGGAATGATCGATATTGGCATTACGAGCGAGGAATGTCACGTTGTAGATACCAATTTGATTGTAGGTATATGTGTACTTATCCAGACGCTGGGTAATATCCTTTACTTTCGTTCCCTGATCGGGGCTGCAAGAGTTAACGGTAATCAGATCGGAAACCAGCCAGCTGTATTTCAGCGGATCGTTGGCATTGGTACTATGGATGAAGAAGGAGCCG
>ENA-OPCW01001892-OPCW01001892.1-human-gut-metagenome-genome-assembly--contig:-NODE-1892-length-9901-cov-2.939671_pt1 | contig 9901 bp, 6 predicted proteins | sample MGYA00241258_ERZ501496 | MGnify/ENA primary metagenome ERZ501496 (study PRJEB25962, sample SAMEA2042660) | human gut metagenome | biome: human gut; feature: human-associated habitat; material: faeces...
ACGGGGGTGTAGCTCAGCTGGGAGAGCACCTGCCTTGCAAGCAGGCTTTTCTGTGCAGGTCGGCTTCTTGTCAACTGTAAAATCACTTTCCCATATGTGACCTGTCATAGGTATTTCGCGGAATTCTTCATAGTCGCACACAGAACATATATGCTTTTCGTTGCCCGATGTCAGGCAAGAAGCAGAAATGATGCTTATCCACTCCCCGAATGTGTGACCGTTCGGAGCGCCGCTTTCAAATACAAGCGTTGTGTCATCCGTGTGCGCTCCGCATTCGCACGAATAGAAATACTTTGCAGGATTTACACAATCCGCAGGAAATGCAAACGTATCCTCGTTTACGGTCTTGACATCAAATGTATGATTTTCTTTATTGATCTTTGTCTGACAGTTCTTGCAAAGATTATAGTGTCCGGTAAGATCGGAATAATGCAGTTTACCGTCACTCTCGTGTTCAACCTTATAAGTTAGCGTGAAACGTGCCAGAGCCTTATCCTGAGTGCCTGCCGACGCATCCGCATAAGCGGTTCTGTCTGTTATAACGATGAAATCTTCTGTATAAGTTCCTGCGGCTAAATTGCAGTCGGGCTTAACTGTGAATGTTGCCGTTGCGCCCTTTGCAAGCTTTGAAGAGCCGTCATCGGCAGTACCCCATTCATTGCCGTTTGAATAGGATACTGTAAACAAAGAAGTATCAGTTATGGCACCGCTTGCTTTATTAAGGTCGGACTCCTTTACTACTCTGTACTTTGCTATAGAACCGCCCTCTGTGACTTTCACCTTGAGCGATACTGCCTTTGTCGGGTTGCCGTTATCAAAATCTGTACCGATGTCAACAGTTGACACAGGATTGTTTTCGCTGTCTGTTACAGATATTTCAACATCTTTAAGACTTGCGTCTGCAGTTACGATAAGGTTGCGGTCAACCGAAAGTGCAATGAACTCACCTGTCGTGCTGTCAAACGTGTACATATTGTCAGGTATCGCATTACCGTCAATATCTGTTACCTTAACGCCTGAGAAACTGTATTCATCTGGATCGTTCAGAGCAAATACAAGCCTTGAAGAAACTCCTCTCATAGCAAAGACATTTCCGTCCGATACGGTTGTTTCAGCCGTATTATTTGCCATTACGCAATAGGGCATTACATTTACGCACGGCTCGCTGTCATCTATTATTTCACCGTCACCGCTGCGGACAATATTAAGTCTGTTTGATTCCGATACTATTGTGTTGGCATCGGCAATATCGATTAAAGTATTTCCGTGCGACAGCTTTATTTTATAGCCGGTTTCCGCAATGCACTTACCGCCTGCATAATCCAGCGTATATCCGGTACCGTAAGCAGGTGCGAACCTGCGGATAACGCCGCCGTTCGTCTTTGTTATCTGTGCCGCACTGCCGGCTTTTGTGATACTGCCGTTTGTGAGTATCGTACCGTTGTCAACAGACAGAGTACCTGCTACGGAAATGTCGCCGTAGGTTTCAATAACAGTGCCGTCAGTTACCTTCGCCGTTCCGTGACCGATTATATCGAGCTTTGCATTTTCGTAACCGTCCACAGACAGGAGCTTAAAATCGCCAGAAGTATCGCCTGTATCGGAATCATCGAGCTTATTGACATTGAGAATACCGTTTACGGCATATATTCCGCTTACCGATGTTCCGTTATTTCCCGGCTTGCCATTATAATTATCACGTTCTGCATCGGGTGCGTACGTATTTACGCCCGCATCTCCACCTCTGCCGGCTGTAACGTTAAGTCTGCCGCCATTAAGATACACCTTTGTATTATCGGTTATAGCCGAACCGCCGTTACCGCCATTACCGCCGTTGCCAAAGAAACTGTTGGCAGTATAATAGCCGCCGTTACCGCCGTTACCGCCACTGCCGCCGATCACATTGATCTGTCCTCCGGAAATAACTAAGCTACCGCAATCAACAGCACTGCTACCGTTATCGCCGCTTTTGCCCGTTCCCGTTTCGCCCATGCTTTCAGTCCCGCCGGCCTGACCGTCCTGACCGTCTATACCTCTGATTGTCATTATTCCGCCGCCGTTTTCGGTTTCACTATAAAAGGTTATTGTTGCATCTGTGCCGGCAATACCGTTCCATACAAATACCTCTGCACCGTTCTTGAATATGACATTTACATTTCCTTTGAGATCTACAGGATTTGTTGTTGTACCGATACCAATGTTACCGTCAGCCACATACCACGTTTCTTTGCCGGCAATGCCCCATGCGGTATCGGAAGAAGCTATCCTTGTATAATCAGTTACCGTTCCGCTTATAACCGTACCGTCTGCGGACAGTCCGTAATAGCTCACCGCTTCATCGGCAATTGCGTTTATCGCCGTAAAGGACAGCGATCCGACTGCAAGCACGGCAGATGTTGCTATGCCGGCTATGATTCTGGTTGAAAATTTTCTTTTCATTTGTCTCTCCTTGTCCGGGAAATTTCAAGTAATGATATGCGTTACTTATCTATCATACAATTGTAACATTCCATAAAGAGAATTTCAACAAATATGGCACGAACGGTCAAAAAATGGCGGCGAATGGTATAATTACCTTCGCCGCCTGACTATAATGAATGATTACTTATCAAAACCGAGCAATTTCTTTGTTCCTGCTTTTTCAAGTGCAACTGTCAGAAGCACACCTGCTATAAGCCCTACAGCGCCCTGTATTGCGTTTCCGAAAATGCCTGCCGCCGCTGTTGCTACGTTGCCGTAAAGTATAATAGCATAAACAAAGTAGCCTGCCACCATAATTATTTCTGCCACAACGCCGCCGATTACCTTGCCGACAATCGATCTGAAATAAGAGCCGTTCATAAAGCACTTTGCAATGTAGAATGCCGCTACTGCCATAAGTGCCTTGATTATCAGCGTTGCAGGCGCATAATAAGCATAACCTGTAAGCAGATCCGCCATCGCAGAGCCTATGCCTGCCGCCGCAACTCCCCACGGCGAACCGATAAGCCATACCGATGTAAGCACCATTACATCACCGAGATTTACATAGCCCTTTGTAAGCGGCATAGGTATCTGTACCACCATTGTCGCAACACAGGTAAGTGCGGCAAGCACAGCCGCCGTAACCATTAATGTGAGATTTTTTGTCTTTACCATTTCTTTTGTCTTCTTTCTTTTGTATTTGGCTTATTTGCCTTTTTTCATATCATTGGCGGAGTAAACGACCTCCGCATAGATAGCCGCAATAATTCTGTACAGCTCGACCGGTATCGTTTCACCGCTGTTGAGCATTACAAGAAGCGCCGCCGTGCTGTCGTCACGATAAACAGGAACGCCGTTCTCGTCTGCGATATTTATAATCTTCTTCGCAAGCTCGCCAAGGCCGGACGCTACCACGACCGGAGCATAGTTAAGGTCGGGATTGTACTTAAGCGCCGCCGCAGCCTGCTTTCCTAAATTACGCTTGGACATTAAGACCCTTCCTCCTGTCAATTATTTTTGGGAAAACCTCTGTCAGCACATGAGGCTTTCTCAGCACCGCAGTTTCAAATTTTGCGGGCTTATAGCCGATATTCCTTATTATAAGGTCGATCTTATCGGTCAGCTTTTTTATCTTGAAGCCGAACTTTTCGGGATAAAGAAGCGACAGATTGATGTTTTCACCCAGTGCGTACATATCGACCTCAAAACGTCCTATAGATTCAACGTCAAAGGTCAGGAACAAGTGGTAATTCTTCTGTCCGACAGGCGTGTTGTTGGGGTTGTTCTCATCGTTATCGACCCACAGCTCGCCGAATGCCTTTGTATCCTCAATCTGCAACGGCAGGATATAGTGTGCAAGAGGCGTGAATACACCAGGTGCATTGAGAAGGCTTTGCAGAAGATTTGACGCATTGAAATCGTCCAGTGACTGAATAGCCTCGTGATTTATATTCTTACCGATAAAATCGGTCAGCTTATCAAGAGTAGACGGTGCGGAAGGGATATTGCTCGAAGGCGGCAGTTCCTTACGCTGTGCCATCTCGTTTACTATATTTGTGAAAAACTCAAAAAGCGTGTCACGCTGAGGTATATCCGGCATTTCACGGAGAATCTCATTGAGATAGTCAACAAGTGCCGCCATATCCTTGATTCCCTGAAAATCACGATGTACGGTCGGAATAATCTGTCGGCTGTCAGTACCTGTCAGCATTGCCATTATTATATTCTTAAGTGTCTGCAATCCGGATTGTTTTCCTTCGTCAAACGGAGATATCAGAAATTCCAGCTTATCCCTGGATAAATCTAGCTCTGCAAGATAGCTTTCATCGGATAAATGTGACTTAATGAACAATGGCAGAGTTAATTTTTCAGCTTTATTGTCAAAAATGCTTAAATAGTCTTGATTTTCTGACTGATTTAGTGTATTATTATAACTATCAGGAATATCCGACATCTCGCTGAGCTGTTTTTTGCTGAAGATCTTTTTAAGAAGATTTCCAAATGCGACGGACAGCTCACGGCGCATATCATCGGACGGTATATATGCAAGGAGGTTTGCAAAGCTCTCCTTAAGCATACCGTTGTTGGTGTTGTAGCGTGAAAGGTTATGTATTATGAGCGGAATGAACGTCTGTGTTCTTTCATCGTTCAGAAGACTTGCGGAAACGTCCTTCAGCAGTGCGAGGGTTTCACTCTTGAGCGGCTCGAACATATCAGCCGCACTACTGCTCTTCCACTGCGATGACAGGTTTGCAAGCTTACGGGAAAGCGATTCATTTGGTGAAAAATATTCGGACAGGAATTTGAGATTCGCACCAAGCGCATTAAGTATCTCCTGCTTGTTTGATGAATAGTTGAGCGCTTTGAGTAACTGACCGATACTTTCTTTTATATCGGGGCTTGTGGTGGTCTTAAGGATACCGTGGAGCAGCTTGTAAAACTCATCACCGCTGAACATTGTGTTCTGCTTTTCCTGGTTCTGGATCTCACGCACCAGCTTTTCGGGAGCAAGATAAAAGCTCTTGATAAGCTCGTTCATATCGTCGTAAAGCTCTGTGTAACCGTTAATCATCGTCTGCTCGAGCAGATCCGAGCTTAACAGGTTCTTGAGCGTTTCGACCGCCATAGTGGGATCTTTTATCTGAACAGTAAGCGGAGCAAGGTTCTTTCTGCCCATCATCATTGCGGCGGCAGAATCGTTATCCTGCGCAGTAGATGTTTTGATAGGCTGAGCAAGCTCGACCATATCAAACGGTTCTATATTACCGTCATACTGGCGGTTTGTGAATGAATAGCTCTTGTTGTTGGAAACGGGAGCCGTTATCTGTGGAATGTTGGGCATATATATTTCCTTTCAGATGCACGTTCTGTAACTGCATCGCACTTGCTTGACAATAAGTTTAGCACATTTTTTTTAATTTATCAATATCAATCTTACGATTGCAAAATAAAAAAATTAGGGAAAGGCGGTTTTGTATATGGCAAAGGTTGAACCCGGCATGGAATCCATGCTCGAAATGTACATATTTGAAACCAATACGTTGCTTGAACAGCTCGATGAAATTCTTCTCAGAACGGAGGACGCAAATGTGTTCTCACAGGAGGATATCAACGAGATATTCAGAATAATGCACACAATCAAAGGCTCCTCAGCAATGATGGGATTTGAAAATCTCCAGCATCTTGCGCACAAGGGCGAGGATATGTTCTTTGTAATAAGGGAAAAGCCAGAAATTGCGAAGAACGCTCATTTTGTATATGAGTTGATATTTGAAGTATCCGACCTTTACAAGGCTGAAATCGAATATATCCAGAATTCGGGGGATGACGACTATACGCCTACAGACTTCTCGGAAACGTTCAAAAAGCTCGAAGACGCAACGGAAAGATTAAAGGCAATGGAAAACGGTGCCGCTCCTTCGGAAAGCGCTCCTTCGGAAAGCGCTCCTGCGGCAAAGCAGGAAGCATCTGCCGCTCCTGCAGGAAGCAACGTTGAGGGAAGCATGACCGTCCGTGTATTCTTCGAGGACGGCTGTAAGATGGAGAACCTCCGTGCTTTCCTTCTGCTGACAAAGATAAAGGATGTTGCCGAAGTTATCAGCTGTACTCCTCCCGATGTTGAATCCAATGCGGATACGGCAAAGGATATTGTCGAGAACGGTTTCCTTGTGACCTTCAAGGGCTTTGACGGCGACAATGATACGGTAATTAAAGCTATAGAAGGTGCAGTCAACGTTGAGTCTTACGAAATAATAGACACACCGTCTGCGGCACCTGCCGAAGAAAAGCCTGCTCCCGCACCGGTTAAAGAGGCTGCCCCCGTTGCCGCCCCTGCAAAGACGGAAGAAAAGCCGCAGGCTCAGCCTGCTCCTGCAAAGCCTGCCGCAAAGAGTGCGGTCACAAAGGCTCAGGAGGACATTAAAAAGGCTAACGGCGGTCAGAAGCATAGCCTTATCAGCGTAAACCTGTCAAAGCTTGACACACTGCATGATATTGTCGGTGAAATCATAACGACCGAGTCAATGGTAATAGCAAACCCCGATCTTGAGGGTCTTGAGCTTGAGAGCTTCTCAAAGGCGGCAAGACAGCTCAGAAAGCTGACAGACGAGCTTCAGGATACTGTAATGTCTATCAGAATGGTACCGCTTGCAGGCGTATTTCAGAAGATGGGCAGAATTGTCCGTGATATGAAGATAAAGCTGAACAAGGAAGCAGAGCTTGTTCTTGAAGGTGAAACGACCGAGGTTGACAAGAGCATAGTAGATAACCTGAACGATCCTCTTATGCACCTTGTAAGAAACTGTATGGATCACGGCATAGAGGACGATATAAATGTCCGCATTGCCGAAGGTAAGCCCGAAAAGGGTACTGTAAAGCTGTCTGCAAAGCACTCGGCAGGTGAAGTTATCATCACCGTTTCAGATGACGGTGCAGGCATCAACTGCGAAAAGGTTCTTGAAAAGGCAAAGGAAAGCGGACTTCTTACAAAGCCCGAAAGCGAATATACAACGAAGGAAATCCAGAACATGATTCTCCTGCCCGGCTTCTCGACCAATGATACGGTTACGGAATACAGCGGCAGAGGCGTAGGTATGGACGTTGTACGCAGTAATATCGAACAGTGTGGCGGTACACTTACCGTTGAAAGCGAAGAGGGCAAGGGTTCAAGCTTTATAATCAGAATACCGCTCACACTTGCGATAGTTGAGGGTATGAAGCTGAAAGTCGGTTCTACGATATTCACAGTGCCGATCTCATCTATCAAGGAAAGCCTTATGGTTGCAAACAATCAGCTTCTGCATGATACAAAGCAGGGCGAGATGATAATGATAAGAGGCGTATGCTATCCTATCCTCCGTCTGCATGAAAAGTTCAATATGCCTACAGAGGTCACAAAGCTTGAGGACGGCATCCTGCTTCTTGTCGATGTCGGCGGAAAGAATGTCTGCCTGTTTGCGGATAAGCTGATAGGCGAACAGCCAGTAGTTGTAAAACCATTCCCGAAGTATCTCAGTCAGTACAATATAAAGGCTGAAGGTCTTTCAGGCTGTACGGTAATGGGCGATGGCACAATATCGCTTATAATCGATGTCAACAATCTTATCGGCTAAGGAAACGGAGGCTTTACTTTGTCAGAGAATTATAATGATAAATTACAGGAACTTCTGAATACTCAGAAAGCTATGGAGGATGCAAAGAAAGATCCTCAGAATACGGTGATCACGAAAGTTCTGACTTTCTATATAGATGATCAGGTTTACGGTATTGAGATACCCGACGTGATTGAGATAATCGAAGTACCGCCGATAACGGCAGTGCCCGGCGTACCGTCTTATATAAAAGGCATTATAAATGTCCGCAGTAAGATAGTACCCGTTGTCAACATAAGAAGCAGATTCGGCAAGGAAGAAATTGCTTTCAACGACCGCACCTGCATAATAATCGTTTCAACAGGCGATGTGTCTGTCGGACTTATCGTTGACAGCGTTGCTGACGTTATCCCCGTAACGGAACAGCATATATCAAAGACACCGGACCTTACCGGTGTAAACTCGAACAAATTCATAAAGTCGATACTTGAAATGAACGACGGCATAAAGCTTGTTCTTGACGTTTCAAAGCTCATCGACGAACACGCAAGTGAAGAAAACAAGTAAGGCAGGTGAGCCGTAATGCTTAAAATAACCGACAGTGAATTCAACCGTCTTGTATCTTTTATGAGAGAGCGCTACGGCATAAACCTTTCTCGTAAGCGCACGCTTATCGAGGGCAGGCTCAGCAATATGCTGTATGAACGCGGCTTTAAGAATTATGATGAATATCTTGACTGCTGTATGAATGACCGGAGCGGTAAAGAGCTTGACGGACTGCTAATAAAGCTGACCACAAATCACACTTATTTCATGCGTGAGCCCGAACACTTCACATATCTTACCGATACCGTCCTGCCTTTTATTAAGCAGGAAAACGCTAAGACAAAAACGATGAGAATATGGAGCGCAGGTTGTTCAAGCGGTGAAGAGGCATATACGACCGCTATGCACATAAGCGAATTTCTCGGTAAGGAAAAATCCTCATGGGACACAAGAATACTTGCAACGGATATCTCTCTGCGCACTCTTGCCGGGGCACAGAACGGCGTTTATCTTGAAAGCGGACTTACGGATTTGCCACCCGGCTGGTTAGAAAAATACTTTGACAGGATAGACGGTGAGAAATGCAAGGTAAAACCCGAACTTCGCCGTGAAGTTATCTTCCGCACATTCAATCTTATGGAGCCTATCCCTTTTAAAAAAGCTCCGTTTGATCTGATATTCTGCCGAAACGTAATGATATATTTTGAAATGGAAACCAAGCTTGCATTGGTGAAACGTTTTTATGATGTATTAAGACCGGGCGGATATCTGTTCATTGGTCATGCCGAAAGCATACCGAGAGATACTACGAATTATGAATACATAAAACCTGCAATTTACCGCAAGCCGCTTAAATAACGGCTATGTGTAAAACAGCGGTAATACACCGCAATCGGAGGTGAGGTATTGCCTCTTCGCATAATTATAACAGGAAGCAGCACAGCAATAAGCCAAGTGACTAAATCAATACTGGATCGCAGCATGAAAGACTGCACCACTGAAATTACTGATTTCAGAAAGCTTTCTCTTTCGGCAAAGCAGGCTTACGGTGACTGTGCTGTAATAAACGATTTGATGGCTGATGTGTATTTTCGCCTGCCGTCCGCACTGAACGGAATACCCACCATCCTTATAACGAACAATGAAAGAATACTGAAAGACCCGAAACGTTTCGGACTTTTCAGCGCACTGAAAAATGCAAGCGGCGGCGCTGTTGGTCTGGCGGCTTTTGAAAAAGAACTGCACTCCTTAATAGACAGTGCCGTATCGGTACAACATCCGCATTCGGCACCGGAAAAGCCGCACTTTGAAAAGATCATGCAATCTCCTGACGGCAGTGACCCCGACAAGCTTTTTTCAAAAAAAACGGTTCACAAAAATGTCAGTACCGTTATACACAATGTCTGTCGCACCGGCAGACCGGAGCTTATCGCTATCGGGGCAAGCACAGGCGGCACTGACGCAATAATAGAAGTTGTACAGGAATTACCTGCCGATACTCCGCCGGTCGTTATAGTACAGCATATGCCGGTCGGGTTTACAAAGATGTATGCCGACAGGCTCGACAGAATATGTAAAATGAGTGCAAAGGAAGCCGAGAACGGCGACAGGCTGAAACAGGGTCTTATCATACTGGGACACGGTTCGGAACAGCTTGAGGTACATAAGGATACTCTCGGCTACTATGTAACCTCAAAACCCGGAGAAAAAGTATCCGGACACTGCCCTTCTGTTGACGTTTTATTCAGCTCGGTGGCAAAAGCCGCCGGTAAAGGCGCAATAGGAGTAATACTCACCGGAAT
>ENA-OPCW01001893-OPCW01001893.1-human-gut-metagenome-genome-assembly--contig:-NODE-1893-length-9899-cov-2.987505_pt1 | contig 9899 bp, 9 predicted proteins | sample MGYA00241258_ERZ501496 | MGnify/ENA primary metagenome ERZ501496 (study PRJEB25962, sample SAMEA2042660) | human gut metagenome | biome: human gut; feature: human-associated habitat; material: faeces...
GACGAAAAGTCCGTTTGCCGGATCGCTTATCTTTCCTTTCGCCATAACCTTGACGCGTCCATTCCTCTTATCATAAATGCCCCAATACGTTTCGTCCTTGCCCAATCCTTTATAATTGATCTCATAATAGTTGGTTTGGAAAACAAAAAACAAGACTTTTTCTCCTTCCAGCACATAGTTGAAACCAATCTTATCTTCGTTCCCTTCCGGATGAAATCGTTCTTCGTAAGGCCAATGCCTGTCCCCCAAGTCAAAGACATATCGAGGTTCCAACGACTGATCCGATACGCAATAAATGGTATCGTTGAAGTTTTCTTTCAAATAAACTTGATCACCGAATGTCCATAAGCAAGGTTCCTTGCTATAATCAAAGACGACATTGTCGTTTTTCAAATACAAAATCAAGCAGCAAGTAGAAACAGGAGTATTCCCATACCCTCCCAAAATGATCGGTGTTCTAATGATTTCAAAAGGTATCGTATCATCTTGATTCGCAATTTCCGTTTGCAGTTTCCCGGTCGGGATGTTATATGAGAATATTTTGTTTTCATTCTTTTTGGATAACGTCTTTTGGTAAAAATACAGATCATCTGCGTTTCCGATTACAGACAATCCTTGCAACCTTGACATCCCTTCCGGCAGATTGATGTGCTCCAATGGACTTCCGTCCGCATCAAAACGCAAAATCCGCTGACCTTCCGTTTGGACATAGATGGTACCTGACGCGTCATCCGTCCAAAAGACAGGGAAACCGTCTTGCAGCAAATACTCATCCGCTCCTTGTCCGATCTTTCCGACACATCGGATGAATTTACCGGTCTTACGATCGAACATTTTCACCGGTTGCTCACGAGAGGCCACAAGCAATTTATCTTTCAAGATCCTGATATAAGCCCTGTCTCCTATAAGAGACTCATCCGTCGTTTCCAACGGCACATAATCAATATGACGGCCGATGTCCTCCACTGAAATTTCTTCAAGCTGCTCAAATGCTTGGTTTAAAGGAATAACCTTATTCCCTATTTCATGCTTTGTATTCGAACAAGCATAATTAATCAATATTAATATATACAAAAACGTTTTCTTCATGACTATAAAATTAATATATATACTGCAAATTTCAGAAAGGTGTTTAAAACGGCAAAAACAAAGCAATTTTAAGTACACCTTCCTATTAACATCTAAAATATTATAATTCAAGGAAAGGTTTGACATCCACACACTAAATGATTATCCACATTAGTCCATCAACACGTTCCCTTTGCTAATATTGTTGGTGAAATATAGACTTTACACGGACCACCACAAGAAGACGCTTCGCAATATTTTCTCCCGTTCCGCCTCCAACAATCCTTTTCATTTCCTCGTCAGTCTGCACTTCATGTTTCTTCACTTTGATTTCACCTAATCGCTTCATGATATTAATTTTTATCGGGTTATTACTGCTTCCAGATCAACAATGCCGAATAACGGTTGCAATTTTACGGATAAAGAAGGAAAGATCAAAATGTCTTATCCCCCAAAAACGACAATGACTGTATATGTATAGCTCCACCACCTCATGTGTCAGGCAGCAGACCTCCCTTTTTGTCGGTGAGGTTGTAAAGGAGGACAGTGAGGACCATCCCACATTTGTTCTTAACCTACAAAATGTTAGTCTTTCACCCTCAATACCATCATTACAAGATTATTATTTACCAAAAAATCAAGCAGGTACTTATCCAACTTCTGATGGTTTTCCGGATGTTTTCTTAAAAACAAAATCCACATACTAGATTTTCACCTTTTTATCATAGACAATAACAAGCCTTCTTTTCTCTTTCCATAGATCAATAGTTCGGTTAATCCTTAGGATAATCCACTTTATAGCAAACAGTATATATATGTAGCACAATGTAATCCAAACAACTAAAAACAGTACCATCAACGCATAGTGTACAAGTATTTCTAAATCTCAATAAATAGTAGAGAACAGAGGTAGAGAGGCAACAATTACCACTAAACATATTGAAAAAAATAATGATTTATCCTAATTTCCAACATTATAGCTATTTAAGTTATGTAAGTGAAGTAATTTCATTATCTTCCACGTCCGTTTTTAATATTTTCTTCAAAATACTCAGGATTGTGTTTCAGGAATAGCTCCTCTTGTGAAAGTTTACCCAACTGAAAATCCTTATATTCTGAAGCTGAGATGTGTTCCATAAGCAATAGTTCACCATTAATCTTAGGAAGCATAAAATACTTCATGTCTTTCTTGACTACGGATATTTCAAGATCTGACAAACTTTTTTTTAAGATTTCCTTCATAGCCTAAAACTGAATGTTTAGTCAACAACCGTAGATTTTTATTGATCAAATCTAGATGAGCCTCTCGCACCCCACAATCCCTCGCATATCCTTTCCAATGGGAAACCACATCTACGACCTTCTCTATCGTTTCACTTGGTGTGACTATCACAACTCTTTTCCCTACGGTTATCAAATCATCGTATGTAAAATCATCACGTTTTCCGTTCAATGACATCTGATGGGAATTTGCCCATTGTCCTCCTGGCATATAAGAGTAACATAAATCATAGGCCGGTCCCAAAGCCCATTTGCCGGTTTTGTCCATCAGAAAAACATGGTTCTTGGTATGGTCATTGTGATTACGAGAAACGACATTGAAGACCATTCGGCGATAGAAGTCCTTAATATTGCGGATATTCCAGTTTAAGTTTCCGTATAGTACCAAACGTTTCCTCATAAGAATGACGGGTATTCATATCCCAATGCTCCATTGGGGCCAAAGACTGGACGTGTAACTTTTCACCATCATCTAAACGGTCAAACCGTTTAGTCATAAAATGACAATTATCCTTTTCCGGTAGTAGTCGGGATTCCATCATTTTAATACCCGTATCGGTTGCCATGCGATAATAAGCATACTCAATATTACCTATGCCTTTAGGATTTTTCAACTTTCGGTGATGCTCTGAATATTCAGTGCCATCAAATTAGAGAAGCCAATACGTAAAACCATTTGGAGCTTTGCCCCGTCCGGATCTGACTTCTTTTGTTTCTTCATTTAACACGATGATTGCTTTAGGCTTTGCACCACCAGCGGAAGTTCCGATCTTTAATATATCTAAAAGCAATTTATCTTGTTGAAGCAATTTCTCCCTGAAATTTACACGATCCTTGAATACCTGATCAGCCCAAGCTGTCAACTCTTCTATATGTAAACGGGAAGAAGCATTCAACTCTTTTATATCTTTATCCAGCATAAACTCCAAAGCCCCCATACCACGGGAACCTATATAACACAAACGATCCAGCGGAGTAATTTCCTCACCCATCAATCCATGAGCAGCAAACCACTCATCAATGATTTTATTTCCATACTTATCCGGCAAAGAATCCGCAATCAATCCAGGTAAACCTTTAAAACATTCATTCCTGTTTCCTAAAAACTGATAAACTGTATCTTTGCTGCTCTTTTTCAAAGGCATAACAATAGGAGAAACATCCAATCCTGCACGGAGGAACTTAGGTTCAAATTGAAATGAAGCGACATTTTTGTTTTTATCCCAAATCAAAGCACCAACAAGCCTATCCCATATTTTTACGTTTACAATCAAGTCATCCATATTTTTAACTTCTTACTCTATATCTTTTCTTTCCTTTCAAGTCACGCATCAGGATCGGGCTGATCGGTGGCTCCGGTATGAATTCTTCTATATTCTCCAACATATCTAGCACCCTCAATATACGAATGAATTTCTCTGTCGAGATACTTGATCCACATTCCAAACGGACAATCGTATCCAAACCGACACCAGCATTGAGAGCAAGCTCTTTTTGTTGTAGATTTTTACGGATTCGATACTCCTTCAACCTTGAACCTAGCTCCTCCATAATGGCCATATTACTTTTACTTGTCCACATAACATAAATTCTTTCTGCAAAAACACAAATAATAAATGATATATCAGATATAAAAGATCATTTTATGATTTTACAAACGATATATCATTTATTATTTGATTTTTCTAAAAAGACGACTACTTCGGTGTAAAGCAAAAAAATGATTACTTTCGCACCTGCAAAAATCACAACAACAATGAAAGAGAGAAATAGTGAGAATTATGTGCAAGATTTTCTCAATCCATTTACCATATCTAATTAACACAAATTGCAAAATATTACTTTTGGTTTGGCTTATATGTACGAAAACACCTCAAATCATCATAGTCCTTGCAGAACTTATGCGTTTATTAAAAAATATATCTGAAATATATATTGTTTTTTACAATCAGAACTGTTGACAAATAAACCACAAGCTATTTTTTTTAAGATCGGACTCTAATACCTGATACTTATCAAGAGTCTATAAATCAGAATTGTTAAAATTGAGGTGGGTGTGATTTTTTTATCAAAAAAACACATAACGAAATAAAAAATTCATATCTTTGCCTTGGATATTAAGATATCCTAAAAACCATAGTCCTGCAAGGACTAATTACAAAAACACAATAATAAACAGTATGCTAAATCTTGAGCCTGATCTAAACAAGAGATACTCAAGGATGAAAGTCATTTTTTTGTAGGATGTATTATTTCTTTTAAATATATACTCTATGTTGAAAAAAACTAAACTAATCAGTCTGATTTTGCTTTCGGGAGCATTCGTTGTCCCCGCAGGTGCTTCTGCCGAAACGGCACCGTTTAAGCAAGAGACAAACATTTCCCAGCAAAACGGGAAAGTGACCTGCATCGTGGAGGATTCATTCGGCCCCGTGATCGGAGCTTCCGTGGTTATCAAAGGAACGACAAACGGTAATGTGACCGACATGGACGGTAAAGTCGTTCTTGAAGGACTTAAGAGAGGAGATGTAATCCAGATATCCTACATCGGATATCTCACGCAAGAAATCTCTTATAGCGGACAAGCTGATGTCCGGGTTGTCATGAAAGAAGATACGCAAGCCTTGGACGAAGTCGTAGTGGTCGGTTACACCAGCACCAGCAAACGCGACTTGATCGCATCTGTTTCGACCGTGAAGGCGGAACAGATCTCCAACATGCCGGTAACCAATATCACGCAGGGGCTGGCAGGACGTTCTCCGGGTTTGATCGTACAAGCCAACGGAGGTGGTGTCAACTCCAAACCTTCGATCAGTATCCGTGGTGGCGGCAGTCCGATCTATGTCATTGACGGTGTGATCCGTTCGGCAGATGACTTTGCCAACCTGTCCGCGGACGATATTGAGGCGATGTCCATTTTGAAAGACGCTTCGGCTACGGCCGTTTATGGTTCACGTGCGACGAACGGTATCATTCAGGTGCAGACCAAGCGAGGCAAAGAAGGAAGACCTTCTGTCGAATATGACTTCAACCTTAGCTATTCGCAACCGAGTATTTGGCCGGAGAAGATGAGTGCTTACGATCGGGCGCTCTATTCCAATATAGGCCGTAAAAATGACAATTCCGAACCGTTGTATAGTGAAGAAGCACTGAATGCATTCAAGACCGGTTCTGACCTGCAGAACTTCTCCAATACAGACTGGCGCGGATTGGTTCTGAACAATTGGGCTCCGCAGAGCAAACATTCCGTACGTGTCACCGGAGGTACAGCAAGCAACCGTTATTATCTTTCATTAGGACATATCGACCAGAACTCGCTGTACAAGAGTGATACCCACTGGATGAAACGTACAAATTTCCGTCTGGCACAAACCTCCAACATCGAAGCAATCGGGTTGCAGATCAATGCTAGTATCGATGGATACAGACAGCATCAGACACACCCCTATACCTCAACGGCATCGGATTACAATGGCGTGTTCTCGCATATCAACAACAAGCTGCCCAGCACGCCTGGTTTGAATAAATACGGGCTGCCTTACAACATCACGGACAACCCCGTAGCCGAAACGGCGTCCGACGCAGGTTATATCCGCACCATCTCGAACGTCATCAACGGCCGGGGCGAACTGATCTGGACCGTTCCTTGGCTGAAAGAACTGAAAGTACGTGCTGCCAGCAACTATCGCTACTACTCCAACTCGACCAAAAAATGGAGAAAAGACGCGGCACAGTACAACTGGGATTCCAAAGACCCCCAATATGCCAATAAACCGCTGCTCCGCTATGAGAACGGAAATGGCTATGCGTTTACCAACCAGGCATTCTTGGAATATGCCAACCAGTTTGGCAAACACTCTGTTTCCGGTCTGTTCGGTTTCGAACAATATTACGAAAAGAGCGAAGGCTATTGGCTGCAACGCGACAACTACCTGTTCAACATTGACCAGATCATCATCGGTGATGCCAACTCGCAGACCAACGGCGGACTGTTGGAGGAGCAGGACGCGTATGGCAACAAGACCTATCCGGCTGAAACCGAGTTGGGGCGCGCAGCCTGGATCGGACAGGTGAAATACAATTACGACAGCAAGTACTATGTAGAAGGAAGTATCCGTCACGACGGTTCAGACCGGTTTGCCCCAGGCAAACGTTGGGGAACGTTCTTCAGTGGATCACTCGGTTGGGTGGTGACTGAAGAGGCATTCATGGAAAGCCTGGTCGAAAAGAATATCCTGAACTCGCTGAAGCTCCGCGCCTCTTACGGTGAGACCGGTATGGACGAAAGTGCCGGACGCTATTCCTATATGAGAATCTATAATTATAACCCCAACGCTTTCGTGATGAACGGCCTGTATCAGCCCGGCTTCTCCGAAGGGATCCTGCCTTCGCCGGACCTGACCTGGTACACTACCCGCCAGTTCGACTTGGGGTTTGACTTCTCGTCGCTTAACAGCCGTCTCTACGGTTCGTTTGATTATTTCTACTACCAGACGACCGGTTATCTGACCGCTCCTACGGGCGAGAACTACATCAACAATGCCTACAAAATCGTGCATCGGGGTCAGTATGCCGAAAATCAAGTCTGACAGCGAATATCGCCGCGGGGGTGTCGAAGTACAGTTGGGGTGGCGTGACAATATCGGTGACTTCAAGTACGATGTCTCTGCCAACTTCACCTACTTCAATGAATTATGGGCATTGGACGAAGGCGAATCTGAAAGTTCACGCATGAATCCGTATAAGAGAAGACAGCAGCAGAAAGGTTATTTTATCTATTCGGACGATCAGAACACGCTGTATAACTGTTTGGGCTATTACACCAGCGCGGAAGACGTATACAATTCAGTCGGTATTTTGAACGCCTACAACTCCGGTTATCTGACCGCCGGTGATCTCAAATATGAAGATACCAATGGTGACGGACGCATCACGGCGGAAGACCAACGCCGGTTGGGTAACGCCAAGAAGCCGCGTGGGCAGTTCGGTATCAACATCAACCTGGGATACAAAGGGTTTTATTTCAGCGCCCTGTTTCAGGGTTCGACGGCATTTGACATGTATATTGATGGCAATCTCGGTATGCAGACCGGCCAGAGTTCCGTCATGCCGGTAGCCTATGACTTCCAGACAGACTTCTGGACACCCGACAACCGGGATGCCAAATTCCCCCGCCTGATGTCCAATACGGGTTTGAACCAGAACAATAACTACGTGACCAGTAACTTCTGGTTGCTCAACGGTTCCTACCTCCGCATGAAGGATTTCCAGTTCGGATACGATTTCAAGTATAGCGTGTTGAAACGGATCGGCTGGCTGACAAGAGCCAAAGTAGGTATTTCGGGCCAGAACCTGTTCACAATCTCGAAAGCGACCAAATATGGCTTGGATCCGGAAAACTCATCGACCGCCGGATACGGATATCCTGTTGAAAGAACATTAGCATTTACACTTAATTTAGGATTTTAATTAGACATCGATATGAATAAGACAATAAAATACGGACTGTTCGGTTTGGGGCTGTTCACCCTGTCTGCGTGTGTCGACACGATGGATACGCATCCCTCCTCCAGTTTTGAAGAAGAGACGATATGGGGCAGTAAATCGACTGTCGAAGCGTTTATCAATGGTATTTACGACGAGGTGATCCGAAATGCCGGATACGCCGGTTCAGGCAGCAGCGTGCAATGGGAAGCGCGTACGCCTAACGCCGTGAAATGTTCGCAAGTAGGCGAAGGCATCGACGGAATGGCTACCGAATTGGGAATCACCAATTCCGACGACTACGGCGCCAACCGGGCTGGTCTGCTGAGAAGGTGCAATCTGGTAATTGCCAACGTGACTGAAAGTGAAGTCCTGACCGAAACGGAAAAACCGGGTTTGTTGGCTCAGGCACATTTCCTGCGAGGTCTGATCTTCTTTGACCAAGCGCGCAAAATGGGACGTTTCGTCCCTATCACGATTCCGCTCGATCCTGCCAAGCCGGAAGAGGCCGAAATCCCAATGACTGCAAATGTAGCGGAAAGTTACGATTATGTGATTTCCGACCTGAAAATCGCTGCCGAAGGGCTGCCGGCAAGCAATTCTTACGGACTGCCGACCAAGTGGGCTGCCGATGTCATCCTAAGCCGCGCAGCCTTACAGGCGTACGCTTATACGAACGATGCGAAATATCTGGATGTGGCCGTCGCGGCCGCCAGCGACGTGATTGACAACAGTGGCATTGCCTTGTCGGAATCTTCCGGCTTGTTCAATGAAACCGACCTGTACAATCCCGAAATCCTGTGGGCGTATTACCGTGAAAAAGACAATACCTCCATCGTCGATTTTGAAGAGCTGATGAGAACCTATCCGAACATTTCGACTGACAACGTGATCAATTCGAAAAGTCCGGTTGCTTTAAAACAGGCGAACGGACAGACCTTCGAAGGATGGGCTGTCTATTTCCCTACACAGGATCTGGTGGACCAATACTTGGTGACGGACGAGGCCACCGGTAAAGCACTGCCGTGGTACGAAACCTCACAATACTTGAACAACGTGACGGAACTCGATCCGAACAGCATAACAGAAGCCGGACAAATTGACGCCTATGAGCAGGTCAATACCGACAAACGACGGATGCCGACTCCTCAAGACCTGGCACAAACGAAAGAGGGATATGCCAACTTCACACGCTATGCCCGGCTGAAAAAAGGAGCGGCACGTGACATCAGCGACTTGATGTATACCGGTCGCGACAAACGTTTTTATACCGCTGTCGTACATGACAAATGTACATGGATCGGCGAAACCGTTGAGACAAACTTAGGAGGCAATCTCTCCCAGGGAGTCCGCGACAAGGAAGACGGTGGTTGGTATAATACGGTCACCGGCTATTACTGGAGAAAAGGGAATATCGAAAATCCGGATCCGAGGGCTTACCATGCGAGCAAAGTCGCGCTGCATTTCAACCTGGCACGCTTGGGTGAAGCCTATCTTAATCTTGCCGAAGCGAAGTTGCTCAAGAAAGACGTTGCCGGAGCGGTGGAAGCGTTGAACCAGACCCGTACGGTTCATGGCGGATTGGCTCCGTCAACGGCGACAACCGAAGCCGAAGCTTGGGTGGATTATATCCGCGAACGCAATTGTGAGTTGACAAATGAGGGTGGTGACCTCTATTTCAGCTATCTGCGTTGGGGTAAATATGGCGGACACGCCAACCATGGACGTGCACCGGGCGACATCATCGTCGATTTCGATCGGCCGGCTTACAAGATCGAGATCAACCGCGATCGTACGGCACTGCTCATCGGACAAGTTACATTGCTGAACAGTGCAAACCGTAATTTTACGGTCAAACGGTATTTGTTGCCAATCCAGCAAGGATTCTTGGATACACGCGAAGTCTATGGATTGGATCATACACAAAACGAAGGATGGTAATTTAAACAATAAAAAAGATGAAGAAATATTTTAATATAATCGTTATTTTGTTTTTGGCAATCTGCTGCAGTTCCTGCTTGGATGCCAACCTCGAAGAATTGGATACTTACGAAGGGAAAGTATGA